>Ga0209636_10006898_pt1 | contig 11604 bp, 9 predicted proteins | sample DeeMarSWOR152_54_FD_187464 | JGI IMG/M metagenome (GOLD analysis project Ga0209636, IMG submission 187464) | Marine sediment microbial communities from White Oak River estuary, North Carolina - WOR-1-52-54 (SPAdes) (version 2) | ecosystem: Environmental > Aquatic > Marine > Intertidal zone >... | reverse complement strand
GTTTCCGGAACCAGAAATGGTGCAGACCTTACTTTCGAAGTTCTCACCTCGTGTCTTTAGCATTTCTTCGGCGAAGTACACACAGCCGTATCCGGTCGCCTCCGGGCGAATGAGCGAGCCACCCCAGTTCAGTCCTTTGCCGGTGAAAACACCGGTGAACTCATTGCGAAGTCGTTTGTACTGGCCGAACATAAAGCCGATTTCTCGTCCTCCAACACCAATATCACCTGCAGGGACGTCCGTGTCAGGGCCAACATGGCGGAAAAGCTCGGTCATAAAACTCTGACAAAAACGCATAACTTCGTTGTCGCTCTTTCCCTTAGGGTCGAAGTCTGCCCCGCCTTTTCCTCCACCCATTGGCAGTGTAGTAAGGGCGTTCTTGAAGACCTGCTCGAATCCGAGGAATTTGAGGATACTGGCGTTTACTGTAGGATGGAATCTGAGGCCACCCTTGTACGGACCAAGTGCACTGTTGAACTCAAACCGGAATCCACGATTTACATGGATGTTGCCCTTGTCGTCCTGCCAAGGTACACGGAAGATAATCTGCCTTTCCGGTTCAACAACCCTCTCAAGGATTTTGGCATCGACATATTCAGGGTGTTTTTCCAATACCGGTCCCAAAGAGTCAAGTACTTCTTTTATGGCCTGATGGAATTCTACCTCGCCGGGGTTACGTTTGAGGACCTGTTCATAAACGGCCTGGATTAGCTTTTTAGCCGGCATTTGGGCAACCTCCGTTAAAAATTAAATTTTGTGTTTTCCACGCCTAATAAGTTAAACTAATAGCGAAATCATATAATTGTCTTGAAACGGCCATCTGATATAGTAATATACTAAATTTTGATGAGATAACAAACGGGTTTAATAGTAATACAAATTATCAGGATAGCTAATAATGCATATAGAAACACTAAGAATATTCTGTGATTTAGCTGAGTTACAGAGCTTCTCAAAAACGGCAGAGAAGCATCTTCTGAGTCAATCGGCTGTTTCCCAGCAGCTTGCACAACTGGAACTTACTCACAAGTGCCAATTATTGAATAGAAAAAAAAGGCCTTTGGCTCTGACAGCGGCTGGCAAGTTGTTTTATGACGCCTGCAAGGATATCGTTGAGAGGTATGAGCAACTGAGAAGTGAGTTAAGCAGCCTGCAGAAATCTTCTGGGGGTAGAATAAACGTTGCTGCAATTTACAGTATCGGTATGCACACGCTGCCGAACTATGTCAAGAAATTTATGGTCAAGTACCCAAATGTTAATGTGCACATTGAGTACTTCAGCGCCGGAAGGATTTATGAGCTGATTTTGGCCGGTGATGTCGATATTGGTCTTGTAGCGGCACCTAAAAGAGACAAAAGACTTGAAGTGTATGACTTTGAGGATGAGCCGTTAGTTTTGGTCTGCAGTCCTAAGCATCCGCTGGCGAACGAATCTGAAGTTGACATTCATAAAGTTCAGTTTGAAAGATTCATCGGATTTGAGAAAGATGTGCCTACGCGGATATGGATAGATAATATTTTACAGCGTTACAATATTGTTGTTCGGCCGATGATGGAATTCGATAATATCGAGACCATCAAACGAGCAGTGGAAATAAACTCTGGTATAAGCATATTGCCAAGGACTGCAATAGTTCAGGAACTTGGCAGCGGGACCATAAATGCAATTCCTTTTTCTAACGAAAATTTTATCAGGCCGACCGGTATAATCGTTCGTAAGAATAAGATTCTGAGCCAGGCGGGGCGATACCTTATCGAATTGCTGCGCAAGAAAGCTCAATAAAAATAGTGAGGAGAATTTAGCGAAATTGCGAAGAATGTGGCTTAAAAAGCAACATGAAATACGAGAAAAGAAGTTTGAAGACACAAATACGATGCGAGTTAAAGCTGTAATATTTGATTTGGATGGGACGATAACGCAGCCATACTTTGATTTCGATGCTATCCGGGAGGAGATGGGGTTGGAGAGAAATTCAGGGCCTGTGCTGGAGTCGATAGAGAAGATGACACCGGCGCAGCGCCGGCGTGCAGAGGAAATACTACATTTTCACGAGCAGAGAGCGGTAACCGAATCAACACTCAACGCCGGTGCAAAAGAAACACTGCGGAGACTTCGTGAAGCAGGTATCGGCATTGGAGTGTTGACACGTAATAGGCGAAGCAATGCTCTTGCTATAGCGCGGAAGCATAACCTGAGATTCGACACTATTGTTGATAGAGAAGACGGGCCGGTCAAGCCCGATGCCTTCGGCGTGCTGCGGATATGTGAGCAGTTCGGCGTAAGGCCGGAAGAGACCCTGGTGGTAGGCGATTATCTTTTCGATTTGCTCTGCGCAAAGGCAGCGGGTGCTGTTGCGGTGCTGTTGGCCAATAGCAAGCGGGCTGACGAGTTTGCCGAACATGCGGATTTTAGGATTGAAAGAATAGACGAGATACTTCAAATTGTTGAAGATAGAAACAGCTTATAGAAAAGTCAAATTTGAATAATGGATATAGTAATTATCAAAAGGACCTTAATTCTGCTGTTAATGGTGGGGATTTGCTGGGCATGGGGGTGCATGACAAGTTCAGCCGGCTCTCAAGTTGGAAAAGAGACTTGCGCTGTTGATATGGTTTTAAAACAGTTAAATCAGAAAACGACGGCGCTTAAATCATACCAGAGCCAGATTGAATATCTGTTCAGCCAGCCACTACTTAATTCGCAAACTCTAAGACAAGGAGTGTTGTATTATCAAAGAGATGGTGGGAAATCTGCACTTCGGATAAATTTTCGGAACCTTAAACAAGATGATGAAGAGGAACAGGAGTATATCGAGCACTATATTTTTGACGGTGTCTGGCTTACTCACATTGACTATCAAATCAAACAAGTCAAGAGGCACCAATTGGCTGAGCCGAAAGAGCCGGTGGATGCTTTTGAGTTGGCTAGTAAGAATTTTCCTATAATCGGATTTAGTAAGGTAGAAGAACTTAAAATGGGGTTTGAAATAAAGCTGGTTGAGCGGCAGGGGAGCGAAGCGAAGGATTTTGCTCAACTGCATTTGAAGCCTAAGCCGGATTCGATATATAAAGATGACTATACATTTATTGATTTTTGGATTGATAAAGAATTGGGTCTGCCGGCAAAAATAGTTGCTGTCTCTACCGCGGAGGATATTTATCACATAAAATTTCTTGAGCCGCAGGTTAATAAAAGCATACATAGAAACGTTTTTGATTTTGAGGTTCCCAAAGGCTTCGGTGTGGAAGTAATTCCTCTTAAGAAAAAAGCAGGATGAAAGAATAAGATTGAAAGGGTTAGAAATGGCGAAGGGAATAGTTATTTATTATTCGAGAAGCGGTAATACGAAGAAGATGGCGGAGATTATAGCTGCGGCGATGAATGAGGCTGGTTTGTCGACCGAGTGTAAGTCGGTGGATAAGGTCAAGGCAGAGGATGTGTTCGGCTATGATGCGATAGTTGTGGGTTCGCCAACTTACTACGGGCATATGGCTGGGCCTATTAAGCAGCTGTTCGATGATTTGGTCAACAGGCACGGGCAGCTGGATGGTAAAATAGGGGCGGCCTTTAGCAGTGCGGCAAATATCGGCGGGGGTAATGAAACCACAATTATGGGCATAATAGAGGCGATGCTTATCAGTGGAATGGTCGTTCAGGGCGACCCGCAGGGCGACCATTACGGGCCGGTATCAATCGGTAGGCCTGATGATAGAGTTCATCAGCAATGTGCACGCCGAGGCCAGAGAATTGCGGATTTGACCCAAAAACTGGTTTCTTAACAAGCAAAAGAGAAAAAGTGGCCGCAAAGGGACGAAGAAATAAAGATTAACGGCGTAGATCGCTTAAGTGCATAATTCATAAGGGGATAGGGCAAAGCTGCTGTTGTGCTTCGTCCTTTTTGTATTTGCGGCAAAATAAAAAATATTGGTTTTTTTTGTAAAAAAGGCAATTTTCTTTGACAAAAGTTTATCTGGGCATTAAGTTTTTATCGATTTTAACCCTCTAAATGGAGGATTGCTTAATGCAAGAGTATGAAGATCTTAAAGCATTGATAGCTGAAATTGAGAATGACATTAACAAAGCCGAAGGCGGCAATAAGGCAGCAGGGACTCGCGTTCGCAAACAGATGCAGAAAGTTAAACAATCCGCTCAGGTTGTTCGCAACCGCATTCTTGAAATCAGATCAACCCCGTAGAAGCAGCATAAGTATTTGGAAACACTGAATGTTGTGTGTACTTCGGCTCGGTTCCAGCGGGAAACATAGCCTACCGAGACCCGACCGGAAAGTATCACTCCGAATGCTCAGAATTTTTCTGTTGCGAGGGTGATAATGCCACCGCAATTATTATTTGATTTGTCACAAATAGACCTAACAGGCAAACCAATCTTCGACAAAGAAGCAATCGGTCGAGTAAACCCCCAGCGATTTGAGATGCAGCAGCTCGATGGTATTCTTTGGTACGATGAGAGGAAATATCTGATTTTGGGCTATAAGGATGTAACCGAGAACGAATTCTGGGTTCGTGGGCACATTCCGGGTCGGCCTCTGATGCCCGGGGTAATAATGGTCGAGGCGGCGGCTCAACTTTTGAGCTTTTTTGTAAGGCAGATTTATGGGGTGGATGCCTTTATCGGCTTTGCGGGGATAGATTCAGCGAAGTTTCGCTCTATTGTTAGGCCGGGACAAAGATTATATCTGCTCGGTCATCTTACGACATTCAAGCGTAAAAAATATACCGCCAGCATCCAGGGAGTTATTGACGGTACAATGGTATTTGAGACGGTTGTATCCGGTCTGAAGGTTTAATCAGAGCAAAAACAGATACTTTACATTTTCAAATCGAGAACGGATATCAGTAACCTCATTCGTGAAATAGCCCCAAGGGGATTCGAACCCCTGTTGCCGGGTTGAAAACCCGGTGTCCTAGGCCTGCCTAGACGATGGGGCCAAGCCAGAAACTATTCCATACTGATTGCTTCAGCAGGGCAAGCATCGACGCAAACCCCGCAATCAACACATGTATCGGGGTTAATCTCTGCCTTGTCGTTAACCATTTTGATAGCTTCGCTCGGGCATTCATCTACGCAGGATTCACAACCGGTGCATTTTTCATCGTCTACTTTAGCCGGCATTTACATAACCCTTTCAAAAACAACTCGAAATTTACCAGTAGAAGACGAGATGTTACAAAATTATGATGATATTACAATATAAATTTTTGTGAAATTCGGGTGCGCAAGCGAGGAAGATGCCAACAGCTTTGTTTAATCCTTGCTGCTCGGAGAAGCGAGGGTGTTTGAGTCAATCTCTGCCGGCTTCAATACCTGCAAGTTTTTCTCTTATTTTGGCGGCCCAGGCCTGTTTTCCGGAGGTCTCAGCATAGTAAAGCGCTTCTTGCCGCCACGACGGAGGGAAGAAAAGTTGGACGTGTGATAATCCCAGCCAGGGTATCGGTGCAACGGTCGAAGACTGTTTGTCCCAGACAGTAGACGAGGGCACAAAGGGCAGACCCCAGCAGAATCTGGAGTAACTTGGCGCAAATGATAGAAGCGCCGGTGAAGAGGTAAACCCTGGAGAGAAAGAACGGATAGAAGCAGGCCCGCCAGAAGAATGTGGGCTCTATTTGCTTTCTCACAGCCAGTGACCGAGCGAGCCTTTCGTATGTACCGGAATCTGCAATTGGTGTAAGAAAGGTTGGGCATTTCGAAACTTCGTACAGATATATAAGCCTAACCACCAACGCGAGGCAGAAGATGCCTACCGCAATCCACATTTTTTCTGTTGAGCCGGTTGGCATTTAAGGTGTGGCGAGAGTTTCAGATAGTTTTTCTATTGCTTGATGGCGCTGGGCTGTAGCTGCTCTTGCTGTTGGGGTATGGAGGCCCCTAAGGCAATTGCCATTTCTCGGACGAGTTCGCTTGAGTCATATTTGGCTGTCCAGTCGAGGACTTTGTTGAAATTGTTGTCTTGTTTTTTGGCCAGCAGAAAGATAGCCATCATGCGTACGGGCCAGTGTGTATCATTTAGATTTTCCGCCAGCGCATTTATTAGCTCATAGTCCGGTGATAAAGAGGACATGCAGGCCATAGTGTGTACTTTAGCGGCCCAGTCATCGCCTGTGAGGTTATGTAATAGAGCGGATTTCAACAAAGCTTGCATCCAGTCGGCATACATAAATTTATAAAGTGGTTCACGATTTGCCATTGCCTGTTGCTCGGCTAAAAGTCCTGTAAAGAGTTGAGCGGTTTTAATTTTTTGGCCATGCTGACCCTTTGTGAGTGAGTTAAATCGATTTCGCAGGAATTTGCCGCTAAGTTGGACGCCCGGCCGCTTTACAATCACTTTGGATGGTTTTACGCTGTGGAGCCTATTGGTTATGCCTTGGTCTGTGGTTACAGGGTCGATATAAGCCGTGAATTCTATATCAACGGATGCCTGTGGATATGAAAGCAGCAAGTTCCTGAGTTCGGCGGTAAGCAGACGCAGAGGAATAAAAATACTTTTGCCGGACCCGACAGGCGAAGCAGGTCTGATCTTGACAGACACTAGGTTCGGTATCTTTTTGTTAAGGTCACCACTAATGTCGGCATCGACTCTGATGTTGCCGGTAAACAAAGCGTCGTCAGAGATGACAAGGGGCTCAGAAGAATTATTTGTTATTGCGACAGTGGCGCCGAATTTGCTGCCGTAGGAAAACTTACTGCCGCGAAGATTCAGCTGTACAGAAATTATTTTCTCCGGGGGAGCAAATGCAGGGACAATTGATTGTCCGAAGCTATTTCTTAGCACCATCAAGGTGATATCTTGGTCAAGGGGTGGGATGTACTCTCCGCCGTGCTGGGTGAGAATCTCTTTAGCACGTTCGGCCTCCAGAGAGCCGGGATCTTGGTCGATTACTGATTTTAAGGTCTTGATTGCCGGGTCTCTTTGTCCCTTAGAAAGTTGAATTTGAGCGAGGGTTAGATCGGCAATTTGATTATGCTGATAGTTGTCGATGAGGGGCTTGGCCCAATCAGTTTGGCCATTTATGACAAGCGCATATGCCAGGAGGGCAGCGGCCGTCGGGGAGTTGGGTTCAATCGAATAAGCCTTATTAGCCCAGTCAATTGCTTTGTCCGCGTCTGGGGAAGCGAAGGAATAAAACCAGGCTAATTGTTCGAAGTTTATATTTCGGCGTTCATAATCTATTAGTTGTAGTGCTTTGTCTTCAGCGGCTTGCAATAATTGATTTGCCTGTTGGTTATTTCCGGTTTTCACAGCAGCTTTTGCGGCGATGGCTTCCAAAAGCAGGTCAAATTGCCCACTTTGGCGGAAGTCAGAGGCAATTTGCAAACATCTGTGTTGATTTCGTTGAGTATTGTAGCTGCAAATCATCCAGGGAAGATAAATGTAAGCTGGCGGAAGCTGTGCCGGGTAAAGATAACTGAATAATTGATTACAGTATTCGTATGCTTCCGCAGCTGTGTCATAAAGTTGCAGGCGCTGTGCGTATTGTGCAAAAGCGTAGGCAGCTTCGATATCCAAAGGATTTTCACCTAATGCTAATCTTAGATGTTCAAGGTACATTACCGGCTCGAGCTGTTCGGGTGCAAGTTCAGCCAGCTTTGTAAAGGCCAACTTATTGTATTTATTGCTGTTAATGGCGTGCATGAGATGAAATTGAGCAGTTTCCATATCGGCTTTTTCGGCCATCAACAGCCCAAGCAGCGTAGACAGTTCGGAATCAAGAACGGCATTTTTACCGCCGATATTCTGTAATAAATCTGCAAGAAGCTGCTCTCGCTGCTCACGTGAGTTCAACCGGTCAAGTAGATACAGGACGGCTTCTCTTACCACCTCAAGGTCGGCGGATTCATCTACGTAGTTCAGAAGGAAGTTATAGGCCATCTCGGAATAGTCCCGCTCGGGATGTCGAGGGATGAGCTTAATCATATCCGGCAGGACGTAGATGGCTCTGGTGTCGAGGTTCATGGTGGATATTAGGAATATAATCGCCTGTTCCGCCTCTGTTTCCGTAGGCTCTTTGGAATTAGCCAGCTCATAAGCTATTTCATGGAATATTTGGCCAACAGAAGGTGAAAAAAGCGGTTCTTTATCCGGGAGAACTTGGGCCCGGGCCGATAAAGGGCAGATAGTAACTGCGAAAACCATAAGTGCACAAGGGACAAGTACGCATGTTTGCTTGTGTTTATTTACTCTTATGCTCTTGTGCATTTATGGTCTCCAGCAAGCAAAATCAAGGATTTAAAGCGTAAAGCGAAAGTGGGCACGGTTTTAAAATCGACAGTTTTTTGCTTTTTAGCTTTATGCTTAATATAATTTCGGGCAATTGCGGTATTTGCTTTAAGTATTAGATATAATGACAGCAGAAGTTATGTATTTTCGTTGGTTTAGCAACAATTAGCAGTACTAATACGAATGTTTTTCTCAAGTGTGCTGAGCCATTACAATAAATATCTAACTGCATTTCTGTCAAGGGTTTATCTATCAGGAGCGTTTATATAAAATTTGGATTTAATCATCTGTTACTGTAAATTCGCTTTTTTTGCTTTTTGCATAGTGTTGGTGAGCAGAGAAAGCATTTTTAGCCGCTTGTAGTTACGTAAGAAATTGCTCATTGATTATCCGGTTTTTTCATAGCTTGCCCACGCCCGGTGAGCAGATAAAGCATTTTGATATGTAAGAATTTTGCCGCCAGCAGATACACTGCTGCTGCCACCGGTACGACCAGGAGCAGCTTGATAATATCGGCGTAGTTTTTTGACAGCCACAGCGTAGATGCAATCGCGGCCGACATACACAGAGTTGCTGTAACGGTCTTTAAGAATGCCGTGGCCAAGCCATCCAACAGAGATGAGCCCAGTCGTCCTCGAAGTGCTACAACAAGAATAACCACCTGCAAATATGAACACACTGCTGTCGAGGCGGCTAATCCTCCTGTTCCCAACAACCATATAAAAGTCAAATTCAGTACAATGTTGGTAACAACAGCTATCAGAGCACTTGCCATTGGAGTGGAAGAATCCTGCATAGAATAGAACGCACGCGTGACGACCTGCTGGGCAAAATAGCCGGATAATCCTAATGCATAGAAAAGCAAAGTCCAGGCAACCATGTCAGTGTCACCGGCGCTGAATCGTCCGTGCTGAAAGGCCAGCGAGATTAACGGCTTTGCTATCGCCACAAGTCCTACAGTGGCGGGTATTGCGATAAAGAGACAGGAGCAAAGGCCCTGTGAAACCGTTCTGCTGAGCCCTGGGAAATCCTTCTTTGCTGACAGGGAACTCATCACTGGAAAGATTGCTGTCGCCAGTGATATGCCGAATACGCCCAGCGGCAATTGATACAGCCTTTGGGCGAAATAGAGATGTGAGACTGAGCCTCGCTGCAGGGGGTAGGTGATTGTTTTGCCCAGGAAGACAAAAGCCGCTCCTTTCTCCGGAGAAGCGGAAAACCACCATGCAATAAGGTCGTCGGCCAGTGTGTTTATCTGTGTTACAGTCAGACCTAATATCATCGGGCCCATCAGGATAATTATTTTCCGGAAGCCTTCGGAATGGATACCCCAATTTGGCCTGATTGAGACGCCGCTGGCGCGCAAAGGCGGGAGCTGAATTGCTATCTGGGTCAGTCCTGCGATAAGAACAGCAACGGCTACGCAAAAAAGTTGCTGGCGGGGCTGAAGTTTAATCGCCCAGCCGGTTAAGAGAACAGTCGTTATAATGAAGATATTTAGCACAATCGGCGCGGCAGCCGGCGCAGCAAAATGTCTGTGCACATTGAGAATACCGGCCAAAATCGCCACAATGCAGACCAGCAGCATGTAGGGGAGCATAATAGAGGTCAGGGACAAAACGAGTCTGGTCTCGGTGGTGGGGCCGAAGAATTTATAATAAGTCCAGATTAGGCCCTGACCGAGCAGTATTATTGCAGCCAGCAGGATGAACAGAACGGTTACTACGGTGTTGACCAGCTGTTTTGCCTGCTCTCGGTCCTTGTGAAGCTCTTCGCTATATACCGGGATAAAAGAAGCTGAGGCAGCTCCTTCGCCGAAGAGTCTTCTGGCAAGATTGGGGATTTTAAATGCAATTGTCCAGGCATCGAGTAAGGCGTTGGCACCGAAGAAATGGCTGTAAGACATATCCCTTATGAATCCAAAGACTCTGCTGATTGCTGTGAGGGAGGCAATTTGTCTAAAGCCTTTTATCATTAGCGATTATTTATAATATCGAGGGTCTTTTTTTTCAAGCGTGAAAGTTCGTGGGGGGTTGTCTCGAATGGGATGGAAGCTGCTATTCGAATGGTTTAGGGGCTACGCTGAAAGGCCGGCGTCTGCCGACATTATTTAATAGTCCCAGGGAAGCCAGACTAACCAGCAGGCTTGAGCCGCCGTAGCTTACCAGCGGCAAAGTCAGGCCGGTGATTGGCATCAGACCGAGTGTCATACTCACATTGACGATGACCTCAACGGCCAACATTGCCACAATACCGACGGCAAGCAATCTGCCGAACGGGTCGGTATTGTTCGCTGCGATTTCGACTCCGCAGCCAATAAGAATCACGTAAAGTGCCAGCAGTAACAGGCAGCCCAGAAAGCCCCATTGGTGTGCAATAACAGCGAATATGAAATCGTTGTGTCTCGAAGGCAGGAAGTCGTATTTGATAAAGGGGCCGTGTCGAAAGCCGTAGCCTTTCGCCCCACCTGAGGCAACGGCGTATTTTGAGCGGATAAGATGATATCCCCAGTCGCTCTCCCATTGTTTTTCCCAGGCACTGAATTTCCTGTCCCTGCCGACCATCATTTTGGCTAATATGGGGTGTTCCTGGCATTTTTGGCGTATAAATTTGCTCTGCAGGAGTACACTGCTTATCCTTGTTCGTTGATAAGGCTGCATGAAATGCCAGAGGAAGGGGCTAATCAATACGGCCATAATTACTATGAGCAGCAGATGCTTGACCTTTGCGCCTGCTACAAAAAGTGTTGTAAAGAGAATGGGCATCATAAGCAGTACCGTTCCGAGGTCCGGCTCGAGCAGAATCAAAACCATGGGTAAAAGAGTCAATGCAAAAGGCCCAATTAGTACCTTGATGTTGCGGTAGTTGCTGCGATACCTCAGATACCAGGCCAGGGCGAGGATATAGGCGAGTTTGCAGATTTCCGATGGTTGCAGGCGGGGCAAATCATAGCCCTTTATTGAGATTTTAATCCATCTGTAAGCACCGTTGATTTCAGGGGCGAAGGGGAGCCTTATAATGTATTTGGAGAAAAGTAACACGCCCAAAAGCAACAGTATGAAGGCATATAGCCAGTAGCTTATTGCACCGAAGCGCCGGTAATTAACCAGGTTAAGCGCTATGAAGACACCACCCCCAATTGCGGCGAAGATGACCTGTTTTTTCCACAAATTACCCAAATTGCCGACCTGGATGGCGGAGCTGGGCTCTGCCGGCGAGCCGACTGAGTAGATGGTGGCTATCCCCATTGCAAGCAGGGCTAAAGTAGCCAGAATGAGCGTTATTCTCACGAGCAATAGCCGGCCTTTTAGGAATCTATACATAGCGGCAAAAGTACCAGAAACCTGGCAAGATTGACAAAAAACAA
>Ga0209636_10006896_pt1 | contig 11607 bp, 11 predicted proteins | sample DeeMarSWOR152_54_FD_187464 | JGI IMG/M metagenome (GOLD analysis project Ga0209636, IMG submission 187464) | Marine sediment microbial communities from White Oak River estuary, North Carolina - WOR-1-52-54 (SPAdes) (version 2) | ecosystem: Environmental > Aquatic > Marine > Intertidal zone >... | reverse complement strand
AAAGCCGGCCCTTTAGAGGCCAGAAGGGGTAAGTATTCCCCGCCTGCGAACCCCGAAAGGGTCACTTTGGAGCCATTGAAGCGAAGAAACAGTGGAGTCACCTCCTGAAAAATTTTTATCCAATAAAATCAAATAATTATAAAGATATCCCTCTTAAAATCAGGAAACTCCGGATAATCTACCTCATGATGTCATGGTCTTTTATTTTATCCTGAATGGGATTGAGAGGAGTCGTGTTTGTGGAGGATGAGGATATTGAGGGCAGGAGTGTTTGCTCATTTTTTCTGTTTTTCATGAGTGATAGCATGATAATAACCGTAATAATTGATATATCCCCTTGAACTCCTCTAGGATATGATTCATTCTCTTGGAACATGATGCCCGGATAATCCCCTCAAGTGAGGACACGTTCTCCGGGCCAGGTTCTCAAAGGCCTTCTTATCATAAAGCCTATTGCATAACCGAGATTTCCTCCCTATACTTCCGGATTATCGCTAGTTTCCCCATTCCATTGCGGTTATACACCAGTCATGAGGTTCAGTGCTCCATTCTGTACGGACAAGGAGGTATAGATTATGAAGGTTCTCGGTATCGTTTGCAGTCCGCGAAAGGGCGGCAATACGGAGATATTGATGGAAGAGGCTCTTGCCTCAGCCCGCGAGGCCGGGGCCGAAACCGAAATCGTATTGGTAGCCGGCAAAAACATCGCACCGTGCGACGGTTGCGGCAGCTGTTTTGAGACCAGTGTTTGTAGGATCAAGGATGATATGCAGCCCATATTTCAACAGATGGAAGCGGCGGATGCAATATTGTTTGGCACCCCCGTCTACTTCCATAACGTCACGGCGCAGGCCAAAGCCATAATGGACAGGACATTTCTCTTCTTGATGGACATGAGGCTGAAGGGAAAGGTAGCGGCTCCGGTTTTGGCGTTAAGGCGGGTGGGTGCCGGTCAGACTCGGAATCTGCTCTATGGCTACTTCGTGGCTCAGGGAATGATACCGGTTCGGGGGGCCATAGGCTATGGCCCGGAAAAGGGAGAGGTCAGGGAAGGAGTAGGGGGCTCACGGGACCTTACCGCTATGGAGGAGGCGCGAAGCGTAGGGACGGATATCGTCCGGCTGTTACAGCGGATTTCATGAGCTGAAAACCGATACGCTTCATAAAATAGGATTTGGGCATTTGGATTTAGATATTGTTTAGTATTTAGTGTTTCGAATGCAGGATTTATTCCTTGTTTGCCTGCAGCACCGCAGCACTGCAGCACTGAATAACTTCGTGCTCCAGGGGATTCGGGCAACAGGTTTGGGCTTCACGGGTAAGAAGTACAATACATGCACATTCTCGCTTGATAACAACAGGGAGTGCTGGTAAGGATTTGTGTAGCAATGATTAAGTTCCTAAAGGCGACAGAAAAGGTCACGCGGCGTTGCATCGGGGAAGCGCTGACGGATAGGAGAAAGAACGGAGGGCATTTCGGATGAACGAGGAGCGTTTGCAAACCGATGTTTTGATAGTCGGCGGAGGGGCGGCTGGCCTGAATGCGGCCATTACCGCCAGGGAGTCGGGCCAACTTGTTCTCATTATGGATAAGGCGGTAATCGAACGGAGCGGCCACAGCGCCGGGGGCATTGACCACTTCTGTGCGTACCTGGAGACAGGGCCGGATTGGGATACCCGGGAAGCTTACCTCGATTTAACAGCAAACAGCGCCCGCGGGGCAACCGATATCTCGGTGGTCGAAAAGGTGTACTGTGAGGAATTGAAGGGCGCTATCAAGCGTTTCGATGATATCGGTTGTACCCTCATGAGGCCGGATGGCTCCTTCTTTCGCACCCAGTCCTATGGACAGCCCGGCCCCTGGTATATCAATTTCAACGGGAAAAGGATGAAACCCCTTCTGGCCAAGGCGGCCCGTGATGTGGGGTGCCGGGTCCTGGATCGAGTAGTAACTGGGGATCTGCTGGTCAGGGATGGGGAGGTCTGCGGTGCGGCAGGATTCCATATACGTGAGGGGACCTTTTACGTGATTCATGCTAAGTCCGTGCTTCTGGCAACGGGAGGTACAAACCGGCTCTATCAGAATCCAACGGGATTAAGCTTTAACTGCTGGATGTGTCCGGCGAACACGGGGGATGGTGAAGCCATGGCCTTCAGGGCCGGCGCCAAACTGGCTAACGTGGAGTACCTGAGAATGACGGTAATACCAAGGGGATTCAGCGCCGCTGGTCTGAACGCCCTCGTTGGTATGGGCGCTAAGCTGGTCAATGGTCGGGGCGAAGAATTCATGGGACGATATGATCCTTTGGGGATGAAGGGCCCCCGCTATAAACTGGTCCAGGGGGTCCTGGGAGAATTAAAGGCCCACAGGGGTCCCGTCTCTATTGATTGCCGGCACCTGGATCCTGTAGGGATGAGGCATCTTATTACGACCCTTGGATACGACAAAGACACCTTACCGGATTTTTTCGCACAGAAGAACATTGATCTAACCAAAGATCTGATGGAGATCGCCACCTCTGAGGGGATGCAGGGAGGGCCCAGTGAGGTTTGCGGGAGCGGGATCAAGATCAACCAGGACTGCGCGACCAATGTTCCCGGCCTGTTTGCTGCGGGTAACTCGGCGGACCAGTGCCGCTGTCTGCACATGGCCGTCACCAGTGGTATCCATGCTGGGCGCATGGCTTCCGCCTACGCGCGCTGTAGGGTGAATCCCGCGCCAGTATCAGACCAGCAGGTCAATGAAATCCGCGATCGCCTATTCGCCCCCCTAGAGGGGACCGGATCGGTCTCATGGCATGAGTTGGAGGATGTGCTTCAACGCACCTTGGCCGAAGGCATGGGTCCGGTGCGCTCATCCTGGGGGATGGACAAGGCCTGGGAGAATCTTGATTTGATTGATACATGGAAAGATCAGGTCAAGGCCGGTGATTATCACGATCTCTGTCGGGTTCAGGAGGTCTATAATATGATGACGGTGGCCCGTTGCATGATCAGGGCCGCTTTATTCCGTCAGGAAAGCCGGTTCGGTCCATGTCATTACCGCCTTGACTTCCCCGAGACAGATGACAGTAAGTGGCTTGGCCAAATTACGGTAAACAGGGACCAGAAGGGGCAACCCAACACCGAATTTTTCCCCCTTACCTATGATTGAAAGGAGAAAAATCCATGCCGCCGGTAATTGAAAAGGACCTTTGCACGGGATGCGGAATCTGTGAAGATTCATGCCCGTTAGATGTTATCTACATGAATGAAGAAGAGAGCAGACCCTTCATCAAGTACCCGGAAGAATGTTGGCACTGTGGGTCCTGCCGTCAGGATTGCCCAGAGGAGGCCATTACCATCCGGTTCCCATTGCGGATCATGGTTAGCGCTGGCATTATCCCCTATTGAAGGAAAGAGCTGTTTTATGGTATCAAAGACAACCGTAAACTTCCGACCATATTTCCTTTCTGTCGCCTCTGAGGATTACCGTTTTGGCAATGCTGTTAGGAAGCCAATGCGGGCAAACATGTTTTTGAGTCTCAATGAGGTGGACCGGCAGCCTTGGCGCGGTCATGCTGTACTCATGGACAAGATGAAAGAGGGCTGGCAAAGGAATATGATCTCCCCCCTGTGGAGACCGCTCGTCAGTTAGGGGTTACTCCACCGCGATTGCCAATGCCCTCAGGCGGAAAAAGCTCTCAGGGCAATGGTAAACAACGTCCCTAGTAATGAAAAGACTTTCGCAGTCTCTCTTCTATGAATAGACAATCACCCCCCTGGCGTTTTTCCCGGCTTCTAAATCCTTAAAACCGGTATTAATCTCCTCCAAGCGATATCGATTCGTGATGAGTTGTTCTAACTGAATCCGCCCAGCTTTGTACAGTTCAAGTAATGTCATAAGCTCAATGCGAATATCTCCGGACCCATAAAAACTGCCCAATATGCTCTTCTCCATCACCGGGATTTCAGCAAGCGGAAGTGTCAACTTCGCATCCAAACCCGGAACTCCCACAACCACCGCATAGCCCCCCCTCCGAATCAGCTTATAAGCGGTCAGGGTTGTCTCCGCGCTCCCTATGACTTCAAAGGCGTAATCCACCCCAATCCCTTCGGTTATTTCCATCACCTTTTCTATGGGGTCTTCCCTGGACGCATTGATCACGTGTGTAGCTCCGAACAGCTTAGCCAGTTCAAGCTTGTTATCCAGAATATCAATAGCCACAATCTTTGTGGCATTGGCCAATATCGCCACTTGGATCACATTGAGTCCCACGCCCCCCGCGCCCATTACGGCCACCGAGCTTCCTGGTTTTACCTGAGCCTTATTGATCACCGCCCCCACCCCGGTTATCACACCGCAACCCACTACTGCAGCAATATTGAAGGGAATACTGGGATCGATCGGGAGAACATTCCGCTCGGTGACCACATTGTATTCACTGAAGCATCCGACGCCCATCATGGAATGAATATTCTGGGTCCCCTTTCGTAATCGGTAGGTTCCATCAATCATGGCGCCGCCTCGGGTCTTATCCTTTTCCATGCATAAGTAAGGCTGGCCTCGCAAGCAGTAGTAGCATGTGCCGCAAACCGGCACCCACAGCAAAAGAACATGGTCTCCCGGTTTTACGTTAGTTACCCTTGGCCCAATTTCTTGAATGACCCCTGCCCCTTCGTGGCCAGGTATGCAAGGAAGTGGGGAAATACGCGAAACACCGTTAATAAGCGATAAATCAGTATGACAGATACCCGCCGCCTTATTCCTGACTAACACTTCCTTTTCTCTTGGAGAGTCAAGCTCCAATTCATCGATGACAAGGGGCTTTCCGTACTCGTACAGGACCGCTGCTTTCGTCTTCATGATTTCATCCTTTACGATCTGATAAAGAGTTGCCTTTGAAGAGAGGGTAGAGGAAATTTCTCATGTGAGTCAATGAAAAAGGAACCGCGAATGTATAAAATTCCCTTCTCATAACTCAAAAGTCTCATGAAAAGTACGATGGTTTTCACGTGCCGGATCACCCTTTCTGCATACATTTCCTCCAATCCGGGCATATTCATGAATCGGTATGGGGAAATGATAAGCCGTCAATCACCCGACGGACATGATCGGCCAGAGCCAGACATGAAGTCAAAGCGGGACTGCCCATGCCGAGCAGATGAATGCAGGAAGGATGTTTCTCATCCCTTTGGATAAGCCAGTCCAGGTGGCCTGATAGGTAGGCGAGGACACCGACCTGGTAAGGTTCGAGATCGCTCTCCCGGAGTCCCGGGAAATAGGATGAGACCGTATCAAAGTACTCGGATATGGGTCGAAATTCTCCTCCGAAATCTTCCTTGCCCCTCGCGGGAAAGGAGATTGGGCCAGCCGTCATGATGGGTCCAGGTGTCCACCCCCCATTAGGGGCCGGTTCAATGGTCGGGGTGAGATGTGTGCCAACGGTCCAGTAGCTGCCGCTGGGCAGATCTACCTTGAAAGGGGCGGGATAGACATTCATATCGCACATCAGATCAGGCCGTTTGGTCCGGTAAAATCGGGCAAACTCGCAGCGCATAGGATCGACCTGATATTGTGAGGCTGGATTGAGCATCCTGGCCACCTCATCAGCGTAGAGACCGGCACTATTGATCATCTCCTTGCTCAGGAAGGTTTCCTCGCTGCCGTACCGGTTTCGGACCGTCAGTTCCAGCCCCTCTACTCGGGGCCGGATACCCACCAGCTCGGTCTCCGTCAGAAAATGGGCGCCGTGATTGGATGCCAATATGAAGAGCTGGTAAACCAGCCTTGTGGGATCGACCACACCGGTACTGGGCAAATAGAGTGCGCCAAGAATCTGGACATTCGGTTCTCTGTCGGTCACTTCTTCACGGTCCAGCATCCGGGCCTCAACGCCATTGGCGCGGGCCCTGGCCAGATAGAGCTCTATATTCGGCCAATCGCTTTCGGAGGTGGCCACCATTAATTTACCGCACCGCAAGTGGGGGACTTCATGTGCCCGGCAAAAGGCATAGAGCATCTGGTTACCCAGGACACAGAGCTCCGCCTTAAGGGGACGGGTCGCCTGATCGTAATACAGGCCCGAGTGGATTACACCGGGGTTTCGGGAAGACTGGTTCTCGCCTCGGGTGACACCGGGATTCTTCTCGATGACAAAGACCTCCCGTCCATTCTTGGACAGTTCATGGGCGACCGCTGTTCCTACAACCCCGGCCCCAATAATCGTGGTTTCGACAACATCCATCGGTTTCGTCCCTTTAGAACCTCAATCCCGACCTATCCTGAAGCTACTTGTTTCAATTTGTTCAAACCCTCCAAGGTGAAGAGAGCCGCCTAATCCTGTATGCTTTTTTTCTATTGCCAGGGATAATGGTTTTCGATATTGTCCCGACTATTATATAGTAATTTTATGATGTGGAAAGCCCTCATGGACCTGAAGTTTCCGGACTTTTTTTTAAGGGGACTCCGTTGTTTCTGAGCATAATCTGCTTTATAAGTGAGTACTGATTAAGGGTAATTTACAAATCGGATGTTGCTCGGGTTCCCTGGAGCGAACATTAAAGAATTTTGGCTAATGATTCTGAGTTAAGTGAAACTGCGGTAAATGAGCGCAAAAGCGTTAGTTCTTTCCAATCTTTGAGCCTCTGCTGGTTCCTGAATTTTTAGAGAACACCGTTGTCCCTGAGCGCAAATCCGTTTTTCAAACAGCAGCACTGCAGCACCGCATGACTGCAGCACACAAACTCGGCCGGAAGGGGTAAGTATTCCCCGCCTGCGAACTCCGAAAGGGTCACCGCGGAAGCGCTGAAGCGAAGGGACAAGGGTGTTCGATTATGAAAATGAGAATGGTAAAGATTTCTTTTCAGAGAGCGAAAGGGAATCCGGGTAACAGACCGCATAGGATTGAAATGAAGAAACAGCGGAGTCACATCCTAAAAATTCTTTTTCCCATAAAATCAAATAATGATAAAGATAATTGCATGAAAACCCAAGAAACTCTAATCATGGAGGTGTTATTGAGATGTTTGATCCCAAAGGAAGGCTGACGAAGTGTGTTTCCACCCAGGAACTCGAACGACGCTGGGCTTTGGCCCGCGAGGTAATGTGGGAAAACAAGGTTGACTATCTTTTGATGCGCAATGAGGAGGAATTCCTCGGAGGATACGTCAAATGGTTTAGCGATTTTTCGGCGCGTCACAGCTATCCCTTTACGGTTATTTTCCCCTACGAGGATGAAATGACCCTGATCACCTCCGGGCCTTTTCCACCGGGTGAGCCTTCTCCCCCACAATGGGCCGCCCGAGGTGTTAGGCAAAGATTGAGCGCGCCCTACTTCCCCACCGCGCATTACACCCACACCTATGATGCGGACCTGGCTGTGGGTGTTCTGAAGGAAAAGAAAGATGCCGTGATCGGCCTGGTCGGCAGGTCCTTCATCCCGATCAATTTCTACGAATATCTGGTAAAATCCCTGCCAGGTACCAGGTTTATTGATATGACGGAACAGATCGACCATCTGAAGGCGGTGAAAAGCAAGGAAGAGATCGAGTTAATCAAGGCAACCGCTACACTGCAGGATGAGGCAATTGAAGAAATGCGGGAAAGGGTCAGGCCTGGAATGAGGGATTTTGAAGTCTATAACGAAGCCCGCCATTCCGTAACAAGGAGAGGGAGTGAACAACAGCTTATCCTGGTCTGTTCAGCGCCAAAGGGAGTACCCGCTTCATTTCAGGTCCGCCGCTTCCAGAACCGGATCATCCAGGAAGGCGACCAGATCTCGCTCTTGATCGAGGTCAACGGACCTGGAGGTCTCTATACGGAAATCGCCCGCATATTCTCTATCGGGCAGCCCTCTCAGGAACTGGTGGATGCTTTTTCCTATTCGGTGGAGGCACAGGAGCACACGCTCAACCTTATCAAACCAGGCACTGAGCCCGGGGAAATCCTGGCAGCTAACAACGAGTTTCTTGAGCGGAAGGGATATAAGCCCGAACTACGACTCTATGCACATGGTCAAGGACATGATCTGGTAGAAAGGCCGCTATTCCTCAAGGACGAAACTATGACCCTAAAGGAAGGTATGAACATCACCGTTCACCCGGCGGCCGCGACCGACACGGTCTGGGCAACTGTCTGCGACAACTATATTATTGGTCCCGGCGGCCCTGGAGAATGTCTCCACAGGATGCCCAAGGATATCATCGTCATATCCTAAAAGAGGGGAAACGAGTCAATACATACCGTAAGTATGGGTATTACATCATACTGGGGAGGAAGAGGGAAAGTTGGGGGAAAACTATCAGCAGCACTACGTGAAATATATCAGCTATGAGGAAGGGGATTATCCCCCTGAATATGGTATACATAGGGACGTCTTTTGCCACTCCTTTAATAACAAATACATTCAGGCCAACGGGTGGGGTAATCAGTGCCATCTCACACATTCTCACGATAATGATTCCAAACCAAATCGGGTCAAAACCGAGCTTCGTGGCGAGAGGGTAAAATATGGGGGTGACAAGGAGAATCATTGCGGGCGCATCAAGAACAGTACCAAGAAAGAGGAGGAAGACCAGTATCGATGTGAGAATAATATACCGGTTCAACTCCAGTCCTGCGATAGTATCAGCTATCACAAAGGTAACCCTGCTTATCGCAAGGAAATAGCCCAGCATCATGGCGCCGAGCACGATAATGAGTATCATTGCGGTATTTCTGAGCGTCTCAAGCAGACTGTCCTTAAAAGCGGGCCAGCTAAGTTTCCCTCTCCCTGAGGCAAAGATAAAGGCTCCAAATGCGCCCACACCAGCCGCTTCTGTGGGAGTGAAAATGCCGAAGTAGAGACCTCCGAGAACGAGAAAAAATAAGAGTAATACAATCCAGGTATTCTTCAATGCTCCTATCCTCTCTACCCAGCTTGAACTGGCTCCCGGAGGACCTAGCCCGGGATTGATTCTGCACATGATGAATATGGTGACTATGTAAAAAACAGCTTCGAGTATACCGGGGATAAAACCTGCCAGGAAGAGCCTGCCTATTGATTGCTCGGCGATAATACCGTAAACGATTAGGCCTACACTGGGGGGTATCAGGATACCAATCGTACCACCGGCCGCCACGGAACCAGTAGCCAGCGCCGGGTCATAGCCGTATCTTTCCATCTCTGGCAGCGCCACCGTGCCCATAGTAGCTGCTGTAGCGACACTGGAGCCACTGACAGCGGCAAAGCCAGCACAACCACCTACGGTAGCCATTGCCAGACCACCCCGCAGGTGTCCTAGCCATCGATAAACCGTATTATACAGGTCTTTGCTCAGCCCGGCATGAAAGCAGAATGCCCCCATGAGGATAAAGAGGGGGACGACGCTGAAGGTGTAGGAAGCAAAGGTGGTATAGGGAACTGTTGTCAGCACGCCAAGCGCGGAATCAAACCCCCGGAGATAGGCGAAACCAGCAAAACCCACCATTCCCATGGCGATACCGATAGGCATTCCTAAAAACAGAAAGAGAAAGAGAATGATTATGCCGATAAATCCAACGGTAAGCGGTGTCATTTATTCACCACCTGGGATAGATAGTCCAGAAACTGTACCAGAAGCACCAGGCTGAAAACGAGACTGCCAAGAGCCAGCATGGCTACAAAAGGGAAAGTGGGTATATGCAACACAGCTGACACTAGGTTGCTTTCAAACATAAGCCGTATATATTTTATGCTCTGCCACGTTACTAAGGAAAAAAAGCCGAAGCTGAGGAGATAGGTAACACTGTTAAGAATTGCCTGAACCCTGGGCGAAAACCGCGAGGTCACCACCTCTACACTCACAAGGCCTTTTACGAAAGCACAATACGCAAGCCCGAACCCGACCAGGGTAACCATCATATACTCGGTGAGCTCCATGGCGCCGCTTATCGGCCGATTAAAAATATAGCGTAGCAGCACATCCATCGCCGTAAGAAGCATCATCGCGGCGAGGACGCCTGCTGCTACGCTATTGATAATTCGGACTAAAGGGTTAACCACCCTGTTGAGAGAATGGATAGCTCTATTCAGCCACATTTTCCCCACTATGGTTCTGTTTCTACGAGTCGAAGAAGCTCATCGAGCACTTTTTGCCCGGGCAGCCCCTTTTCATTCACCCTGGCCAACCAGGCATCCCATACGGGCTTGCCCCCGACCTTCTGCCACCTGGCGAGTTCCTCCTTAGGAGGAGTATAGTCTATCAGTTCATGGCCGGTCTTTGCCGCATATTCCGCTATCTCTTTATTGCCCGCATCATCCAGCGCATCGGAATAGTTTTTGCCGAGCCATCTGCATGCATCATAACCGGATTCCTTCGTGATAGCCTCCTGGATATCGGGCGGTAAACTGTTCCACTTGGCTTTGTTCATGGTTATTGAAAACGGTGCCGTGGCAATAACCACATGAGTCATGTATTTTCCTACCTCGTGGAAATTGAAGATCTCACATGCACCAATGGGTGTTATCACGCCGTCAATTACGCCTTTTTGCAAAGCCATGTAGGCATCGGAAAATGGCACCATCGTCGGGACAGCTCCCAGCGCCTTCATCGCGTCTGTTTGAGGTCCACCCAGGGCCCTTATCTTCAGACCTTTCAGGTCCTCCAGTGTCTTAACCTGCTTTTTAACGGTAAGTAATCGATACATGCCAGCGGTGTAGTGTATGAGTACATGTACATCGGCGTACTCCTGCTGCATCTCCGGGAATGTATTATAGAGTTTTCTGAATATGCCACTGGCCTGCTCGGCGCTCTTAAAGGGAATAAAGGGGAGTTGCATGATTTCAGTGAGAGGTGCCATGCCCGGCCAATAGCCCATGGCACACCAGGCCATATCGGCAACGCCGGTCTTGGCGGCATTCCATGCATCTGTTCCCTTGGCCAACGTTTCACCGAAATATCGCTCTATCTCAATCTGGCCGTTGGTAGCCTTTTCAAGCCTGTCCAGCCATACGGCATTAGCATGGATCGTACCATAAGAGGTTGGAGGATTGTGGTCAGTATAAACCAGTTTAATTACTTTGGCTTGTGCCAGTGCCGGAAGGCCAACGAACAACAAGCCGCAAAGCAAAACCACCATTATTGGGCTTAGGAAAAATCTCTTCATGTTCATTATGATTCCCTCCTTTCTTGCGATTTTCAGTCATGTATTTTTTCATTCATACATCAATAGGCATCACCTCCTCATATCTCTACTGAATCGTATAGTATCCATGAGCCAGCGCCATACATAGCACCTGCTAAAATGATTGTCAATATTTAAAGTTCTGGAGTTTTCGGAGTTTTTGGATAATACCGTTGTTCCTGAGGATAATCACCAAATCGGATGTTGCCCGGGTTCCCTGGAGCCCTAAGTTATTCAGTGCTGCAGTCGGAAAGGGGAAGAGGTTAGATGTTGGAGGCGGAAGGCGTGGGTAAATGTCAAATGTCAAAATCCAAATTTCAAATTACGTTCAAATACCAAAAGTGAAAATCCAAATGTCAAATGACAAATAACTGGAGTTTCCGGACTTTTCTAAGGAGACTCCGTTGTTTCTGAGCGAATCTGGTGGAGAAGTGGGGTACCCTTCGAGGGTGAGCAGGAAGGGGAAAGCCGGCCCTTTAGAG
>Ga0209636_10006895_pt1 | contig 11607 bp, 10 predicted proteins | sample DeeMarSWOR152_54_FD_187464 | JGI IMG/M metagenome (GOLD analysis project Ga0209636, IMG submission 187464) | Marine sediment microbial communities from White Oak River estuary, North Carolina - WOR-1-52-54 (SPAdes) (version 2) | ecosystem: Environmental > Aquatic > Marine > Intertidal zone >... | reverse complement strand
ACTGATAAATATCTTCGAGATCGCTGATGACGAGGAAACAGCGATCAAGAATTATTAATAATCCGATACAGCCTGTTTCAGGTTGAATTCGTGAACCTGATTATACTTTTTTCCCATGACAACCAGGAAGTCCAGAGAGGATGTATCATAAACGACTGACCAGATGGTGTTTCTTTGGGAGACATCTTCGAGTAGGGATAGGGCGTTTGAAAGAGAGGGCATACTGAACTGATTTTCGAGCGTTTCCCATACTTTTTTGTATCTCCAACATGATGCCCGAGATTTTTCTGGCGATAAACCTGTGATGATAAAGTTTGTCGCAATCTGCCATGGATGGGTATTACTGAGTAGCGATATTTTTCGGCTCACGAATTCGACCACAACGGATCTCCCTGACCTGTCTGTAATGAAATAGTGCAGGGGAGGTCCCTCTTGAAAAGAGATATTGAAGTTCTTTAGTATGGCGATGGCCTCGTCCACATTTTTCGCGTAATCCAGCATTATCCGAATGATCAAGAGGCTGCCCACGGTTTGTTTTTGTGGATCATCGGATGCGTGTGCCGCTGGCACGGCCATCATGCCGACGGCCAATCCCTGTTCGTTCATACCATCGAAGGGGAGGTGAGGCGATCGAAACAATCCTCCAGGATTTTTATCCAGAGCATCTCTCTTGGAATATCCCAAATAAGAGATATCCACCATAGATACGGATGCATACCTGCCCGGTGGATTTGTAAAGAGGAGAAGGGCCGGGTGGTCACTCCAATCGAAGTTTCTCCCTAAAAGCTGACTCCCTTGTTCGGTCTTTGTGGAAAAACAGGTGCAGGCCCATAAAGATGAATTGCCGGGGCGATTCCCATTCGGCACATCATGGATAAGTGATATCTCGGGCACATAATTCGGGAGATCATAGTCCCCGTAAAAGTGCATCGCATATAAGGGGAAATCTTCCAGCTTTTTAAGACTTCGGATCGTCTTGAGACGATCAGACTGAGGTGTGTTATCACCGGCAGTGACCGTGTGCTGAAATAGTAAAAGCAGTACAATGAAAAGTATGGTTATTCTTGTAGTAGGATAACGATTTTCTCCCATTGATATGCCTGAATAAGCCTACCACACTAAAAATCATCTGGTCAATGGAACTTTCTAACCCCTTATACGTAATGTTTTATATAGCGACCTACTTAAAAGTAGGGCAACTGAGCACAAATCGCTGAGTGACTAAATATCAGAATATTCTACCTAACAGGTCTGGATGAGCCGCCTGTTCCAGTCATTTCGCTGAACCGATGTCCGCCATAAATCCCAAGTAAGGCCATACCTGCTAGAGAAGCAATAGCCAAAAAGCCGAGCATACGAACTGAAACACCAATACTTATCATAATTAGGGTCGCTCCGATAGCAATCCCCTTTCCTGCGCGTTGGACAAACATGTTGGTAAAGGCCCGGGCTTTGTACTTCTCATCAGGTGGAGTGGGAACATACAGGGCTTCACGGGCTGTTTGTTGAATAGAATAGTTAAATCCATTGTCAGATATGAATATGAGACCAGCAGTAGCAAGGCTTGGCAAACCCATAAAAAGACCCATGCTGAGAATAGCAACCACCGGAAGTGCACAAAGCGCAAATGAAAGGCCGAGTTTACGCATGATCAAGCTAACCAGGAACAACTGCAAGACCATTGAAATGATATTGGAAATTAACTGGACATCAATAAAAAAGCTCTGTGTGGCTGTAACTCCTGGCAAAACCTCTGATGTTTTTTTGTACATGTAATTTATGACCTGGGAGCCGATTTCATAAAAAGCCATGATTCCCACAATTGCTGCCAGGTATTTTGAGCGAAGGGCAAGCTTGGCGCCTTCGATAGCGACATAAAACTTTGAAGTCTTTTTTTCCGGCTCTTTCTGTACTTGATTCTCCTGCACAGCATGGCCAAAGGCTTTAGAACGACGCAGCAGTGTTTCCACGCCGAAGGTAATGACGGCCACGGCCAGCATCAAAACAGCGGAAAGAATCAAAAGCCCACTCTGTCCGAGCTTCGGAAGGAGAAATTTAGCCAAGGAGGCACCTAGAACACCTCCACTCACTCCTCCGAACCCGATAAATCCGTAAAGCCTTTTGGCCTGGTCTGATGTTGAAATGTCAGTAAGATAAGCCCAGAAAGTTGCCATCCAGATGGTTGTTATCAGGTTCACCTGGATGTAATACCACCAGGCCACCACAGCATTGGGTTTTACTAGGAGAAACCTCAAGGCAATGAATGAAGCAGAAAAAAACAGACAGAAGACAAAGATAAGGAGCTGCCTGGGAAGCTTGTTGTAAAGAAAGGTGAATACGACAACCGCTATGGCTGCGACAACAATGTTCCCAAGCCTCATGTAGAGCTCTGGTTCTGCACCATAAATATCCACAACATACCCTGTGGTAAGAGGCCTTAGAATCTGGAAGACTGTAATGATCAGGAAGAAGAAGAAAAACATTAATGTAGCGATAGGAATTTCTTCTTTTTTGAAATCAAATATTGCCTTGATAGGATTTTTACTTTTACCTTTACTCTCCTCCGTGTTCATTGATCCCTCCGGTGATTAAAGCAAAAATTTATCTTGCCTGTTCAGACACAAAATCCTTGTCATTTTTCGGTATTCCTCACTGCTGATACCCTGTTATGAGTGTATCACGATCAAAACTATAAGTTCAACAGAAAATAAGGTGAATAAAACGTGATCGGCTTGCAAATACACAACATCAGAATAGACTTCAACTTGCAAGTCGACAAAAAGCCCATACTGCTGGGTAGATATAGCGCATAACTAAAAAACATATCTGTGTAATCCATCTGGTGCAAACTTGAGTATATATAACTGGAGAGGATAAATCACATGTTGAAAAATTATCTGAAAATAGCGCTCAGAAATTTCACTAAGCACAAATGTTTTTCCTTTATCAATATTTCGGGTCTTGCCATAGGCATGGCATGCTGCATGCTGATCACGCTGTGGGTTCAGGATGAATTGGACTATGAGAAGTTCAACGAAAATATCGACGACATATTCTGTGTGGTAAATTATTCAACGGATAATCCGGACAGCTACGGCTCTTCGGTCCCGGCACCTTTAATACCCCATTTGAAAGACAATTATGCCGAAATCAAACATGCTTCGCGGTACAGAGACAGCAGCAGGCGGCTCTTCTCGTATGATGGGAACAATGTTTTCGAAGATAACGGCGGATTTGCCGATCCCGAGCTTTTCGATATTTTTTCATTCAAGCCTGTTTTGGACGATCCGAAGGCAGCATTGAGGGATATCAATACGATAATCCTTACCAAAAGCATGGCGGAAAGATATTTCGGTTACGAGGATCCTTTGGGGAAGACGATTAAACTGGAGAATCAGTATGTATTTTCGGTGGGAGCCATCATCGAGGATATTCCTAGAGGTTCCAGCATTCGATTCGATTATTTAGTTGCCTTCGAGAATTTTGGCCGCTTCGATGATGTCGAAATGGATAATTGGGGAAGATATGAAAATTATAACGGATTCGTCATTTTGCATGACAATGTCGATCACGAGGCATTCTCGGGGAAGATTGCCAACGAAATTGTCAATAACGACCCAGGGGATCCCTATAGACTGAAACTTTTCCCTTACAAGGATCTTCGATTATTCGGATTGAACAATGACGGGACCATTAAATTTGTCCTTATCTTTTCTGCTATTGCCATTTTGATGCTCCTTATCGCTTGTATAAATTTTGTGAATCTCACAACCGCCCAATCCGGTAAAAGAGCAAGAGAGATAGGACTGAGAAAAGTCATTGGAGCGAACAGATCATCGATAAGAAGACAGGTCTATTCCGAGCTGGCTGCTGGGATGGCGCTGTTCATCGCTCTTCTCACCATCAGTTTCCATACCGTAAAAGCCGCCACGGCCAACCCGGTCGATTCCCTGCGGTATGAATGAAATACGGTAGATTCTGAATGTGAGGTGTCCCCGTTCTTCCTGATTTTCTAAAATTTTATTGGAATCCAATAAACCTTTTGTAGTTTTGTCCGTCAATATTATTGGAGTCCAATATTAAGGAGTGGATATGGACATCATCACCCGATTGGAAGAAGCCATCCTCATCGCTGTTTGGAAGCTTCGAGACAATGCCTATGGAGTCACCATCAACAAAAGTGTCTCCAGATCATTCAATAAAAAATACACCATGGGTGCTCTTTATTATTCTCTGGACCAGCTGTTAAGAAAAGGATTAGTAGAAAAGACCTTAAAGCGCATCTCCAAAGAAAAAGCTGGCCGGAGCCGGACTTATTACCGGCTCACCAAAAAAGGTGAGAAGGCGCTTCAAGAAGCCAGAGTCTATCAAGAGAAGCTGTGGAAAGGGACTCCTGATATGGCTTTTAAAGCGGAAGAATCCAAATGAAGAAAAAAGGCGATACCCCTGCTCCTCTTGCGGTTTGGATTCTCAGCAAAATGACAAGAGAGGATCAACGGGAGTCTGTGACCGACGATTTTGAAGAAATCTGGGCAGAAATAAAAAGAGACAAGGGCACACACGCTGCCCGAATCTGGTACTGGGTGCAGGTCCTCAAGTCCGTTCCTATGTTTTTGAAAATACAAATGAGTTGGGGAGCAGCTATGATCAAAAACTATTTAAAAATCGCATTTCGCATCCTTAAGAGAAAGAAAGTCTTTTCTTTCATCAATATTGCTGGCCTTTCCATAGGAATTACGTGTTCTGTATTCATTTTGCTGTTGATTCACTACGAGTTCAGCTATGACCGGCACATCGAGAATGCCGAAAATATTTACCGGATCATCACTCAATGGCCCATGGAATATATGAACACAGACAAGATTACCTGGACATCCGCACGCCTGGCTCCATTTCTCAAGGAGCAATTCCCCGATGTGGAACAAGCCGTGAGAGTCGACGATGTTCCCGGAGGGGTATCCCTTTCTTATGGGAACCGTGTTTTTTCAGAGGAGGCTTTTTATTTTGTCGATCCGGAGTTTTTGATGGTGTTTTCGACTCCGTTCATCCAAGGTCAGCCTGAGACAGCTCTCCGTCATCCATTGTCCGTGGTCATTTCAGAGAAAGCGGCCGGCAAGTATTTTGCCGGTGAGAATCCTCTGGGAAAAATACTCCGTTACAACGATAAATTCGACTTTCAGGTTACCGGTGTCTTCAAAAATATACCCGAAAATACCCATTTCACTTATGATTTCCTGGCTTCGTTTCAATCTCTCCGTACTATGCGCGGTGAGGATGCGGTTTACATGGACCGGTGGACCAGCATGGATTATCAAACTTACATCCAGCTTCGCGAAGAAATAGATCCTCCCGAATTCCAGAAGGTCATGGAAAAACACCTGGTCGAAAACACCCCCCAGCAAATGAAAGATTACCACTACTTCCTCCAGCCCCTTACCAAGATACATCTCGGCGGGAATATTCCGGGTGAATTGGCCCAAAACAGCCACATGAAATACATCTATATTTTTGCAGGTATTGCCATTCTGATTATGATCATCACCTGTTTCAATTACATCAACCTGAGCACGGCCAGTTTTTCTGCCAGAGCCGGAGAGATCAATATACGCAAAGTTGTGGGCGCCAACCGGAAGCGGTTGATCCAGCAGTTTATGGTAGAAGCGTTTTTGACCACCATGATCGCTTTTATTCTTGCCCTTGTCGTGCTGTATTTTGTCATGCCTTTGGTCAATATGATGATCGGCGCCGAGGTTGAGTTCGCTCTTTTGAAAAAAATGAATATCCTCGCTAGTGTTATTGCTCTAGTCTGTCTAATCGGTTTTCTTTCCGCTTATTATCCGGCCCTTCTTTTGTCCTCTTACACATCCATTTCGCATTTAAAGTCAGGACGATTCACAGGCGATAAAAGATCGGGATTGTCTAGGAATATTTCGGTTGTCGTTCAGTTTGTCATTTCCACAGCGCTTATCGTTTCGGCCATCGCCATTCACCGTCAGGTCGATTTCATCATGAAGAGAAATCTTGGACAATTGAATGACACCATCGTAACCCTGCCAGTGGTCGATGATAATGATGAGATCAAACAGAGGATCGATGTTTTTGCCGCTGAACTGAAAAAAGAATCCGCGATCAAAGGGATATCGGTTTCCTCCTGGCTGCCCACCAATATCCGGTCCGGAGATTATGCTGTCTGGGACGGACAGGAAAAAGGCGAAAAGATCCTGTTTCATAATCTGAGAACAGATTACGATTTCCTGGATCTTTATGGTATCCCCTTGATTGAAGGGAGGAATTTCTCGAAAGATTTTCCATCGGATATGACCCAGGCATACATCGTCAATGAAACGGCTGTCCGGTCGATGCATATGGACGACCCGGTAGGGAAGCGTTTCGGCTATCAGCAAAGAGAGGGGATTATCATCGGAGTGGTGAAGGACTTTCATTTTGTTCCCATGAACCAGAGGATTAAACCCCTGGCTATTCGACGGGATCCGCAGGATATGCGCTTTATCTCGATCAAAATCGACGCGCAGCACATGTCTCGGGCCATTCGATTTATCGAAGATCGATGGAAGGAAATTTCACCCGGTTTTGCTTTTGAATACTCTTTTATCGATGAAGAAGTAGATGCCCTTTACCGGTCCGAAAAGAGATTGAACAGGGCCGTAACTTTTTTTACCTATATTGCTTTATTTCTGGCCAGTCTTGGATTATTCGGGCTGGTCATGTTTTTTGTGGAAAGAAGAGTCAAGGAAATCGGCGTGCGGAAGGTATTGGGGGCAAGGATAATAGATATTGTCGCCCTTCTTTCCAAAGATTTTATCCGTTTGGTTTTACTGGCCAATCTGATTGCTGTGCCTTTGTCTTACACCCTCATCAACAAATGGCTGCAGAGTTATGCCTACCGGATCGATTTGAGTGCCTGGATATTCATCGTTTCCGGTTTTCTGGTGCTGGTTATTTCCCTGTTGGTCGTAAGCTATCAAACTGTCAAGGCCGCCACCGCCAACCCGGTCGATTCCCTGCGGTATGAGTAAGCAACTGTTTTTTGAATATGTTCACAGCCTTTAATTATCGAAGAAAAGCCTAATAAATTTCTCTTAGAACACTTTAAATTTCCAGCGTTCATTTGTTTTGTCAACCTTTTGTCCGAAAATTACGTACAAATAAACTAGGGAAAGAAAATGAACGAACTCACGCTGGCAGAGGAAATCTTATTAACCGCTATATGGAGACTCAAGGAGAACGCGTATGGAGTGACCATCCGAAAAAAAGTGGCTGAGGTCACGAGAAAAAATGTCATCTACGGAACACTGTACAATTCTCTGGATCAACTGGTCAGAAAAGGATATGTGACCAAAACCCGGGGAAAACCTGTGGCAGAAAGAGGCGGACGGAGCAAGATGTTTTACACTCTCACTTCTTCAGGTATTAAAGCTCTCCAGAACGCCCGGGAACTGCAGAGACGGATTTGGGACGGCATCCCGGAATTTTCAGAAAACAAAAGTTGATGCCTATGAAGACTGATAAACAAATTCCGCCTCATTTTGCTAAATGGCTTCTTTTTCGCATGTCCCGGTACGAGGACGAATTTCTTTGTATTGGCGATCTGGATGAGGAATACAAAGAAATCCTCCAACAGGCAGGGCACCATAAAGCCAGATCTTGGTATTGGGTTCAAGTTCTCCGGTCCATACCTGCTTATCTCAGAATAAGCATCCTATGGGGATTTGTCATGTTTAAAAACTATTTAAAAACCGCATTCAGACACATTAAAAGACACAAAGGATATTCATTTATTAATATCGCAGGTCTGGCCATAGGGATGACCTGCTGCATCCTCATCCTGTTATACATCCAATACGAACTTAGCTATGACAAATTTCATAAAGATGCCCATGATATTTATCGGGTCGCATTTGAAATACCTGATCGATTGGATATGAATGCGTCATCTTTCGGTCTCTTGGCACCTGCCTTGATAAAGGACTTTTCCGAGGTTCAAAGTGCAGCCAGAATCAGAAGACTCGAAAGCACTGTTTTCTATAAAAATCATGCCTTTACCGAGAAAAACTTCTTTCTTTGCGATCCGGAGTTTTTCGATGTTTTCACATTCCCTGTAATATCAGGCGACCCAAAAAAGGCGCTGAGCGAACCTTTTTCGGTTCTGATAACCCAAGAAACGGCCGAAAAGTATTTCGGCGATGAAGATCCGATGGGGAAGACACTGCACGCAGATAATAAGTATGATTACAAGGTCGCGGGAATTCTTGAAAACCCTCCCCAAAACTCTCACTTTAAATTTGACCTTCTGGCTTCTTTCATAACCATGGAAAGGATTTGGGAAGATTATTCCCTCTCGTGGATGAATACGAATCGGATTCTAACTTATGTGAAATTGAGAAAAAATTATAATCCGGATGACTTGGAAAGAAAATTTCCGGAATTTTTAAGAAAATATGGTCGTGAGGATGTCGTATTTCATCTTCAGCCTCTGACAGACATTCATCTTCACGGCAACATAAGAAATGACCTGGAGGCGAACAGCGACATTCGATATATTTATATTTTTTCCGTTATTGCCTTCTTGATCATACTTATTGCCTGTTTTAACTATATGAATCTTTCCACATCCCGTTCTGCGCACCGTTCAAGGGAAGTAGGGGTGAGAAAAGTTGTCGGTGCGGAGAGAAAGCACATCATCCGGCAGTTTATGAGCGAATCGATAATTTTTGCATTGGCTGCGCTGTTTATCTCTGCTTTTCTGGTCAGGCTGTCGCTGCCTGCATTCAATTTACTTGTCGATCGACATTTAGCTTTTCATTTTTTAAGCGACAGTGAAATATTCCTGGGATTGTTCATCCTGGCCGTTATCGTAGGGTTCATTTCAGGGAGCTATCCGGCGCTTTTTCTTTCGTCATTTCATCCCGTCCATATCTTGAGAGGAATAAGGGGCCATAAAGGTTCTTCTGCATTCCGGAATTTTTTGGTCGTGTTCCAATTTGCCGTTTCGATCGTTTTGATCATCGGCACTCTGACCATATACAAACAGCTTCATTACATCAAAAACAAGAATTTGGGCTTTCATAAAGAGCAAATTGTGGTTGTCGATCTTAAGGATGAGAACTTAAAAAATGTTTATGAGTCTATGAGAAACGATCTTAAACAAAATCCCCGCATACTTGGAGCATCCTTTTGTTGCGATCTGCCGAACGAGATAGATGCACGGAACAGTTATCGGTGGGAGGGACAAACAGAAGAAAATCGATGGCAGCTCTTCAACACAGCCGCAGTGGATAACGAATTTATCGATCTGTTGGGGCTCGAGCTGGAAGAGGGAAGAAATTTCTCGGAAGAATTTCCTACCGACAAGCAGGCTTTTATTTTAACCGAAACGGCAGTAATAACAATTGGATGGGAAAGTCCTATCGGGAAACGTTTTGGTTATTGGGAAGAAGGAACGGTCATAGGAGTGATAAAAGATTTTCATCATCTATCCCTTCATTCGGCAATCGGGCCGACCGTATTTCTTCACGTCGACAAGGAAACTGACCTGAATTTGAATTATCTGCTCATTAAGGTGAATCCCGGTGATATCCCGGGGACTCTCGCTTTTATAAAAAAGAAATTCAATGAATATTCACCTCATTATCCATTCAGCTTCACATTTCTGGATGACAGAGTCGATAAAATGTACAGGACCGATAATAGATTGGGGCAGATCCTTAATGTTTTTTCTTTCACAGCCATCTTCATTGCCTGTCTGGGTTTGTTCGGCCTGGCCGCATTCACGGCAGAGCGGAGAACCAAAGAGATCGGCATACGGAAAGTGATCGGCGCTTCGGTTTCGAATATTTTCTTTTTTCTTTCCAGAGAATTTATCAACCTAATGATAATAGCCTTTCTCTTGGCGTGTCCCATCGCTTATTTTTCCATGAACCGCTGGCTGCAGGGTTTTGCTTACAGAACACATATCGGGGTTGCCGTATTCATTTTGGCGGCGCTTTCGGCTTTTATGACTGTCCTCATAACGATCAGCTACCAGTCCATCAAAGCCGCCACAGCCAATCCGGTGGATTCACTCCGATATGAATAACTATATAATGTCTTCTTCATCCGGTTCCCAGAGATAACGCTCCAGATCGATCCGATCCCTTTCGTCAAAAACAATCCCTTCTTTTTCGAGCATCTCCTTCTGCTTTTCATAACCTGCTCCGGGCTTCAGAGAAACAGCACCCCGACGATTCACCACCCGGTGCCAGGGCAGCCCTTCCTTTTCTGAGCAGGAATGGAGAATCCAGACCACCCGGCGGACAGATGGATAAAAACCCGTCAGGCAGGCGATTTGGCCGTAGGTGGCCACCTTCCCCCTTGGAATGGATTTGATCAGTCTGATGACCTCTGCGGTATAATCTCTGTCCAGCCCTTTTTTCATCTTTCCATCTTTATAGCAATTAACCTGAATTATTCAGAAATAATTGGATGATTCATGAATAATCTAGGTTAAATATGTCAGAATTTCAATGCTTTCTAACGGAAATTGGGTCGAAGCAGCCCTGTATAAACAGCCTCACTGGAGATTCTCTGCAAAAATAGGTCAACCTTTTGTAAGGGCTGAACGTCTTTATGTGTATATGTTTTTAAATTAAAAATAAAAATGGAAATCTCATGTATGGACTGACAAAACATGAAGAGCTCATCTTATTGGCTATCTTAAGGTTAAGGGAAAATGCTTATATCATTACCTTAAGAAAGCATATTAAGGAAATTAGCGGAAAGTCGATAAATTATGGATCATTATGCAATACCCTCTCTACCCTTATCAGAAAAGGATACATCAAGTCTGGAGAAAGTGACCCTTTACCCCGGCAGGGAGGCAGGAGAAAAGTGCTTTACTTTTTGACCGGTGAGGGCAGAAAGGCCTTGAAACAGGCTTATGACATCCAACAACGTGCTTGGGAGGGATTGATAGAACTTATTGTCAAGCTTGACTGAGATGATGAAAAACAGAAAAAAATCTCCTCCCCGTTCGCAAAATAGATCATTTGAAGATTATCCTATTATGAAAGAGAGCATGCTTTGTCCGATGCCATCGAGACGGACTATTTCGATATCCGGAGCCGGTGCGGAGCTATCTTATCCTGGATATGGTATTGGTTCTGCGCGGTTCAAACACTTTTCCATTACATAAAGGTCTCTCTTTTATGGAGCATGATCATGATCAAAAGTTATCTGAAAATCACTTTAAGGAACATGCGCAAGCATAAAGTGTATTCCTTCATCAATGTCGCAGGGCTGGCTGTGAGTATCGCCTGCTGTCTGATGATCCTGATGCACATCCATTTCGAAACGAGCTACGATAACTACCACCGGGATGCTGACAGGGTCTACCGCCTCGGAATCGACATCGACACGCCCGCCTTCAAGCGGACTTTTGCCCCAGTGTCTTATTTTGAGGCACCCTATTTGAAGGAAAATTTTCCCCAGGTAGAGGCGGTTGCGCGCTTCCGAAGATTCAATAATGTTCTCGTTCGAAAGCGAGAGACGGTTTACTACGAAGACAATCTCATCCGGGCCGACAATGACATCTTCGATGTCCTGACTTTC
>Ga0209636_10006894_pt1 | contig 11607 bp, 7 predicted proteins | sample DeeMarSWOR152_54_FD_187464 | JGI IMG/M metagenome (GOLD analysis project Ga0209636, IMG submission 187464) | Marine sediment microbial communities from White Oak River estuary, North Carolina - WOR-1-52-54 (SPAdes) (version 2) | ecosystem: Environmental > Aquatic > Marine > Intertidal zone >... | reverse complement strand
TTCAGGTCTCTCAACCCAGGTGTGATGCATGCTTGTGGCCATGATCTCCATACAGCGATTGCCCTTGGAACAGCCATGGTTCTCACCAGTCTCCAAGGCCGAATCAAGGGAAAGATCAAGTTCATCTTTCAACCGGCCGAGGAGGGTCCTCCACCAGGAGAGGAAGGGGGAGCCCGGCTGATGATCCAAGAGGGAGTCCTGGATGACCCGCCGATAGGCGCTATCTTTGGACTCCATGTCTGGCCGGAAAACCTCGGCGAAGTCCATTATTCAACAGGTCCAGTCATGGCCAGCACTGATTGGTTTGAGATCATCATCAAGGGAAAAAGTGCTCATGCAGCCAGACCCCATGAAGGCATAGATGCCATCACGATCGCTTCCCAGGTCATTCTCAGCTTACAAACAATTATCAGCCGCATGACCGATCCCACTGACCCGGCTGTGATCAGCATCGGAAAAATCAGGGGAGGAGAAAAATCGAATATCATTGCCGATCAAATTCGCTTCGAAGGCACTGTCCGCACCTTGAGTGAGGAAAACAGAAACAGAATACCGCAGTCTATAGAAAATATCGTCAGAGGGATCACCCATTCCTTCGGAGCTGATTATACCTTCAACTTCCATAAAGGGATCCCCCCTGTCTACAACCACCCAGAGTTGGCCAAGATCATCCTTCCCTCTCTCATCAACCTGGTGGGAGAGAATCAAATCAAACAGATTGAGCCTCAGCTTGTGGCTGAGGATTTCTCCTACTACTGCCAAGAGATCCCAGCTTTTTTCTTCTTTTTGGGTGTCAAAGATCCCAATCAGGAAACCATGCCCCCACTCCACAGCCCATATTTTAATCCTGATGAACGGGGCCTGTTCGTGGGGATCAAGATCATGTGCCATCTCCTCCTCGACTGCTTGGAGTATCAGACCGATCTCGAAAAGGATATCTCCCTTCCATTTTAGACCATGGTCTTCCCTTTTCTCTTCTTATGCCTAGCCTTTATCGGCGGCATTGTGTTTTCTCATTGGGTGCTTTCGTCTCTCTTGGTCTTTGTCCTCCTTCTCGCCGCCGCACTCCTTCTTGCTTGGCTTCTCTTCTCCCAAAACTGCCTCAAGTTATCTTTGGCTCTCATCCTCATCTCAACCTTCTTGCTGGGAGCCTGCCTTCTTTCTCTGCATGATCAAGAATTCGAAAAAAATTCTCTCCATCAGTTTAAGGCAGCTGGCTACGTTGAATTCGTCGGGACTCTCTCCAAAACCCCATCCCCAGGTCTGGATAGTGATTTGCTCTATCTCAAGGTCGAAAGGGCGGCCTTCCAAAGCATGAGATCACCCATCCAAGGAAACCTGCGGGTGACAGTCCCCCGATCAGAGCACTCGTACCGTCTTAACCAGCTTCTCGTCGGTGACAAAATCAAAGTCTCGGCGCGCCTCCTCTCTTCTAGAGGCTTTCATAATTTTGGCGGTTTTTCTCTTGCGTCTTACCTGAAGTATCAAAACATCCACAACCGAGCTTTCACCAAAAGCCCGTTGCTCGTGGAAAAAATAAAATCAGGCTCTCAGTATTCTCCCCTGAGGTGGATATCTTACCTCCGTCGTCTGCTCCGGCAAAAGATTGAAAAGCATTTTTCCTCCTCCCAATTATCCGCGCAGGGAATCATCCTGGAAGCCCTTCTCCTCGGAGAGAGGGGACGAATGGATAGCTCCATCACCCGTTCCTTCCAAGAGGCCGGGATTTATCATCTCTTCGCTATCTCCGGAGCTCATATTGCTATCATCTCTTTTTTCTTATTCTCGTTTTTCAAACTGTTCCGAATCCCGGAAAGGGTTTCTTATCTCCTGTTGATCGGCTTTCTCATCTTCTATGCCTTCCTGGTGGAAGGCCGCCCGTCTGTGATGAGGGCCACCATCATGACTGTCGCCTTCCTCCTGGGAAAGATCATCTGGTCTAGGGTCAATCTGTTGAACACCATCTCGATCAGTGCCTTCTTCCTTCTTCTCGCCAATCCGTATCAGCTCTTCCAGGTGGGTTTTCAGCTGACCTTTGCCGCGACCTTGTCGATCATCCTGTTCTTCCCTCGGATCATCAAGTTTTTCCCCCGCCTCCCCCTAAGATTGAGTGATATTTTTGTCCTCTCTTTGACTGCTCAACTCGGTATTCTGCCCATCGTGGCCAGTGCCTTCCATCGTGTCACTTTTTCTGCCCTCCTCCTCAACTTCGCCGCCATCCCCCTCGTCGCCTTGATCATGATCGGAGGCTATGTCTTCCTCGTCTTGACCTTCCTTAGCCATTTCCTGGCCGGATTCCTGGCCGAAGCCGTACGGTTTCTGATCATTCTTCTCTTCGGAACAGCCCACCTTCTGGACTGGGTTCCCTCCGTGTCCTACCGCATCCCAACCCCTCATCCGACGATTATCATCGGTTATTTTCTTTTCCTCCTTCTCTTTCTCCTCAGACCGACCTTCAGCAGGCAGAGATTCATCTTGCTTTCCGGCTTTCTTGTCTTTTTCATCCTTCTGGTACTCCACCCGTTTCCCTGCAGGTCGAGAACCCTCAAACTCACTCTGATCGATGTCGGACAGGGGGAGTCGATACTCGTCGAATTCCCCGGCCGAAAAAAAATGCTGATAGATGGTGGAGGATTTCCCCAAGAAAATTTTGACATCGGGGAAAATGTCGTGTCCCCATTTTTGTGGGACAAGGGCATCAAGAAAATCGATTATCTCATTCTCACTCATGCCCATCCTGACCACCTGAATGGATTAAGGGCCATCGCTCGAAATTTCAAGGTTGAAGAATTTTGGGAAGCGTACAGTCCGACCGAAAACAAAAGCTATGCAGAGCTCAAAGGCCTGCTCTCCTCCTCATCCCGCCAGCACCGGCTGTTTCGTCAAGACTCACGTCTCATCAGCCCTGTTCAGGTCGATATCCTCCATCCGGAGAAAAAAGATCCCTTTGTTCTCCCTGTTCATAACGATCATTCGCTCGTATTAAGGCTGTCCTACGATGATGTCTCGTTCCTTCTCACCGGCGACATCGGGATAGCGTCCGAGACAGAGATTCTCAAGGCAGGCGGGAATATCCGCAGTCAAGTGCTCAAATCTCCCCACCATGGAAGTGACTCATCCAGTTCAGCTTCCTTCCTCCAGAGAGTCCATCCCTCAATCGTGATTATTTCAGTGGGCGAAAGTAACAGATACGGCGTTCCTGACCAAGAAGTGATAGACAGGTACAAAGAAATAGGCGCTGAAATTTACCGCACCGACCTCCATGGAGCAATAGAAATCTCTTCTGACGGGAAAGAAATATTCCTCCGAACAGCTATCGGGGACTGAATAGAGCCGATCACCCGGGAACACCTGTTGACACCTCCCTTTCTTTTTTTTATGATGGAAGAGGGCCGATGAGTTTAAAGCGAACCCTCTGCGGTGTGTCTCTGTTTTGCTTCTTCACCTCTCTCCTTTTATCCCAAAGCCTGGTCGAAATAGCCAAGAAAGAACGGGAACGGCGAGAAAAACTTAAGGGGCAAAAAATCATCCTCGTCACCAACGCCGATCTTCTAACAGTCCGAAAAACTCCAGCTGTCTCTACAGCCTCGATGATGACTGGACAAGAACAAACACAGAGACCCACTCCTCCCAGGCCGAAGGCGCCTCCGACGGAATCCCTCACTCAAAAAATCGGAGAGGCCGATAAGATGGATTTCCAGGATCCTCGAAAAGATCCTGAAGCAAAACTCAAGGAAGCCCAAGAAACAGCAGATCTGTTGATATTCAAGATGAAGGCTCTCTGGCAGGAATACCACAGCAAGAGTGACAAAAATCTGAAGGACAGAATTCAAAGTCAGATATACCGGACTTCTCAAGAACTCATGAAAGCAAGAGAGGATGAAGAAGAGGCCAGGAAAGAGTTGGCGAAGCGGCGGCAGAAGAGCGATTCCTAGGAAGGCTTTTTATCCCTCTTCCAGAAGGCGATTTTCCTAAGAAGAAACAACGCTCGGTTGGGCTTGAGCCTACCGGAAATAGATGAAGGAAATCTGAACACCCAGTTCCCTCTTATCCTTGGAATCGGGGATGGTGTCAGCAGGGATAAATGTTTTATCAGTAGAGACTGTCAGAGTGAATTCATCCCGATCACCCAGCATCTCCTTTTTTATGTTATAGGATCTCTCGAAATGATCCTTCTCAGGGATGAATTTATCCAAAACCAGATCGTTGATCTCAAAGATAACCATCTGGTCTTCCAGAGCTACCCGGTTGATCCCCCCTCTTATGAGCAACAAGGCATCCCGGTGCGGATTATCGATGAGACATTTCGCTTCTTTCTTAGTCCATCTCCAGTTTTTGAGGAACGCTTTGGGATTCTTTTCTTCGTTGTACCACCCCTCTTCATACAGAATCTCGGGAGTATCCAGGGGAGGAGGAAGAACTTCAAGATTTTTCGACAGCACATCCCGCTTGGATTTTCCAGACCTGTCGAACGGGGAATGGAGGCCTACAGATAATCTTAATGTCTCCTCTCCTTTGAATTCGGGGTCAAACTCATCGATAAAACCAGGGATGTAAATTCTTCTCGTATAAGTGTATTCCTTCTCTGGTTCCCATTCAGACGTAGGGATCTCAGGCAGATGGTCATCTTGGAAGAGCATATTCCCCTTATGCCAGAAATGAACAAAAACGGTGTAGTCCTGTTGGTTTGGAATGTATGTGCTGTCTGTCTTCCAGGTGTACGTCATATCCGTGATCAGTTCATCAGACAGGGTGTCTTCAGAGAAAGAGACTTCGAGCGAAATCCCTTTCACCTGGGCCTTTCTTTTGCAGGTTGACACGGTCAGGGCCATGATCCCGACCAGAAACATCACAAGAACTTTTTTCCGCATTTCCATCCTCCTCTCAGGGAATCTCGTCGTATTATAAGAAATCCGCCGTTATGTGTAAAGTGGTCAGCTCATCGGGTAAGCCTCTTTTTTTCTCTTCCTGAGCAACCGAGCGATGATTCAGATTGTCTAGTTTTTCTTGATCTTTTCCCCTGGGAAAAGGCGGGGGATGTTGTTTTCGTTCATCAAGTTGTTCAAAGCTGGGATATCGGTCTCGATCACTCTGTTTATCCTGTCGACGAGAGCCATCAATTCGGCAGATTCCTTCTCGATATTCTGGACTTGGCTCGGGGAAGGAGCCCCTGTGTAGCCGCTGATGCTTCGGGAAAGCATCATAATCCGTCCTCTGACGGACAGGCGCATCCCCTGGAAACCCAGTTCTGGATCACCCATGAGTATCAGGCGGATGTCATCCAATTCTGTGCCGATCGCCTTCACTTTCTCTGTCAGAGATTCAGGAACGTCTTTGACTTTCTTGAGGTCGCTCTTGATCTTGTTGATTTCTTTGCGGAGCGTTTCTAGTGTCTTGGTCGAAGCTGTCAGAGCCGGATAGAGTTTGTAGACAGAATAGAGGGCATCGTGCTGGGCTTTTCTATCCTCGAATGAGATTTCGATCCGAGGATCGCCTTCGACTTTAACCTCTGTTTTCATCTCTTGACCGGCCGCCTGGAGTGTCACCTCGTAGGTCCCGGTGAGCACATAAGGACCTCTCGCTTGAAATCCTCTGCCCCTTTCATCAAGGGAGGGAGGAGGCCCGTATCTAAGGTCCCAAGCAAGGCGGTTGAGGCCAGCCTTTTTTGTTCCCTTCAGCTCCCTGACTGTTTTTCCTTGGCCATCTCTGATGATGATTTTCACTTCTTCCTTAGGTTTTTCTTTCAAGTAATAGGTGATGATTACCCCATATGGAGGATTGGGGGCCACGAAAATCTTATGCCCCAGGCTTCCCTTGTGAGAATAAGGATTGAAGATGGTCGCCGAACGGCTGTCAAAAAGATGAGCAGCCGAGGCCAGTACATCTTGATTGAGTTGCTCTAAGCAGGTGATATCGTCAAGGATCCAAATGCTTCGTCCGTGAGTGCCGAATATCAAATCGTTATCTCGCGGGTGAACAGCGATGTCATCGACCGGAACGATCGGAAAATTGTTGTCAAACATCACCCATTTCTGTCCTTGGTCTATAGAGAAGTAAGCTCCCTTCTCCGTCCCCACGAAAAGAAGATTCGGATTCCGATGATGCTCCCTGATCACGTTCACCGTGCTTCCCATGGGCAAGTTGCTGGCTATGTTTTTCCAGCCTTCCCCGAAATCAGCGGTCGTAAAAACATAGGGTTTGAAATCGTTGTTCCGGTGCCCATCAAATGTCGCATAAGCCGTTCCTTGGGCGTGATGGGAAGCCACAACACGGGTCACATAGGTATTCTTGGGGACTCCGGGGACCTTGCTGATCACGTTTTTCCAGGTCTGGCCGCCATCTTGAGATACCTGCAGGTTTCCATCATCCGTACCCACATACAATATTCCTTCCTTAAGGGGAGATTCAGAGATGGTGACGATGTCTCCGTAGAAAGCAATCCCGTCATGTCGAGAAAGGGTGTTCTTATCCGGCAGCACACCCATCAATGGTAATTTCTCCCGGTCTTGTTGAGTGGTCAGGTCGACGGTCTCTACCCAGGTCTCTCCTCTGTCTTCAGAAATAAACAGCTTGTTCCCGCCGCAATAGATTTTCTTAGGGTTATGAGGCGAAATGAGAATCGGGCTATTCCAGTTGAACCTGTATGTTTCCTTCCTGTCTTTTGGTTCCGGCCGGATCATCTTGCTCTCCCCCGAGTTGAGGTCAAAACGAAACAGGTAGCCAGTCTGAGATTCGGCGTAGATCGTGGTGTGGTCGGTGGGGTCGACTTGGGTGTAAAACCCATCCCCTCCCCCAATCCTTAACCAATCCTCGTTGGTAATCCCTAGACTATACCACGTCGCGCTGGGACCGCCCCAACTTCCGTTATCCTGGAGACCTCCATAGACATGGTAAGGTTTTCTCATGTCAAAACCGATCTCGTAAAACTGGCCGACGGGCAGAGAATTGACAAAATCCCAGGTCTTGCCTCTGTCGTAAGAGAAATAAATTCCTCCATCCGAGCCGACGATCATATGGGCAGAGTTATCGGGGTTAATCCACATGGCATGATGGTCGCCATGGATCCGCCTGACATAATCTGTCCGGAAATTCTTGCCGCCGTCCTCTGAGACATACATCGAAGCCCCAAGGACCCAAATCCTCTGGTCGTTGTTGGGATCGATCCGGATCTTGCTGTAATACATCGGACGTGGATTTGTGCTCGACATTTTTTCCCAGGTTAAGCCCTTGTCCTCAGAGCGAAAAACACCGCCTGTCTTATGCTCGAAAATGACATAGACGATGTTCGGGTTGCTTCTATATATGTCGATGCCGATTCTCCCAGTAATGCCTTCGGGAAGCCCGTTCGTCAGTTTTACCCAATTTCCCCCCCCATCGGTCGTCTTATACAGCCCACCTTGTGGACCACCTCCGCTGAATCCCCAGCCGCGGCGTCTTCGCTGGTAAGCCGCTGCATACAGGGTGTTGGGGCTTTCTGGATCTATGGCCACATCCACACAGCCAGTGTTTTCATCGATGAACAGGGTGTTCTCCCATGTCTTTCCCCCATCCATGGTCCGGAAAAGGCCTCTCTCCTTGTTCGGCCCCCAAAGGTGACCCAGAGCGGCGACATAGGCGATGTCTGGGTTTGTGGGGTGGACGGCAATTCGCCCGATATGATGGGTGTCTTTGAGACCCATGTTCGTCCAGGTCTTTCCAGCGTCATTCGATCTGTAAACACCGTCACCCCAGGAGGAGCTCTGGCGGTTGTTGGGCTCACCTGTCCCAACCCAGACTATGTCTGGGTTAGATGGACAGACCGTCACGTCTCCGATCGTGCTCGTCGTCTGATCGTCAAAAATCGGCACCCATGTAACACCATTGTTCGCCGTCTTCCAAACTCCTCCTGAAGCCGTGGCTACATAGATGATATGAGGATTGCTCTCGACGACGGCAAAGTCATCAATCCTTCCTCCCATGTTCGCTGGGCCGATGCATCTCCATCTCAAACCCTCGAGCAGTGCCCCGTTGAGGATACCGCCCGTGTTCTTCTCGGCCTTCTGGGCACCGACAAACAAGACGAGCATCAGTCCCAGGCAAAAAGCGAATAAATACCTAGATCCAAATGTTTTTCTCACGCTCATCCCTCCATAATAAGAATTGATAGACGAATTTTATCTTTTAAAATAGGAAAGGGCAAATTATACCAACAAGGCCATATTAGTCAACCATGGAGGGGGAACCGCTTCGCGTTCCCCCTTTCAACAGTCGCCCGAACTTCGTCCGGCCTCCCTGCCTCCCCTTCTCAGCCTGGCCCTGCGACCAAGGAGGCATGCCCCGTTGGATCCCCTGACGATCGGTTCCCACGGCAGGCAGCGGGGCATATCAACCGATCGTCAAAGAAAAAAGTGGAAATGGCCAGTATCCCTATTACCGTTATGGCTTAAGAACAGGATACTGAAAAAAACCGCCCCTCTCTCCTTATGCATTATCAGCATGATAGAATATCTGAGTATTCATGCTGGTTTCAATTTTATTTAAATTTTAGAATCTAAATTTCATACCCACCCTGAATGAATAACTCGAAAGGCTAACCTGAGAGACGCGGTAGTCATAATCTAAATGCTCGCCTCCTATTCTATAAAATAGAAGAGAAGAAAAAGTTGAATTTTGCCCTAACTCCTCCGTGCTTTTAACGTTTTTAAAATTAGCCACTCTATAAAGGGCGCCAATAGTCAAAAACATGCTCGAAGAAAATTCTATATCAAATCCTATGCCTAGGTGATATCCGATTGTGTTAGCTTTGCCTTTATAATTCCAAGAGCTGGATTCCCATGGAGTAAAACCAGGAAGAGAACGCCATTTTGTTTTGCTCTCAAAAGTTCCAAAATAGTATCCGACGCCTCCCTCTAGATTTATATGAATAGAAGTACTGACAGGAAAAGTCAATATAGAAGAGAGACAAACAGGAATTGCTGCAGAGGAGAATTCAGGAGCTAAAGTGTATCCTATACTTCTGCCATTAATTTCTGGCGAGACAAATTGAGCTGTTTCCCCTTCCAGCTTTTCTGAAAGATATCCATTTCCAATTGAAAAACTGATATGGGGATTGAGCTGATAGATAAATTCCAAATAGATGTCTGCTCCTAGTTTCGATTCCTGCTTATCTCCCATGGAGATATAATCAGAGTACTCGAATGGAGAGAGCAAAGCATCATTCACGTCTCCCCCTGAAGATAAGCCAAAAGTCATTTTTACAAAAAGTTCATTTGCCTGAAGATTAACAGGTAAGAAAAAAACAAGAGTAAAAATCAATATCTTTTTTAAGCCAAAGATCTTTCTTAAGAAATTCACGATCTAGTTATCACCCTTGATCCCTTTTTATTGTAGCAAAAAATGTGCCAATCTGATTAAGAATGATAACAGATTAAGCTTTACCTTTCTGCCCTCCGTCGGTGACAGATATTGGGTTTCCAAATCCCTGGGCTAAAGGTTGCACGGAAGAGGCTGGCGGGGCTGAAGTATCAGCAAAAGAGGGCTTGATGATGGGTACTAAAAGGAAGGTCCTCTCTCCAGCTGGCAAAAAGAGCCATATTATTAAAATCTAAAAATTTGTAAGAAGCAAAAATTATCAGGTAGTCGAAAGGATTGAATTAGACCTCCTCAGTATCTGTTAAAAGTTACATCTGTCATAATTTTAGGACAAAGAAAAAACCAGCTGTTTTAATGAACCTCTTATCTTACTCTGGCAAGCTATTCGCTTATTAAAAATTTGAGGGGCAAAAATTATTCATAGCTCTTGTGGATACAAAAAATATATCAATGTTATAATCAAAGGAGAAATAGCAAAGTCAATCAGGGGAGATCAAAGTGAGAAAAAAATCGTGCCTTAAATTCCAAGAGATTCTGATGAAATGAAAAAATTAATACCAATTTTAGTCGCATTATTTCTCATCAACGTCTATTCAATCTCACAAGCAAGAGATAAGATTATGAAAAGAGCAGATTTGTTGTTGGATATGATGGAGTATAATTCGGCAATCATGAATTATTTAAGAACTTACTCATTGAATCCGCAAAGACAAAATATCCGAAAGAAGATAGGATATGCCTATTTTCAGTTGGGCAGAGTAGATGATGCCCTGAAGTATCTGAAGGAGGAATTGACTTTATTTCCAGATAATGGGGACGCTTACGACCTATTTATTTATGTTTTGCTTGAAAGTGACAGAATTCAAGAGAATTATGGCTTTCTTGAGAATAGAGTGGAGGATGCTTTTTGGAATCTGGGCTGAATTGAAAGAATCAGAAGGTAAAGAACACTAGGGAATGGCGTAAAAAACCTGACTGGAGCGAAAACATCCCCCAATGCTTTCTTTTTAGGAGGAATTCCCACGGCTTGAAACAGAAAAACGGATGTAGTATAGTCCCCAAGGGATGCAGTCTCTCCTTTATTTTCTTTTCTATCCCTACCGTCTAGGCTGTCAAGCCAAAAATTGGCTCTACGAGTGGGGAATCCTGAAGCCCAAGAAAGCCCCCCTTCTTGTGATCAGTATCGGGAATATTACTTTCGGAGGTTCTGAAAAAACGCCTCTCGTCATCGAGGTTCTGTCTTTTCTCCTGAAAAAAGGATACAGGCCAGCCCTCATCACCAGGGGCTACAGGGGAAGATGGGAGAGCAAGGGAGGGACAGTCGCGAACGGCCTCAGGATTCTGGGCAGCTGGAAGGATTCAGGTGACGAATCCTTCATGGTGGCTCAGAATATTCCTGAAGCCGGTGTCTTCGTCGGAAAGAATCGATTAGCTTCCTGTCGGCAGGCTTTCTCTTCGGGTTTTAACATCGGAGTGTTGGATGACGGGTTCCAACATCGGTCACTCCTTAGAGACCTGGATATCGTCCTGTACGATCCCTCGGCCAAAAGCCCGCTCCGAGAACCATTCTCGTCTTTTGACCGAGCTCACATCATCCTGCTTAAAAAAGGGAGCCAAGGAAGAAAAGAGAAATTCTTCCTGGGAAAAAAGCTTTATGAATACTCCGTAACCAGCCGGGGATTCTTCAGCCTGGAAAAAAGAGAACCGGTAGACAGAGACAGGCTGAAAGCCCAAAAAATGGTGGCCTTCTGCGGAATTGCCCGGCCCGAAAGATTCTCCCGCCTCCTCCTCGAGGAGGGAATATCTCCCCTCTCTTTCTTGACCTTTCCGGATCACCATCCTTACCCTCCTTCCTCGATCAAGAAAATCATAAACGTCTGTAAAAATACCCAATCCTCATCTGTGATCACGACTGAGAAGGACGCTGTCAAACTGACTCAAACCTTCGGCCGATTCAACATCGTGCCTTACTACCTGAAGATAGGCATAGACATCGAGACGGGCTTTTTCCTGTCGTTTCTATCATTTATCGGGGACACAGGTCGGCCATGAGACGTGTCAAGGATTGGACTGAGCTTCTTGTCTTCCGGAAGCTCCAATTCTTGGTCTTTCTTCTTCCCCGGACTTGGTGCCTGGTGCTCGGCCGTTTTTTAGGTACTGTCGTATTCTGGCTGGACAGGAAACACCGAAGGATAACCCTTTCCAACCTGAAGACGGCTTTCGGAGAGGAATTCTCCTCCAAGGCTCTCAGAGAAA
>Ga0209636_10006893_pt1 | contig 11608 bp, 8 predicted proteins | sample DeeMarSWOR152_54_FD_187464 | JGI IMG/M metagenome (GOLD analysis project Ga0209636, IMG submission 187464) | Marine sediment microbial communities from White Oak River estuary, North Carolina - WOR-1-52-54 (SPAdes) (version 2) | ecosystem: Environmental > Aquatic > Marine > Intertidal zone >... | reverse complement strand
GATCAATAAAAAAACGATGCCATTTTGGCGGAAGCCAGCTTAGAATAAATCGCTGCAGCCAGAACCGAAAAGGTCTATCTACCAGTTTAAAAGCTTTTTGTTCACTAACTCGACCATCGCGATACCAATCGATCAACGCATGGGCTTGTTTTGCCCGAAGTGTACGTCTAAAATATCCGCGTTCGGTGAAAATATGCTTTATATGACGCGCATATTGAGAATTGCCCCAGAGCCGTCGCAACAAATTGCCTAACAGGGGAAGTATGCCTGCTATATAGAACAAAATAAATCGAAGCGAAGAACGGTTCAGTTTCTCTCCATGTTCGTCATCAATCAGTTCTTTAGATTCCCAGCCTTTAATCAGTCCTTCTTTAACGGATTTACGCAATGCTCGTTTATATATAAGTTTTAAACCTTGATGGGAAATATCAGGCAGCGATTCACGATATTGAGGCTCTCTGACCAGAAGCTCCTCATAGACAGGAATTAAATCTTCGAATTCTTTTTTATGTTGGTGGATGAATTCCGCCAATTTTTTTAAGTTTCCTCGATCAAATTGGACTACGTTTCCTCTCAGTAATCCTTTTACAATTAGTCTGAAATCGACAGGACTCATCGGGAGAAAGGGTAACAGAACCAGACCGGCACGAAAATCAATAGCGGTTAAATCACTTGCACTTCCATTTGAGGTGTCTGTCCGTTTCAAGGCATTAGGCTGACTTTTCATGGTGCCCCATTCATATTGTCGCGCCAGCTCAGATGCGCCCATATCATGAAGCAACCCAACTAATTTAGCCATGAATTTTCGTTTAGCTAAATATTCGGGTGATTTTACAGAGCCATCATCAGGAATTTGATCGAACTTTTTCCATTTTTTTCTTCTGAATATCTGATCATCGATTTCAAATTTCCAGTTCCTGCCAGTTACCCATTCATTGACTTCTCCAAAACTATTAAATTTATCATCATAAAATGTAGCATAAGTATCAACGACTGCCCGTTCACTGCCGAAATAAATTTTGGCGCCACGACGGATCAATTTTTGCCATAGCACACCGACCCTGGCTGCCGCAAAGTGGACCTGAGCCGTGAAGGGTCCCTGATAGCCTAACCAATAAACTAAATTTCTGAAAAAAACTGAAAACTTGGAAGACGGAATGAGAATTTTTATGGCGTAAGTTTTTCCGATCTCTAATTGTGAAAAAGTTGAAGAATTATTGGAATCTAGTTCAATCATTTTTACACGATAAACCTGCCCGGCAAATCCACCGCCAACAAACTTTTCGATTTTAAACGTGGCAGTTGTTTTTACATCCGGACAAACACCAATGAGGCTCAAGTTCAATATGTCTCCAACTTCATATCGTGAGGGAGGGTAATTTCTTATCAGTTGGGCTTCATCTACAATCTGCTCCAATTTTCTACAGACTTCTAACGAATAGTGTAGAAGTGCATCTGTTGAAGATTCCTCATTTACTTCTAATAATGTTTCATTTTGATCCACAATTTCAGTTTCAGTTCTTTGGGTGTCCAATAATACTTTTTCCATATTCTTCCTTAAAATACACAGAATGTTGCAATGCTTTAATTATACAATAAGTTATGAAGTTGAAAAAGATACAAATTAATATGATGAGAATCAAGTAAAAATATTTACATAATTATTACATTAGAAACTTGACTTTGTAACAATAATTATGCAAATTTATGCTATTATTTTTTTAACAATATTGTTGATCAAGTTTTCAATTTATCCTCATTTTACAGTCAAAAGGGCTCAATTGAGGATATTTTTTTTATTAATTATTGTCCATCTGAAAAGTCGCTGTCAGGGACAGCTACTATCCATATATAGGGTAGTTGCGGTCCCTGACCGCAATATATTGTACCATATAAGAATAAACAATCAGTTCTCGAACAGACTCTAATTAACAAAAAATCTAACTGAAATGAAAAGGAAAAGTTCAATGACGCCTAAAAATATTTCAATTGGATCGACGGTTCCACTGAATCTGGAATTTAATAATTTCCTGGTAAAGATAGCTGAAAATGAAGAGGAAAAGACTGCTGCACAGAGACTGCGTTTTGAAGTGTTCAATCTCGAAATGAACGAGGGATTAAGTTCATCCTGGGAAACAGGATTGGATCGTGATCAATATGATGAACATGCGGATCACTTGATTGTCATTGATAAAAATAATAATAAAGTGGTTGGTACCTATCGCATGTTAATCAAATCACGCGTTATCGGAAATGGAGGATTTTATTCTGAGGGAGAATTTGACTTAGCCAATTTGAAAAAACTTCCCGTAGAAATTCTGGAAATGGGACGATCCTGTGTGCATAAGGATTATCGCACTAACGGCGTCATTAATCTTCTTTGGGCTGGTATTGCAAAATATCTGGAATTAACACAGGTGAAATATATGTTTGGTTGTGGTAGTTTACACACACATAACGTGGATGAAGTCAGCCAAGTTTATACCTATTTAAAATCAAAATATTATGCTGATGAAAAATATCGCGTTTATCCCCTTGATAAATTTAGTGTTAAAGGATTGAAGGATAATGTTAATATCTCTGATACCAGGGGAATTTTGAAAAAATTACCTCCCCTGTTAAAAGGCTATTTCAGATTAGGAGCTGTGATTTGTGGGGAACCAGCATTGGATACAGAATTTGGAACAACTGATTTTTTTATTCTTTTGCCGACTGATCGAATTACAAAACGTTATCAGAACCATTATAAAACTTCATAGTAAAATAAACAATAAATTAAAATATCAAACTCCGCTAAATGCTACGGATGTCTGTATAAATGCAAAAAACGGTTCAAGTAGTTGGAAATTGTAGATTTTGAAACATAGAGGGGCTTATCGATGCGTCGAATTGTTCGTCTAATTGGATTTCTGGCAGTCAATCTGTTCTTTCTGGTTATTGCAATTATTGCAGCACCTATTGCGTTGTTTTTCGGAAGTATTAACCATCGTAAATTAGTGACATTTCTGACCAGGATTTGGGCAAATTGGAATACCTTTGTTCTGGGTATTAAGGTTAAATTAGTCAGCGGTGACTTGATCGAAAAAGGACAGAATTATTTCATCATTGGGAATCACCTGAGTTATCTTGATGTTATCCTTGTCGGTTGTAAAAAGCCGGGCTTATTTGTAGCGAAAAAAGAAGTGAAGTATTGGCCATTATTGGGTCAATTAGCCTGGCTGGCTGGCTCAATTTTCGTCGACCGCAGCCAAAAAGGACCCACTGCCAATCGACCTTACATCGGACAGATTGCAGAATATTTGAAAAAGGGTTTAACCATTCTTGTCTTCCCTGAGGGAACATCGTCCAATGGCGAAGGTGTTTTGCCATTCAAAAAAGCGATTTTTTCATCACCCATCTTAGCAGAGACGCCGATTCTTCCGATTACGCTTCGATACACCTCTGTGAACAAGCAGCCTTTTTGCCCAGCGAATCGTGACCTGGTAACCTGGCATAGTGATATGACTTTTGTGGATCATTTCTGGGGAGTGTTAAATTTAAAGGGTTTTGAAGTAGAGGTCATCATCAATCCACCAATAGTAGAGAAACCGCTTGACAACAATAATGTTTTCCCACAAGCTAAAGAGCTTTCGGAAAAATTGCATGATGTAATTGAGAGGACATATTTGAAAGCTGCTTAGTGATTAAGTAAATAGCTAACTTGGTAATTGGTAAATTAGGTAATTTTATTTTTCTTCTCTATAAATATATTTATCGAGATTAATTGATAAATCAGAGGGAGCATTGGAACTATATCCTTCCATTTGAAAAACAGGATCCTGGGTTACATCATAAGAATCTTCAATTTCTGGTAATTTAGTAATCCATTCGTAAATCAAAGCCTGAATAAATTTGTCTGATTGTTTTGCTGCCTGCTTTAATCTCTTATAATCTGTGTCCAACAATTGAATCGATAGCGTCGTCATGATAAATCTCCAAAGAACGAATAAATAAAATTGTTCAAAAGGGAATGATCATTTGTAATCCCAATATTTAAAAAAAATAAAATTTTTGAATATTACAATGATTATTTTTACCTGGAAATAAAAAAAAAAGAAAATTGATATATTGAATGAATCGATGATAACAATTTTTAGATCATTTTCTTGGAAACAATGGAATCCATTTTTTTCCCTGCCGTTCTTTATCTGAAATCCAAAAAATTGGTAGAGTATTATTTGGGAAATTATCATAAAATCCAACTAAGAGCGCTGAGTCTTCAAATCCTAAAGGATTTTTAGGATAAATTTGCTCACCTATACTGATACACATTTCCTTTGCATCGCTCCTTTGTTCATCTGTTTCAAAAATCATTGCAGATTCAGAAAAAGCTTGATCTTTTTCAGTTAAAAGATCAGCATAAACAAAGTTAACTCGATTACCAAATTCTTTTTCAAAACGATGAACACCTTTTTCAAATGCCACTATAATTCCATATATAAGAACGAAAAATTCAGACCAGTTTGAAAAAACATCATCTAACCGAGATAAGAAACGTTTCATGTCACCTTTTCCAGGCTTTCCTGTACCTATAGCAGATTCTCCCGAGCCTAGAATGTCATCGACACAAAGAATAATTCCTTTTTCATTTCGAAAATTCTTTAGTGCTTTGATAAAAGCATCGTCATTAATATCTCCTACATTCCTTTGCCAAGCGTTTGTTTCTTGAGAAAATTTTCGAAGTAGTGCAGAGCCACTTTTACCTACTTTGTCGATATGTGTTATGAAAAGGTTGTCTGGTTTTTTCATTTTCTCACTCATTTTAAGAGGAATCCCCTTTTCGGTAGCAGTTTTTTTTGCTTTATCATATAAAATATTTATTTTATTGATAATATCATTTTCTGTATAGAATGTAACATTTTTTAAGAGAGTAAACGCAAGCCGCTGATTATATGCTTCTCCGAACTGTAACAACCACGATCTTACATCATCTGTACCAATAGGATACGCTTGATACTTTTTAAATTTTTTAGTTACTCCAGATATCTCCTCAGGTGTAACTTCGTATATAGGTTTTTGAACATTTTGGGTATACTGGCGTAACTGATCAGTGTATTGACTTCTAATCTCATTCATGCCCCCAACTCTAAGCCATTTATGAAGAAGTTTTACTTTTATACGAAATAGCTCATTCTCTCCATCTTGCTCTAGAACTTTTCGTCCTGTAAGATCATAAATTCTTTGTCGAATTTCATGAATATCCATATCCCTGCATTCATAAATTTCCTTAAGACTCTTTGGGGCTACAAAATCTTTTGGCTTATCAGAACTTTGACTGATTGCAACAAGTATTTTTACATTTTCAATTTTAGTTTTTTCTCGTTCCAAATCACTATCTCTGATTCCATCACTCCAAAAATGGTTGAAAACGTTTTGTTTTTGTTCCATACATATTTTATCTATTGCAACTTCAACTTCATGAGAATCAATATAACTATCTTCCTCTCTTGTAGCATCACTGTAGATTTGTTTACAAATCAAATTTAAAAAGTATGGATTACCTGAGGAATAATCAACAATTGTATCTATTGCCTTTTGACTAAAATCCAATATACCTTTTGAAGTGGCACAAATTATTTCTTTAATGTCTTCTATTTGATTGACTATATCGAGATAATCCACTCCCCCTCCAAGCGTCTTCAACATATTCAGTCTATCAGCATAGTTTTCAATTACAAAACGCATTTGTTCCCCACCAATAAGATTTAAGCAACATGATTCTCGAGATGTTATAGCTCTGAGGTTTTGAAAAAATTCAGCACCCTCTTCACCAGCATAAAGCGTTTTTGGAATAGTATCGAACTCATCTATCATAATAATAATTCGTAATTGTAATTCATTTTCAAATGTACGTAAAAATTTTGTTATTTTTGTGAATTTGCCATGAAATTCAGATTCAATAGGTGCTTCAAGGGGAAATGGTTGTTGGTACTTTTTCTTATAACATTCAGATATGAGTTCACATATTTGTTGGGCCATATAACCAGTATCTAAGCCCATAACATCACCATAATTAATATAAACAGGCAGAATGTTTGGATATTTTGATTGATTCATCAAAGTTGCTTGAAAAACCTTTGCAATAGACGTCTTGCCTACTCGCTTCTGCCCTATTATAAACCACGACTCAAAACTTCCTAATCCACTTTCTAGATCATCCATGTATTTCTTCCGTCCTTTAAGCTTTTCAGGATCAGTAAGATATGTTAATTTATAGGGATTGTCAACTCGGGCTTTTTGCCAATCTACATCGGTATTTTGCTTAATAATGGTAATTGATCCAGTTTTTGGCTTCTGTTCCATTCCTATCGAATTATTGAACACTAACTCATAAAAAATATCAGCTTTTTCAATTGATTGTTTAACTTCAACAGAGAATTTTACTTGTACTGGTTCTGAAGATTGCGGAACATAGCCAATAGAAATTTCTGGATATGGAATGTACAATTTGTCTCCATAATCCAAAATTTTTAACATCATATTTTTAGCTGCATCATTACCTGTCGAATTACGGATATTAATGTCAAGGTCAAAAACTCGGCCTTTTATTAATGGATAATGTTTGGTAACTTCCATTATTTGAGGATCTGGCTTATATTTTTGATTGAATTTTTGGTATTCCTCTTCAAGAGCTTTTTGAAGTGATAAATAAAACTCATTTAAATAATGATTAAAAGTAACTGGATAGCTTTTTAAGCGATCAACCTCATCCTCGATAGTATGACAAATTTCTTCATACATTTCTACATTAAATAAATCCTCTCTATAAAGTAAATTGAAACTTCTTTTTAGAATACTAATAAATAGAATGTCGAGTTTCCCTTCTTCTGGAACAAAATAAATTGATATATGTTTGAAAGTTTCAGTAAGAGTTTTCCAATTAGATTTCATTTCAGAATAGTTCGATCCTATAATACTCTCAATGCAAGAGATAAATCGAGTAAATTTCTGAGAATAATCACTCTTGATACATATTAATATTTCATTTGTGCTTGTTCGTTCTGAAAAGCGTAATTTCCCGCCCAGTTGATAAGCCAGAGCTCGTTTTAATTCAATCTTAAATTTCCGTGCTTCAGGTTTAGGATTGTCCAATTCCTCGGATAGAAATCCACATACTTTATCTAAGCGGATCATCTCAAATACAAGATTTTGTTTGAGTAATTCATCATTGCTGTTCAAAGCATCTATGATACAACCTCTATAATCTTTTAATTTATTTTCACTATATTTTCTCCTTCCAGAGTTCAAAATATTATAAAAGAAGTTATCAATCATATTAACAGGTTGTTTTAAATCATAGCCATGCTGTAAGTATCTCAAATAAAGTTCATTAGTATTCATTAGATATTCAGCTGCACACAATCTATTATCATTTTTAATCATTTGATTTGACCGTGATACTCCGTAATAAATTGCGGCTTGAATACTATATTTCTTCTCATCGAGATTTGAACTCTGAATTGCATATTGATATAAAGCAGGTGCAATTTTTTCTACTTTATCGAATTCTTTATTTTTGAAAAGATTCTTTATTAAATTAAGGATACCTTGAAGATTTTCCGATGATTTTAAACGTCCTTTATTGTTTTCCAATTCATGTTCTACAATATTAGGGAAAAATGTTTTTAAACTTTCTTGATCTCTAATTTCTATAATTGAATATAAAATATTTTCATCATAAATTTTATCCTTACCATTTCCATTTTCATGGTCATGCTCTGGTCCTTTTTGTATTGCATGAGGTTCAATTTTATTGATTTCCTCTACAGATTGCTTAATCTCTGGTGAAAGAATAACTTCTTCACTTGTTTCAGTTTCGAATATTGCAATCGCTTCTTCTTTCTCTTCTTTATCTAAAGAATTAGATTCAACATTTTCTCCTTCTTCAATCTCAACATGATTTTTTGCTGAATAAATCTCCTTTTCTGTTGTTTGTTCTTTTCGGCGAGGCATTTCTGTCATCACCATCGAAGATGTCTTTAACATCTCTTCATATTCAAGAAGTTCTTTTCGCTTCTTTTCCTGTTCAATTGCCTTCTTCTCTTTCAATTTCTGCCTGATATCTCCATTAACACCAACGATTTTGATGTCCCTGGAAAATTTTTTGCTGACTTCTTCGTACATTTCATCCGTGACTGGACTCATGTGACTATGAACATCAAAATTCGCTTTGGCCAGAAAGTTGGTTAAGGCATCTATAGAAACGTTGAATTCCTTCGCAACTTGATATATACGACGTATTTTTGACATTTTATTTATCCCATCGTAAGTTTCTATTTTTAGAGAGTTGTTATCACATGAATATGAGGGAAAAAAGTGCGAAATCTGTTGTCAGCGTGGGAAAATATTTAGCACCCATAACATAATCTCTCAAAGACATTTGTGTTGTCACTAATATAATTAAAATGGTTCTGAAAGTCAAGCAAGAAATCTTTATTATTAGTAAATTTGACTAAAAATTATTTTAACTTGACTTTTCCATTTAAATCGTTTAAATTTCCAAATCAAAATATTCTTAATTCGTCTCAATTAACACTCGAAAACCTTTGCTTAAATCCAAACCGAACAACATCACCATCCTTCACCTGATTACCTCTTTCTCATCGCTCTATTTTTATCATCAAATCATCACGCTCTATTTTCTCCAGCGTGGGTTGAATTACGTTAAGATCAATTCACTGTGGGGCATTATCACGGCTTCAAAAGCCATTGCTGAAGTCCCGACGGGAATCATCGCAGATAAAATTGGCAGAAAATTTTCGATCATCATTGCATTGGCGCTGCAATTAGCAGGGGAGATCATCTTTATTTTTGCTGATAACTATTTGATGTTTGTGCTCACTTCGGTGATCGGGGGAATCGGATTTGCCTTCCTTTCAGGCTGTTTTGAAGCCATGATGTATGATTCGCTCAAAAAAGATGACGGGGAAAATAAGATGATTGGTGCAGATAGGATAATTATTGTTCAGGTAGATATATACCGATCTTAAAAAGTTTTATTAGAATATCGTCATAAGTAGAAATGTATAAACTATCAATTCGACTCAATGCAATAAGAGGACTGGAATTTGAAATTACACTCATCTGCTATTCTGTTCCATGATTTTTTCAAATTTCTGATAGCTGTCCTTAAGCTCTTGTGGGATCGCATTGATAAAAGATATACCTTTTTTACCCAGAAGATCGAAAAATTCAGTATAGCTGATGCCAAGCAGTTCTGCCGCCCTGCCAAGACTAATATTTCCCCGTTGACGCTGCTCGATAATAAAATCTTCGTACATCGTTTCCCGAACTTGTTCAAGGCTATCAAAGCTTTCCAGCATTTCCTCGGGAACGTCTATTGTTATCGTTGCCATTCTCAGTTCCTTAAATTATTTTGAATTTTTATGATTTTGAGAATTACTGTTTATTCTAATTAATAAAAAATATTCAACAAATCAAGTCTTTTTTTATTTTCTTTAAATTACAATGTTGATATGGTTGTTCAATGAAACGAATTTTGTTTTCTAACTCTGTTTCGTTCATTGAATATTTGAATTTGAAATTTATTTGTAATTTGGAGATTGTGATTTGGAAATTAGCGAACTTTACCTTGACTTTTCCAACTAAATGGCTAAAAATTACATTAGATAACTTGTTGTGTTTTATAGGCAATCATGATAATTGGACATTTAGCTCTCAGCCTTCAGCGGTCAGTTATCAGCATAAAAAAGCTGAGGGCTGATAGCTTAAAAACAAACGATTTTTTGACAAGTCAATGTCCAAAATTCTAAAGGTATTTTAATTTCATTCACGATGTCTGTAATTGAGCCATTATGGAAGCCAATCCGTTTGAGGTGAATCATGGCAAGCAACTTACTGGAATGACCTGAATTGGATGAATTGACCAGAATGTAATCCCCATTTCGATCCTAAAAAAAATTTCACAGCGTCTTCAATTTTTTCACAATCCACGGTGGTATTTTTACAGGGACCTTCGGGGCGCTGGTTCGGAATACCGATAACTGGAATGTGGTGAACATCCCGTATCCCACTCAGCAAATCTCTTTCACAAGCGACACCGATCACAGCAAAAGGTTTTTGTTCAGCAATAATTTTACGAGCTAACTCTCCGCCGGGAACAGTATAGATAGGACACTGGTATTTATTGGCAATAGAAATGATCTTTTTCTGAATAGGACGTCTTAGACATCTTGGTAATAAAATCAGTATTTTACTGCGACTGATCTTCCACCGTGTTGTCAGGATTAATGAATTACTTACTTTTATGAATGAATTTCCCATTCGATCATAAGAGATACCTATTTTTTTCCCCAGGACTAAAATGAAGGATATAAGAAAAGTGATCGAGAAATTTTTATTTTTAATTCGAATTAATAAATTTCGGTGAAACATAATCGAGAGAACTGTCTGGAGAAAAACGAACAATAGCATACCAATAAGACCGAATATTATTAGCTTCATATAGTAAGCAAGATTGGAATGAAGCTGGCTAATACGAGGCTCAATTAAATACCAGATGAATAGTAATCCTGATGCCAACAAAACGATTGATAAAATGGAAAGACCTAAAAACAGTCTTTTTCCAGTTTCTACACTCATTTCTGTATTAGCAAGATCACCATCCCATCCTATCCACTCGTCTCCTAATCTTCTATCTCGAGGCATGTTAATATTGAAATTAAATTGCGATTACTTCTTTGATCTCAGGAATTTCCTCTTTCAATATACGCTCAATGCCCATCTTCAATGTCATTTGCGAGAAGGGGCATCCGCCACAGGCACCAGTCAATTGTACCTTAACAACATTATCTTCAACGTCAATTAATCTCACATCTCCCCCATCAGCCTGTAATGAGGGACGTATTTTGTCTAACGCTTTTTTAACACGATCTAACATGATACTTTTCCCTTTCTAATATTGAACCATTATGATAACTCTTCAGTTTGAAGCGAAACTTCGTTGGTTTTTAATGTACGTATAACAAAACTTTTTGTTGGACATTTTTCGGCAGCGGTCATTAAATCATCTGCTTTTATATCAACAATTTCAGGGAGATTACCGTTCATTTGAATCGACCCTGAAGGTGTTATTTTCGGATTGGCACAGAGTTTACAGCCAGTACATCCAACTTTACAAACCTGTTTGACTGCTTTTCCCCTATCCTGGGATACGCAACCAAGAAAAACTTGCTGTGATATTGGAATTAATTTCATGATTCCACGCGGACAGGCAGTAACACAATTACCACAAGCGGTGCATTTTTCTTCATCTACAATGGGAAGACCATTTTTATCCATTTTCATTGCACCAAAGGGGCAGGATTCAACACAAGTTCCCAGTCCGAGACAGCCATAAACACAAGCCTTATCGCCGCCCATTAAAATTTGAGCCGCATTACAGTCTGTAATTCCAGCATAATGAAATCGTTTTGGAGCTTTTTCGTTATCTCCACGACATTGAACGACAGCCACCATTCGTTCACCCATGTCTACCGCCTCAACACCTAAAATGGCTGCAATATCTTGAACGACAGCTTCTCCGCCAGGAGCGCAAAGCGTGATAGAT
>Ga0209636_10006892_pt1 | contig 11608 bp, 6 predicted proteins | sample DeeMarSWOR152_54_FD_187464 | JGI IMG/M metagenome (GOLD analysis project Ga0209636, IMG submission 187464) | Marine sediment microbial communities from White Oak River estuary, North Carolina - WOR-1-52-54 (SPAdes) (version 2) | ecosystem: Environmental > Aquatic > Marine > Intertidal zone >... | reverse complement strand
CTGCTTAGACGCGAAGACCGGTAAAGAGAAGTGGACCTTCGACTATCCCTGTCTTCTCGAACCGCGCCTCCATCCGGGTGGTCCCAGCTCCACGCCGACCATTCACGAGGAAAAGGTCTACACGCTCAGTAAGTTTGGCCACATTTTCTGTCTCGAAGCCGAAACAGGGGAGAAGGTCTGGGAGGCCTCGGCAGAACAATATAAACCAAAAGCTCCCTGGTGGGGTTTTCCGGGTTCGCCCACGGTCGTCGGCGATGTCGTCATTTATAACGTAGGTGACAGAGGACTGGCCTTGAACAAGGACACGGGCGAAGTTGTCTGGAAGAGCGAGAAGAATGTTGTCGGTTACTCGACAGTTAAGCCACTGCCTGCCGCCATTTTCAATCGTCCGGCTGTGGCCGTGTTCACAAACCGCGATTTCTTTGTTCTCGATCCGGCAACGGGTCAGTCTTTGGCAACCTACACGAAGACGTGGAAGGAGAAGTCGAACTGTAACGGGATAACTCCCTACATCCACAAGGGCCATATCTACCTCGTTCACAGCGCACACGGCATGAGCCGACTGTCGCTGGACGGCAAGACGTTCAAACAGGATTGGCTGTCGGAGGACGCCAAGTACCCAAACGAGTGGTTTGCATTCAACACCCACGTGATTTATAGAGACAACATCTACTTTTTGACCAAGGACCGCAGGCCTGGTAGGACGGGGTTGAACTGCGTCGATGCCGAGAGGGGTCAGCGCAAATGGTTCGATGAGAAATACGATTTCGGAAATTTGCTCCGCGTCGGTGACAAGATGATTATGCTCAGCGAGACGGGCGAGCTGATCTGGGGCGAATTAGGCGAAGGGGCTTTCAGGGAAACCCACCGACAGAAGATTCTGGAGGGTCTTTGCTGGGCAAAGCCGGTTATACTCGGTGATTTGCTCTACGCGCGCAGTGCGGAGGGAGACGTCGTCTGCCTTAAACTCGAATAGAACTGTTGTAGCAGACTGATGGACACTATAACAAAGTGAGATTGGGAATTCGTAAGCTAACATTGACATTGTCAATGGGTCTTAAGGGGGAATCTTTGGTATATAACCTATAGGATGGAAATCGAGATCGAATACTCTGTGTCCGGTGTTGTCTATAAAACCAATACTTGACATAATCCTGTAAAATCTCGTCCAAAAGACGTCTAAAGGAGAATAGGCTGCAAAAAATACTACAACGACTGCATTATCATGGGAGATATGCGGATTAAGCGCTCCTGTCTTAATATTCAAGGTAACCACAAAATAAAATAGTGCATTTGGCATTATCTTTGGTAATATATGGAAATGGAAACTCTTAAGCTATTGTGTGATTATTTTCCGATGGCGGTTTTTACCGGCAAGTGCCTGGTTTTCATAAGCGAAGACTGGCGGGTTGAGCTTACCGAGCATAAAGACAGCGATTACAGCAAGTCCGGCGATGAGCCTCCTGTTATACGTATCAGAATCTTCAAGAGGGCAATGAACGGCGAGCTTATCCAGGGGCATTATGAAGATTTTCAGCTTGCCTCGTTGGGTGAGCTTGCCGAGCAGATTGAAAAATATGTGCAAATGGCGATTGGCGCAAACCTGCGGGAAAATATTGAGTAATACGCATGCAGGATTTTGCGAGCTTGTAATTCTCAGCAAAACCCCCAGGATAAACCTGGGGGCTAAACGGAAGCCCTGGGTAGAATCCAGGGCTTGTTATTGAGATGGCTAATCCGGCGATTCAGGAAGTTGATGGTGGTGTTGTGTTTGCTGCAAAGATTGTGCCCGGCAGCAGTGGGCAGACGCGGTTTTGCGGGCTGCTCGATGGGATGCTGAAGGTCAAGGTTTCTGCGGCGCCCGAGAGGGGAAAAGCCAATCAGTGCCTGCTGAAGTTTTTGGCCAAAGAACTCGGCGTAAAAACGAATGCGGTTAGTATAATTCGCGGCAAAACCAGCCCGGTCAAACATGTGCAGGTTTCGGGCATTTCGGCTGATACGCTGGTGAAAAAACTGGGTTTGAATAAATAGTATTTGTTTCAGAAAACAAAAACGGATGATGTCACCCCTGCGAAAGCAGGGTTCCAGAGCGAAGAAGCTGGATTCCCGCTGGAGTTTATCCCGCACACGATGCGGGGCGGGAATGACAAATACTGTTTCCGCAACAAGAACTAAATAGGGAAATGGTGGGTCAACCATTCTCCGACCCGAGAAAATCGGGACTGCGAAAGACGAAAACACCACCCTACAGATGAGATTGCCACAGCCCTTCGGGCTTCGCAATGACAAGTGTAGTAAGAGGATTCAATTTAATGACGGACAAACCAACTCTGCTTTCATCAAGTGACATTGAAGACCCGACTTCACTTGGATATATGCTGAAGTTGGCAGCACCGATGGTGGTAACGACCATATCTTTTACCGTTATGCAGTTTGTTGACAGATTTATGGTTTCGCGCCTCGGCACGGATGCGTTGGCGGCGATTTTGCCGGCCGGGTTTGTCAGTTTCCTGCCCGGCGGGTTCGCCATCGGTGCAATAACAAGCTTAAACACTTTTGTAAGTCAAAGTCTCGGCAGAGGTGACAAAGAAGACTGCTCGAATTATTTCTGGCAGGCAGTATATATGGGACTTGTTTATTTTTTGGCTGTGGTGGTGATTATGTGGCCGACGGCGCCGTGGATATTCAGAGCGATGGGCCATCCGCCGACGGTGGTCGCTATGGAAGTAATATATCTTCGAATTATGCTTTATGCTCATATTCTGGCCGTTATTAACTGGTCGAGCGGTCAATTCTTTATGGGTATCCATCGGCCGATTATTACGATGTGCGCATCACTGTGCGGGCAGGTGGTCAATGTGGCGGCTAACTATGTGTTGATTTTCGGCAAGTTAGGTTTTCCTGCGATGGGGATTGCAGGAGCCGGCTGGGGGACATTTATCGGGATAGGAGTTGCGGCTTCCGTAAATATGTTCATATATTTGAGCAGCAATATAAACGCAACCTTTAAGTCCAGAAGGACATTAAACATTGATTTTGGTAAGATGTATGATTTGCTGAAGGTGGGACTTCCTGCGGGATTCGGGTTGATGGTGAATGTCGCATTCTGGGGTGTGATTTTGTTCGGATTAGTAGGAAAATTTGGTACCGAAGCGCTTGCCGCAACAAGCGCTGTGCTTTCATATACAAGCCTCTCGGTTATGCCGGTCGTGGGGATGAGCACGGCCTTGACAGCGGCGGTGGGCAAGACGATAGGCCGGGGCAGAAAAGACATAGCGATGAAACAAACCAGAGTATGTTTGAAAGTCGCACTGTTTTATATGGGACTGGTGGGGATTTGCTTTTTCGTATTTAGAAACGCCCTGATGGCATTTTGGACATCCGACGATAAGGTAATCGAGGCGGGAGTTAAAATTCTGATTTGTGCCGCTATATACCAAGGCTTTTACGCTGCACGGACTATTTACAGCGGCTCATTGCGAGGGGCGGGCGATACGGTTTGGCTGGCAATCATCTCCGCGGTGGGAGCCGTAGTGATATTAGGACTTGGCGGCTGGCTCATAGCTAAGTTTTTCCCGTCGTTTGGGGCCTTAGGGCCGTGGTCTGCCGCGACGGTTAGTATTATCGCGGTGGGATTAGCTAACCGCTGGAGATTTAAGAGCAAAAGATGGATGAGCATAGATTTGTTTAAGCGCCGTGCGGTCAGTGTGCCGATTCAAAACGGAGCAGCGGTTGAATAGCATCTTGTATTTCTTATATCGTTTAATCCACACAAACATAAAGGGCTGACAGTGTCTCAAACTGCCAGCCCTTTGTGCAAATAAGATAGTGTATGGTTATTCTAAGCACTTTTTTTCTTTCTTAGGTGCCCTATTGTGCTAGCCCAAGTTCGCCAGTTATGAGGTGATTTTTCATTTATGGGCTCTGTAGAGGGCTTTTTGTACAAAAGTCTATACTACATTTCGGTCAGGTTTTTGGGCTTTCGAACCCATAACGGTCGGCCCAAACGTTCCGGTATCGTCAGGCCCATCCGCTCTAACAGCGCACGCTGAGCGGCGTCCGGCTGGGTAATGCAACACAATTTGATCTCCCGACCAGCTGATGTCTTAAGGACCACATCGTTGGCTTTGAGGCGGGCAAATTCTTCGATAACCGTTCGGACGCCCCGGCCCAAGCCAGATCGTTCCATCCAGATTTGCAGTGTCTTCCAAAGTGCGTAAGCCAAAAAAGAGAACAATATGTGTCCCTGCACACGATGTTCCAACTGATGCCAAATGGGACGAATTTTCAAATCACTTTTACCGGTACGAAAGACCGCTTCAACGTCAGTCAATTGCATATAGGTTTGCCAAAGCTTCTCGGGCGATTGTTCGTTGAGATTGGTACGCAGCAGATAACAACCTTCACTTAGTGATGACCACTGTCTCCAGGCTTCAATACGCCACCAACGCAACTGAAGACCAGCCGGGCAAGTTTTATCTTCAACAACCTCTATCTTAAAGCTACCGGCGGCGCGAGAATTTTTCCCCAGTAAACGGCCTATACGACGCTCAAGAACGGCTCGATCCCGTTTTTTGCGGGCCCGCCTGAGTTCTTTATCCAGTTTACTTAATCCAACCTCGATCCGTTCGGAAAAACGCTTGTGAATAGCCTTTTCCTTTTCACGACGATCGGCACTGCGGCATAATACAAAGGTTTCCTGGCCAGTAGGTGAATTGACCAGTTTGACTTCGATACCTTCTTGTACTTCTGACCAATCGCTATCGAGCAAATACGCCTCGAATCTTTTAAGCATTCCTCGGGGTGTGCCCACAAGGTAAAAGCCACCACGATTACGTAGAAACTGAAGGTTATCTTCGCTGACCATACCCCGATCCATGACCCAGAGACGTCGGGCTCGGCCATATTTGCTTTCCATAATCTCCACCATTTCTTCCACAGTTGTTACATCAGCTCTATTGCCCGAAAAAACTTCATACGCTAATGGAAATCCATTCTGCGTAGCTACCAACCCGATACAGACTTGTTTACAATCGCCTCGATGGTCCCGACTGTAACCACGCTTTGCCTGTGGATTAGCTTTGGCCTGTCCTTCAAAATAAGTGCTGGTAACATCGTATAGCAACAGATCAAAATCGGGTGAAAATAATTCACCCACTCGCTGCTTCAGGTGAGTTTCAATATCCGGTTTCAATGGCAAAATCGTATCCAACGTCCGGTACAAACGTGCAGCATTGACCTTCCCGGCAGCTACCGCCAGCATCTGGCCTAATGCTGTTCGGTGATACCAGGTATCTTCCACATGCAATTCACTGTCCGGCTCCACGAAACGCGCTATAGTCAAAACACAGGCCATTAATGACCAGGATACTTCTTCTCGGCCGGCAGGAAGGTTCTTGCTGAAGAGTTCATCGAAGCCCAGTATCCGCCACAAGGTCAGAGCTAAAAAGACGTCTCCAAAATCTTGTGTCCGCTCTATGCGTACACCTTTGAGGTCTACTTCAACATATTGAGGAACCGGATCGTTGTCATGGGTGTCAATTGTATCAAACAGCATCAATTGCTGGGCCTGGACTGCTGCTTTGCCGTCCAGGTGCAATGCCAAACGTCCCCATCCACAACGCTCACTGGCGTCCATCTCTCCAAGATAAGCCACTACCCGATGTCGTGGCCCTCTTGGTGTTCGATAAGATTCGACCAACTGCCAGTATGTATGTGGCTTACCATTCTTTTTACGAGCACATCTTTTGAGAAACATAGCAAAATCCTTTGACTAATAGTAATAATGACAGCGATCTTGCTATGTTTCAATAGGGTAGGTCTATACTACAAAGCATTTAAGGGGATATTGTTCCCAGAATCACTTCTGATTGACTCGCATCAAATATATTTTTTTTGAAAATAACCAAAAAGCTTTTCAGCTGGCGAACTTCGGCTAGAGACTCTATTGACATCGTCAGGGATTGGACTCGTTCAATCGCCCAAGGCATTTGAAAGGTAGCTCAGGGATACGGCGAGTTGCGTATACAACTTGTCCATGTGCGCACCATCGAATATCTCAAGCTCATGGTCTATACCAGCAGCACTCAGCGCCTCGGAGAAAGCCTGCGCTATTAGTTGCTCCCCTAATTCATCTTTGTCCCCTGCATCCAGGTATATGCCTCTAAGGCTTGCCAGGTCTGAAACATGGTCAGGGAATATCTGCAGAAGGTCATAAACCGCCCATCTCTGCGCGACATCTTCTCTGATCTGCACATTCTCATCAAACGGAATATCCACGTAAAACGGCGGGTTATCCAGGTTAGGTGAAAAAGCTGCCGAAAACAAATAGAGGGTACTCGTCCAGGGTTTAGCAGGATCGGGCCCCATCAGCGTCAACCCCTCAGGATTCTCCGCAGCTATTATTGGCTGCATGTCCGGTAGCAAGCCAGCGGTCATCAGGGTTCCACTGTGGCTTGCTACTGCACCAAAGACATCAGGATGCCGCATAGTCAGGTACATAGCAGCATAACCACCCATACAGTGTCCAGCTATGCCACGGCTATTCCGGCTCGGCAGTGTTCGATAGTTTGCGTCAATGTATGGGACTATATCATTGACTATATAGTCCTCATGATTGCCGTTCAGTGCTGAATTGACACAGAAGCTACCACCATATGCGGTGCTCATGTCAGGCATCACGATAATCATCGGTTGAATCTTACCAGCAGCTATGAGTTCGTCTATCATGTTGGCGAAGCCCTCCTCGGGTAAGCTCTGCAGAGCAATCCCTAACAGGCTAAAAGATAGTGAAAACTCCCCGCATGCCCACCAGCGTTCAGTGGCCCCTAATCCGGGCATCAGGTACACCACAGGATAGCCTTTGTCAGAGGTTTCATACCCCGGTGGTAGGTAGATAACCATATTCCTCGTTGCTGGATCACCCAACGGATTGCCCTCCAGCGACGGGCTGGTGATTTTGTCCACCGTTAAATCCTCTGGAACAGGCAGTGGGCCAGTGATCTGCTGCATCATGCCCAGAGCGTCATAAGCCCACCAGCTTTCCACTATCTTGCCGTCAGCGAAGCGATAGATGGTCATTCCCGTCCACGTTACCTGTCTGCCTGAGGCGGGTATGCCCATAAGCTCGCCCTGGTGTGTGCCGTTAGCCGTCCAGCGGATAACTACCTTGTCCCCTTCTGCAATTATGTGCTCAGTAGTAACCTTTATGTCTGGGAAAGCAGCAATATGTAGCAAAGCCACTTGTTTGTACACATAGAAAGGCAGAGGATGGCCGGGAATGATGGGATTGTGGGCGATAGAATCAGGGCTGTGGGTTGCATCCAGTACAGCCACGTTCTTCTCATTCCAGAACTTCTCATCCAGATAGAGAACGAGAGCTGTATTGGCCGCTGGCTCCCCGGCGTCACCAGTTACTTCAGAAGGTGCGCCCCACGCATAACCTGTGTGTGTCACAGGAGCAGCACCAAGCTGCTCCATCATACCCAAGGCATCCCACGAATTCCATAACTCCACATACTTACCGTCAGAAATCCGGTTGATGGTAATTCCTGTTCCTACTACCTGATTGCCGGTAGGTGGTATAGGTGTGGTGCCCATCAGTTCGCCGGAGTGCGTGCCGGTAGCTGTCCACCGGGTCGCAACCACTTCTCCCTCGGCAACTTGATCCTCGACAGTAAAATGGATATCAGGAAAGGCAGTACGATACACAATGACGAATTGCCTGAAGCCATCGGGACCGATCATATCCTCAGGCATGGCAGGATCATGGAGAACGAAATCGGTGGCTATAAGGTCGTCTATTACGTCCATGTTCCCCTGGTTCCATACCTCCTCATAGGAGCGACGGTCGATGGCTTTGTTTGCCTCCGGGTCGGGTGGGGGAAATAAGCCCAATTGTGCCAGCACGGTCAGATTGTCGAAATAGATGTTCAGATTCGTTAACAGACCATCCGAATCGTAATGAGAAAGCAATCCTCCCCTGATCTCAATAGGACGCCCAGTGGCCAAAATGTCGAAGTACAGACCAGTGTGTGTACCTTTCCACAGGACCTCGTTGAGCACCCAACCATCTCCCATATCAATGGTACGCACGGACTCCATGCTAAGATCCGGAAAACCCAGGAAGTAGATTTCCTGTGATGCAATGAATTGATCTCGATTTAGAGTAAGCCCAAGCGGGGCGATTAGAAACTCCGCATCCGGATGGACTACCTTGGCATAGACAGACAAGTCGTGGGTATTCCAACGGGAACTGGCCTCTGCGTCAGCTTCTAAGGGATTCAGCCCAGAGGGCTCGGCTTCTGGAAGTGTGAAGGAAGGAACCAGAAGTGCCGGCTCAAGCGCAGCAGCAGGCATGAGACCAACCTGAACCAGAAAGCTAACAGCGTCCTCATAGTGGACTATCCGTTTTTGCTTATCCCCTTCAAACTCTGAAATGGTAAGCATGATGCTTTGGACGCTATTCCCTGTAGCTGGAATTCCTGCCCATTCCCCCCCATGAGTTCCAGTGTATGCCCACTCGACAACCATGATGTTGCCGGAAACCAGGTTACGCGTCACCTCAGTATGAAAATCCGGAAGTCCTTGGAAGGCGCTCCCGAGAAGTCCCGCTGCTGCGTCCTTGCCCTCCAGGGGGGGCGGCATGGGCACGTAGTCATACACGATGTCATCCCTCCAATACGTCACGAGCCGATCCAAATCGGAAGCGTTCAGTGCCTCTGTGACTCCTTGGAGCACCGACCTCATCTCTTCTTCAGTGGCGGCGGTTGCTTGAGGAACGCCACCTAAAACAATTAAAATAATACAACCGATTAAAATAGTCCTGATTTGTGAAAACATAATTAACCTCCTCAAAAATTGTCTAACGTCTTTCCACTTCAAATGGTTCTTACCAACTAATCCAAGACTTCGCAATTTATTTCATATCACACCCTCCTTTCCGTTTGTTTGTCATTTTTAGCCGCATATTATGCGCACGTTTGCCAGCTCAGGCTTATTTTAAGAGAATTCTTCTAATTGAACATCATTTTGACTTTCTCCTCCAAAAAACTAAAAAGCTTTAGCGCGTACTCAAAAGAGATCGTCAATCGCTGAAACTACATAAATCCTCCACGCTGTCGTGATAATAGTCTGCCTGGTTGAAACAAGTCTGTCAACGGAAAATTCCCATAAATGAGAATTTTTTATTGCAGGAACAGCGAAATTGGCCCTGAAAACTGGCAAGATTTTATGAAATATCCGGATTGGAAGTTACAGTCAGTCTTCGAGCGTTCGTAAGCGAATGTTGCGAATTGCTCCGGCTGTTTGCCAGGTTGCTATGCCGAGCGGTTGAGACAGGTCGACCTCGGCTCGGATGTCGATTTTTCGGCCGGTTGTTTCTATGTTTACAAGCTCTTCGTCATCGAGCCAGGCTTGAATCCTGTTGGGCATAACGCGCAGACGGACACGATACCATTTGTTGTCCTCAAATGACATAAATCGTGAGGTCTCGTTGTTAGCGGCGTCGTAGTAGTCGATATTAGACAGTCCGCAGACGCCGCCGCCCCAGCCGCCGAGGATTAGTGAGCACGGGTTTTCGGCGACGGGAAATGTCAGGCCGCAGAAAAAGTCGCTGCCACTAACCCGCATTGCTTCGAGTGTTATTTCGTAGTTCATTCGGACTACGGGCCCGGTCCAGTTAACGCCGGTCATATCGTTACCCATTTCGAGATAAATAGCGCCGTCTTTTACATAGACATCGCCTTGGCCGCCGAAATCGGTAACCGCCCACTGTCCGAGTGACTTTCCGTCGAAAAGGCTGATTTCGGTCTGGGGCATTTCTTTCGAGACGTTAGGCTCAGTCTTTGGCAGCTCTTGGGAGACACTGGTTTCAGCCCGGGCTTGCTCCTGTGAGACACTGGGTTCGTTCGGGGACGCTGGGGGACTTGAGCGGCGGCATGACCCCAGAGTCAGGACTGCAAGAAGCAAAAGTATTGTGCATTTGTGTTTGGTATCCATCATATTTCTCCCTTGTAAAAAAAATGCGTTGAACAAAATAACCTCAGAATCTATATTATACAACAGGTATTTGCTCAAAGTAACTGGTTTTTCAGTATAAAAATTACGGAAAACACAAAACAACAAGGGTCAATCTGACGATAATATTTGCAGAGGTAAATACTTATCATCAGGATTTCGTTTCTAAGCAGGTGGGTTTGCAACGGTAATCGGCGGCGAAAGCCGAGAGAATAACTGATGAAGAAGATTTTTGCGGTAATAATTTGTGTTTTGATTTTTACGCCGGCTGTCTTAGGGCGCCGGCAAGAGCCCCTGGCCAATAAGAACAAGGCAGGTCTATACTCAAGGTCAATTGAACAAGTCCTTCGGCTGAGAGATGACCAAGTTGATTTGGCGACCGCTGCTTTGATTGTTTCGGAGCGGTGGAGTGACATGGTGTACGGGCGAAGATGCTTAGCAACGCTGGATGATATGGCTTTGGAAATCCGCGAAAGGCTCAGAAGCGCAGGGCTGAACGCAACCTACAGAGCGATTCCTGTGATAAACGCGTATTTGTTCGATGAGCTGGGTTTCAGGTCATTTTCAGAAGCAAGTGACCCGAACGACTTGTTTCTGCATACCGTGCTGGATAAGAAAGGTGGATATTGCCTGAGTCTGTCGATTCTTTATCTTTCATTAGCGGAGCGACTTGGTCTTCCTCTGTATGGAGTGGTTGTTCCCGGGCATTTTTTTGTCAGATACGACGACGGCCGATTGCGATTCAATATTGAGACGACGAGCAAAGGGGGAAGTGCTCCTGATGAGCACTATATAGAGAAGTTCAATGTGCCTATAGGCAGCAACGGCATCTATATGAAAAACCTGAATAAGATTCAGACGTTAGGCTGCTTCTTTAATAATCTTGGTAACAGCTATAACGATGTCGGCAATTTAGATTCTGCTTTGTTAGCACTTGAAAGAGCGGTCCAGATAAATCCGACGTTATCCGAATCCAGGACAAATTTAGGGAGCATCTACCTGAAAAAGGGTCACGTTGTCGATGCGATATCCGAATACCGCGCGGCCCTGAGAATCAATCCAAACGATGCCAAGACGCACAATAACCTCGGAAATGCGTACATGGAGCGTGACTGGTTGAACTATGCGGTTTCCGAGTACCACCAGTCGATTAGGCTGGAACCCGATTTTACCGATGCACACAAAAACTTAGCCATAGTTTATTGCAAACAGGAAAGATTCGGACAGGCGATAGCGCAACTGAGACGGGCAATTACTTTGGACCCGAAGGATGCCGGCTGTTACAGCCAGTTAGGGGGTGTTTATGACCAGGTGGGCAATTACAGGCAGGCAATATCTCAATACAAGATAGCATTGCAAATCAATCCGGGTCTGGCTGAGGCTTATTACGGTTTGGCGCTTTGTTACAATGAGCAGAAGCAGGTTGACGATGAAATTTCGGCATACAAGAAGGCTTTAGCTCTTAAACCTGATATGTTCGGGGCTCTTGTAAATCTGGGCAATGCGTATTTCGGACAGAAGAAATATGGTTCGGCTATCGAGCAGTATAATAAAGCTGTTCTGATAAATCCCGAAGAAGCTATGATTCATT
>Ga0209636_10006890_pt1 | contig 11610 bp, 10 predicted proteins | sample DeeMarSWOR152_54_FD_187464 | JGI IMG/M metagenome (GOLD analysis project Ga0209636, IMG submission 187464) | Marine sediment microbial communities from White Oak River estuary, North Carolina - WOR-1-52-54 (SPAdes) (version 2) | ecosystem: Environmental > Aquatic > Marine > Intertidal zone >... | reverse complement strand
GCTGATTGAAGACCACGTGCGGCCGTGGTCTCCGGATTCACTGCGGCAAATGTGGCCACAGGTGCTTCGCATCAACATGTGAACCTGACCAGGTTCTGATTCCCAAAGCGTAGGCTGAATGACCCCGTTTCCCTCGAAGCTGGAATGATTCAAAGGGATAAGATCAGTTGGTTCCCACGTCAGACCTCCGTCTTCGCTGCGGTCGACGAAAACATCCCATCTATCGCTGTGCTCAATAGAGGCCGGAGCCAACCACGTGCCGTCAAAGAGTACAATCGGCTTGTTTTTTGCTGGTCCGCGCGGCAGACGGTCACCGACTACAAGCTCTCGCGGTTCGGTCCAAGTCTTGCCTTCATCGCCTGAGGTCATGGTCCACGTCTGCCACTCCCTCGGGTTATAGCCGACCTTGAAGAATAGGTGAATCCGCCCATTGGGAGCCTTGAACAGAACCGGATTCCAGTGTGGACGGTCATCGACCTTTGCCAGCTCACGTGGTGCTGACCAGTTGCCATCATGCCATCTGGATCCCCAGATCGCAACGTCTTGGTGCCCCTCGCGTGTCCCACCAAACCATGTAGCAAGTAATGTTTCATCCGAAGCTCGAACTAGCGATGAGGCATGGCATTGACGGAATGGGCGCACATCGTCGAAAATGTGTTCCTGTACGATCGCTTCAGGAGCCATTGATAGATCTGCACCTCTCTGATCCAAGGCTATGCACAACTTCCACTCTTATGTCTTCTGCGACGTATACAAGACCGATCGCCTTCGATCCCCGCTACGATCGATCAAGTGAAGTAGCGTTGGGCTCTTTGGGAGAGCCTCCTACGAGAATAAAGCCAAGGCCAAACCTAAGCAGTGAACAACGCCAACCTAACCTTTTAAGTATCTCGACTCTGATTGTGGGGTATGCCGTTTTCTAGTAAGTTCCGTAATGGAATGGGGTTCCCGAAGGAAGGCCAAGCCATAGACGGCTTCACAGTTGAATCCGTTTCAGTTAGCCACATCAACATCAGTGATGGACACTACGAATACCCTACAGAGATAATCGTCAGAGGACAAGGCAACGCAGATACAGTAAGAAGGACGTTCAGGGAGTTCTATAGGGCCAGAAGGACCCTGTTCTCAGGGTATGGGAATGCTTACCAATGCAGACATGGGAAGATGATTGTTCAAGGCCTAGGAGACTGTAGGTTCTCGATAAGAGCCCGAGGAACATGCGTTCGGGTCTATCTTAGGAATGAACTCGCAAGATTACTAGAATACCTTTCAAGAAACGACCGACTTCCCACCGAGGTTGAGTGTGAAACGACTGTCGCGGAATACATGAAGGAGTATGTAAAGTCATCATCAAAGAAGAATCCATTCTTTGGCTAAGCACATATCTATCCCACAGTCTTCCTCACTCTTCAGCTGCCCTTATCAACAACCAGTTGCTCCCTTTCCGTCTCTTAACTCGAAATAGTCCATATAATCCCTTCAGTTTCTCGCCGTGGAATCTCAGGACAAGTTGGTCCTCATCCTTCGACAAGAGTTCATATGTGCCTTGATCCCAAGTCTCCACTCTCCCACTTCTCGGAGCCTTTGGCTTGTCTAAGTCTTCATGGCCCAAGTCTTCGATAGAGTGACCTTCAACTTGGACCGCCCACCTGCACATCCCGAGCACCAGCAAAGGCTCCTTGCGATCGATAATAGGCCGTAGACGATGAGCGGGAAGAATGAGAACGAGTTTGCCGCATTGAATGCGACTGGGAAGGCGTCTGAAAAGGGGTTGGGTTCCCGGGCCTTCAGTCTTGATTTCTAAATGATTCCGCTGCTTCTATGCTCTTTAGGATCATTTCTTTGGGTTCCTTCCCGGTCAATACAGCTTTGCCAAAGGGCTTGTAAGGATGATCCACTACAAGAATGGCTATCTGAAGGCCTAGCAGTTTCTTCATGGAACTGATGTACTCCTCCTTCGAGGTTCTGATGAGCAAGTTTCCCTCCGTTACGCCACATCCTTGCACAGAATCACCGGTTATCAACGTTTGATTCTTCTCGTCATACAGGCATATGCTTCCGGGAGTATGACCCGGCGTATGTATTACTCTGAGCATTCTGTCGCCTAGTCTGATAGTTTCACCGTCTTTCAGCCTCACATCTACTGACCCGACTGCATCGGCATCAAGAGCGTGAACAGCAATTTCAGCATGGGTCTTCTCTTTGATTACTTTGTTTCCCCAGATATGGTCGCCGTCGCGATGAGTGTTAACTATGCAATCGATCTCATCAGGTTCGCGTCCCATCTTGTTCAGTAAAGGAAAAACATAATCTGCAGGCGTCGTTTCTAAACCGGTGTCGACCAGTCCGATACTTCGCTTTCCGAGAACTACTGTCACACCAGTGAAATGTTCGTGAAAAGGTTGTTTGATCAGAAATAGGTCTTCAGCAATCTTTTCCACTACTTCTTTCATCGCTTTGGACACCTTCTATCACTTTAGCCTCAACACAAACTAATATCGCTTTCTGTTTGGGTGATTAGGTCATTGATCGAGGAGTTGTGAGTTGTCTATTCTTTCCACTCCGAGACTTCTATCAGGAAACCTGCTCCGATCGAGGCCTACGATGGGAATGAGTTGCTAGGAACGATCGAAGTCTATGGGGAGACGTTCTGTCTTGTTTCGTCTCATATTGTAGAACTGGGCGTAGAAGTGCAAGCGCTATGAGGACAGATGAAAACGAGTACAGCAGAGTCTGCAACATGTTAGGTGCCATAGTGGCCTAGAGAAATGCAGGCAAGCAGCGCTTACTAAGGGCTGAGTCCCAAACTAAGGAACGGTGCTTATGTACGGATATCATTCCAAGCTGAACCTGAGGCTTGGCGACTCCTACCGCGAAAGAGGCGGATAGGACTCTTGATCGATGATCAAGAGTTCAGCGAGACCCCTATAACACTATCTCGTTCTTGTCCTTCTACCCTTTATCGGAAGCTGCTTGCGAGGAAATGTAACGCGTTGAACAATTCGAAGGCTTGTGCGAAGTCGTTCCCAGTGAAGGCTACCGTGCGGCCGTCGAGCCTCTCCACGAAGGGGATGTGGCTTAACGCATCAGCGCAGGACGGGTTGGTGAAGACGATCTCGCAGCGCACCGGAGGTTCAAAAGTAATGGGAGAAATAGCTTTGAGTCTTCCTAAGGCACGTTTGGCACTTTCACATACGATCTGTCGAGCTTGCCGCACGGGAAGGCAACGGGCCGCATAGCGGCTGATGCCCGTCTTAACAACTGCCGTTTCAATGTCGCCGAGCAAGTGACGCGCTTCTTCACATGCGGCACGGTCCCCGCTGACCATCACTACAGGTACGCCGAAATGCCCAGCGATAGCAGCGTCCGTACCGATCTCTCCAACCTCTATATCGTTGAAACGCAATGAGAAAATGTCAAACGTGTATGTATGAGACATGACGCCATTCTCTGTGCCTGCTCTTGAGTGATAGGCCACTAGCATAGCTGCTTCAAAGGTCTCGTCGATACCGGCCATGTGATTGAGCTGCTTAGGAGTGCCGCTTAAGAAGACGGCGCGGGGGTCTATCTTCTCGGGGATTATGTTACGCATGCTGGCGTGTGCCTCAGTGACTAAGATCTCGGTAGCACCGCCATCAAAAGCCCCAGCGATTGCAGCGTTCGCTTCGCCCGTAATCAGCTCCCGCTCTCGTTCACGGTCAGCTGCATCCCATTTGACGTAACCGCTAACCCCCTCTAAATCCACAGATAAGAACACCTTCAATCAAGTAATCTCCTCTTCTGTTTCAGGTATGATCAATGCTAAGTCAATTCCGAATTTAAGTCTAAGGTGATCTGGTCTCGCTGGAGCGATACTGCAGACGCGCCTATGGTGACCTACTCGCCCCATTCATTGTCGGGGCTCTGGCCAAATCCGCCTTGGAACGATAGGGTCAGATCGATCGAGAACCCTTGCTTATGTCTTGATTGCGTCAAGGTATCTTTTCTCGATTCGCGCTGCGACTGTCCAGAGATTTCCGATTCTAATTCTTCCAACTTGGGAGCAAAGCATCAACGCATCGAAACGGTTCAACTTGTGCTTCTCTTCAATCCAGATTGCCAGTTCCATAAAGGCCGTTCTGATCGCGTCTTCTAGCGTTCTACCAGCAGTTGTGGTTGCCACAGACATGACTTCGTTTTCAGTCTCGATACGAGGCCATCTGGTTGACTCTTCGTCGAGCAGACCTGTCTTGATCCTGACTTCTGCAGGCATCTCTACGGCGGTTCCAGAGATTTCGCCGTCCCCTTGAACTGCGTGAACGTCACCAACGTAGAGCATTGCTCCTTCGTGGAAGACCGGCAGGAAGACTGTGCTTGCAGGTGCAATGTCAGGAAGGTCCATGTTTCCTCCATGTCGGCCTGGCAGAACACTTGACGATATAGACTCTGTTTCCAGAGAAGGAGCCACTCCAATTGTACCTATCATCGGTTGGTACGGAATGACAATGGAATCTGTGAAGTAGACTTGCTCGTCTCTTATCTTACATATCCTAGGCTGACGTGGGAGATGGACTTTCATGTACCTGAAGATAGGTGGACTGACAATGTATCCTTCATTGAATTCCGAGAAGTATGTCACGCCCTGACCCGTCGTCGGTTTGATCCCTTCGATTGAGACGGTTATTGTGCCTCCTTTTCTTGCATTTCTGACGTAGATAGGGCCTACAATTGGGTTCCCATAAGGAATCCTGCTCCGATCCCTGCGGTCGCCTTTCCTCCTAATCTGCCCCGAGCACGCGTCCTCAACTTCCAAGATGAGAGTCTCTCCAGGCTCGGTGCGAATAATGGGTTCATCAAAAGGATTGAGTGTGTACTTCAGCCCTGTGTCCCTAAATGACACCCGTTTCATTCGGATCACCAACTCAATATCAACTGCATCGCATATTAAGTAGTGAAGGGGTTACTCTCCCTTATCGATATGATAACAATACGGCCTCATGCCTGTAATATTATGAATCGCTCGATCGATCGAGCGATTGTGTGTGTTGAGTTGCGCGGGTGGGTTGGCGGTATGGTTTTTCGCCGATCAATCGTGGAGAGGTGTAACTAGGTCAACGAAGGACTGCCAAGTTCTTCCAGTCATCCTCAATTGTACTCTTTAGGGTCGGATTTCTTAGGGCTGCAGCGGGATGGTACATAGGAATGATCTTCGCTTGCATCGTCAACGTTGATATGGGGAAAATCCTCCCATGCATCTTCTGCATTGAGGCTAACTGCAACCTGAATTTGTGGAAGATATATTCTACTGCAACATTCCCCAGCAACACAATGATCCGAGGTCTTATGATGTCCATCTGCCTGTCTAGGTAAGGCGTACAAGCCCTCACCTGCTCGTCCGTCGCTTCGTTCTCTGGCAGATACGACTTCATTACATTGGTTATGTAAACATCTTCTCTTCTCCATCCAGCTAGTTCCAGCATCTTGTCAAGTAGCTTTCCTGCACGGCCAACGAAGGGTCTTCCCTCCAGGTTCTCATGATACCCAGGCCCGAGGCCTATCAATAGGACTTCCGCATCCTCAGGTCCCTCCCCAAACACCGGCCTATCCCGTGTCATCCACAACCCACACCTTCTGCAGTTCTCAACTTGCTGACGGAGTTCCGCCAATCGATCCCCCCTCATCGCTGGTACCCCGTCTAGAGCAATCTCTTAGCTACCTGACCTGAGGATCTGAGGGGCGAAAGAATCTGTAACCACATCGACAGGAATCCGCTTGGCCTTTTTCCTCTGGTTCGTCTTGTCGTCACCACAACAATCCATCTCTGATTATTACGGCTTTGTCTTCGACTTATTAGTCTACCTGGAATAGGTCGATCGATCCAAAGCCCCCAACATTCGATTCATCCCCGCAACCGAAAAACAAACAAACATGGAACGCCATCAGACTTCATCCACGGATGCATGCATGTCCGCGTGAAACAAAGCTACAATATGACACGCAAAGAAGGTGAGACCAGAATGCAACAATACACTCAGGGAAGATGGGACCTTTCGAGCTTAGCCCCTCATTATGAGGCGCCGGAATTTCAGCGGAAACTGGAAAGGATTGAGGAATCGGCTTCCACGTTCCAAGAAAAGAAGCCATTGCTGAAGAACGCCATATCGTCAGAACGCTTCAACGCCATCATCCGGTTTTACGAGGAACTAGCTGAGGAAACATCGATAATAGGCCACTACGCCCAGCTCTTGTTCGTCTCGGACACGTCAAATCCGAAAGCCCGTTCACTCCTAACGAGGATAGAAAACCTCAATGCGCAGACGGCAAACAAGACCTTGTTCTTCACTTTGTGGTGGAAGAAACAGGTCGACGAAAAAAACGCCCGGAGACTGTCAAAGGAAGCCGGTCAACTGGAATATTATCTTGCGCGTCAACGAAAACTTGCACAATACGCTCTTTCGGAACCCGAGGAAAAAGTGATTAATATAAAGGACACGACGGGCGTCCGTTTTGTTACTAGGCTTTACGATCAATACACGGAAAGGTTCACCTTCGACGTGACGCTTGACGGCAAAAGAAAACGGCTTCTCAAGCCGGAGCTAACATCGTTTTTTCACAATCCCGACCCAGTAAAGAGGAAGGCAGCCTACAGGTCTCTGTTTGAGGTTTATGGTGCAAACGAGGATGTCCTCGGCGAGCTTTACCGGACGGTCGTTCAAGACTGGAGAAACGAGGCTATACATCTCAGAGGCTACAAGTCGCCCATATCGGTCCGCAACATCCTCAACGATATTTCGGACGAGGCTGTTGATGCCCTCCTCAACTCTTGCAGAAAGAACAGAACCGTGTTTCAAAAATACTTCAGGTACAAGGCGAAAATCCTCAACATGAAAAAGATGAGCCGATACCATCTATACGCGCCTCTCGCTGCCTCCGAGAAGGAATACTCGTTCACCGATGCCGTGAAACTTGTCCTCAAAGCCCTTCAAGGGTTTTCGGCCAAAACAGCCAGCCTAGCTGAGAACATCTTGAGGGAAGACCATGTTGACTCCGGGATTAGGAAGGGCAAGAGAGGCGGCGCGTTCTGTTCAACTGCCTCGCCTAGGATAACGCCATACGTGCTTGTAAACTATACGGGGAGAGAAAACGATGTCTTTACGCTTGCACATGAGCTCGGTCACGCCATTCACAGCCAACTCGCATCAGACAGATCAATACTTACACAAAGTCCCCCGCTTCCATTGGCTGAACTAGCCTCAATCTTTTCCGAGATGATACTGCTTGAAAGATTGGCTGAGAATGCGTCTGAGGAGGAGTTGAGACGGTTGATTGTGGGGGAGCTTGACGAGATGTACGCGTCCATAATGAGACAGGCATACTTTGCAGTCTTCGAGAAGGACGCTCATGAGGCCGTCGCTATAGGAGCAACAGTCGGCGAAATCTCAGACCTCTACTTCAAAAACCTCAAAGAACAGTTTGGCTCGGCAGTTAGGCTTCTAGAAGCATTCAGGTACGAGTGGACCTACATCCCACACTTCTACCACACTCCATTCTATGTCTACGCATACTCGTTTGGCAACCTTCTCACGGTTTCGCTTTATCAGAAATACCAGAAGGACAGATCGTTCCGCGACGCCTACATAGACATTTTGGCGGCAGGTGGGTCAAGAAACCCTGAAGAGCTCCTGGCAGAAGCAGGCATAAACGTGAAATCCGAGAAGTTCTGGCAAACAGGATTCGACTATGCCCAGCAAAGAATGACGGAACTAGAAAGACTAGTTCAGTAGATTCGGAAAGAAACATCGGCCGGGTCGATCTACATAAGTGTCTGGAATTGTCGATCGATCGATCAGATCGATCCCCATGAAAGCTGGGTATTTGTGTCTTCTCCATTGATTAGGCATTACCAACTCCTTCGCTCCGAATGTACAATCTTTTCTGCTCATGTGTGTATTGCTTCTATCGATCGGTTCCTATGGGATATCTGCCGTATTTCTTTGCCAGTCTGAACATTGTTTTTGCGTTTCCGGCTGGAACTCCTTCATGTATTGAATGGTCCGATGCTAGGATATATCCTCCGCCTGGAGCAGCGGACTTCAAGCATTCCAGCACTTGCCTCCCGATGTCTTCTTCATTTCCATGAGGGAGCAGCTCGGTTGCGTCAACGTTTCCTATCAGGGTGATCCTGTCCCCATACATAGCTTTCATCTTGGCAAGGCTCATTCCAGCCTTCCTCTCTATTGGATGAAAACCGTCCAGGCCGATGTCAATCAGATCATCGATCAATGGCATGATCTGCCCATCAGAGTGCAGCAAGACCCCTGCATCGCGCTTCTTGAACGAATCGACAATCTCTCTGAGGTAAGGGAGTATGACGCGGCGGAAGACGTCTGGGTTCAGGAAGGGGCCGTCGACGGTCCCAAGATCGTCTGGAATCCATATCAAGTCTACCCCGGACTCTAAGAAAGCTTTGCCCAGCTCGATCGCATAGTCGGTGACCTCTTGGAGAATCTTTCGAATGACTCTTGGCCGAGAGTAAATAGCCTTGACGAAGAGTTCTAACCCAGAGAGAAGCCAACTCCTAGTGAAAGGGCCATCCACGATGCCCGCTATAGCTAGATCTCCCTTAACTAGCCTAACTATCTCATGAGCCGTTCTGACTCTCAGCGGAAGAGAAGGATCAGGCGTCGTGTAATCCCAAAAATCGTCCAGACTCTTGATTGGGCCTTCAATGTACCACGGCATGCCATCTATGATCCTGTGTCTTACCCCCCATTCGTCAAGAGTTCCAGACGCCTGATCTCCCGATCTGACTGTCCCTCCACTATCCGGAAAAGCGCAGATCAGATCCAACCCGAGTAAACGGTGGACCTTGATGTACTTCTCCGCAGTGTCTACCCGTACACCCTTATCTCCCAAGACCCGCTCGAGTGACCGCGCCATGTAGATGTGGTCCGTCAACGGCACACGGTCAGGTTCCTCGTGACCAATTGCCACAAGGACTCTTTCAACAGACTCCAATCCACCTCGCCTAGAACGTTCTGTACCAGCACCTAAACTTAAGTTAGCTTCGATCGACAAAAGCTCAATATTCCCACTAGCTCGTTCAGAACACCATATCGACTTGCGTGCTACGGGCAGAAATGACCATTTTGCTGAGTCGATCGATGGGTTATGGCGTCGTATGCACCTCGTTGTGTCGGGAGGGGTCGGACCGCCTCCGGCGAGCGGGATTGCTCAAGTTTCTGAGGTCGCTGCCACGGCTGCCTCGGGAGCGTCCCACGCCAAACGATCGATCGATCTTCAATCTACGATCTACTAGGAGACTTCATAGTTCCCGACGACGAGCAGTAGCACACTCTTTACGTAAGAGGCAGGGGCAGATCGACCGAATGTGATACATAAGGCTAAGCTAACCAAGTTGAATGAGCCTGGTCGCTTCAGATTATTCCTTTTTCCTTCCAGTATTCCCGAATACAGTAACTTATGAATCCAGTCAGGCTTCGGACGCCGTGCTTGAGCTTCAGTTCTTCTTCATGCTCTTCGTAGTGTCGCTGGGCTACCTCATACATCTCCTCTGGAATTACAACTGGCTTCCAACCGTCAACCATTCAGATCACCTCATGCATTGTGCAGTTGATTAGACGGGCTATAGCATCATCATATAAAAACCTTACGAAACTCACACCACACTCTTAGCACACATATGCCATAGGTTAGCATCGAAGAAAGATAGCCTCTCCATGACTTATCAGTAGAAATGTGCTTACTCTTATATTCAAAGACAAGACATGGAGTGAGGATAAATACAGTCACTCATACCAGCCTTTGAGCTAGGCTTATGGGTGAGAATACTGGAATACAGCAAGCGAGATTGAATTGAGCAATCCGATCTGAAGATCGATCGAAAGGTTGACGCGGGCCATCGTTTGGAACGTGCTAAAGCTGAGAGCGCCCCTATGTAATAGCAGAGGTGAGACTTATAGCCAATCCGAAAATTAAGAGCTATGTTTTCCGTTTAGAAACGCATTGATCGATCCATCGATTCGTTTGAGCACGTGCCTACCCGCTATACCCAACTTCTTCACAGACAATCCAGATGCCCGCGACCTCACTTCAATCGATCCTTCGTCCATGAGCAGTAGAGACGCTCCATCAATCAATGAGTCTATTGACTTCGCATCTATCACTAGGAATGCAGAAGGAGCCCCAGTTTCAGCGTTGCGAGAGCTTGCGCCCTTAACTGCTGCGATCTCTCGGGCAAGACCTGAGTCTTCCTCTGTTCTAGCGATGCCATCCATCGCGGCTACCAGTCTCTTCATCGTCTCGGTTGATAATGGAACTTGACTATGAGAGTCCAAGGAAATGGCATCGAAAGGATTCTTCTCTTTTCTCTTCATGACAAGAAGGCTGCCCCCCAGCGCCGCGACTATGATTCCTCCAGCGAAATAGTGGAACAGCTGAAGACCTTGGATTCCCAGCCCAATCAGTCCTGAACCTCCATCTGAGAAGAGAGCCGAAAGGAAACCTCTTGCATCGAGAAAAGCTGTCACAACGGAAAACGCTGATAGTAGGACACCTAATAGAAGCAAAGCATACATGCATGAATGAAAGAACACAGCCGCCTTCATGATACCCAATCTGAAGCATTCTCCTCTTCAAAGTTGTGAATCAGGAAGCCCTTCCAAAGATCTATACGCCTCAAATCCATCGACCAAACTCCCTTCATTTCTGTGATCCTTCAAAAGCCTACAGTGGCAGGCAAAAATCTTCCCTGATCGATTCGGGAAGTCATGGTCCGGGGCGGTGTATCGATCGATCCTAGCATTGCGTTCACTAATGTCCATGTCTTCTCTGGCATAGAACAAGTGCCGCAAGTGACAGAAGCAGAGCCATTTTCGATCGATCGATTCATGGCCTATTGCCTAACGGAAGGCATGAAACAGGAGGAAATCATCCGATCAATCGATAGGCTTATAGGATTGAACATGGATGTGTTCAGTGTCTGGGGAGTCCAACCTGCAAAAACAAATCTTCTCATCTCCCCGGCAGCTTGGGCTCCTCGGACAATCGTTCTATGAGCGATACCCCCTCTCCCCAAGACTGGACACACACCTTGAATACTGCCGAGGTCGAGATGAGACCCAACAGAGGAGATCCGCGTCTTTGGGAAGAGCCGTTCCTTTCCACCGAATAGTGCTGGAAGATGAGATAGCCAAGTGGAAAGGCTTCCATAGGATCGATCGATCGATCTCTCCGTGTCGATCGAACGAACCTATAGACTTAATAGCGCGCATCAGACCTAAGAACCTGAGACAGTCAAGGATCGGGAGGAGCAAGAGTCGTTTCGCAGTCGGCCACATGGCTCTCGGATACCTCCTTAGCAGAGCATCAGCCAGAGCCCTGAAAGCAGACCTGAACCTTCCGATTGCTCTCACACTCTCCGTCATCCCTGACATCGACATACTCATCCCCTTCCTAGAACATAGGGGCCCAACACACTCGATCACCTTAGCGCTAGCGACCTTTATCCCAGTACTCGCGATTTACAAGAAGGGGGCAGTGCCCTACCTCTTGGCTCTTGTCCAGCACTCCGTGATAGGCGACTACCTGATAGGCGGCCAGACCCAGCTG
>Ga0209636_10006889_pt1 | contig 11610 bp, 9 predicted proteins | sample DeeMarSWOR152_54_FD_187464 | JGI IMG/M metagenome (GOLD analysis project Ga0209636, IMG submission 187464) | Marine sediment microbial communities from White Oak River estuary, North Carolina - WOR-1-52-54 (SPAdes) (version 2) | ecosystem: Environmental > Aquatic > Marine > Intertidal zone >... | reverse complement strand
CAATAGGTAGTGACTTTGATGGTATAGATGACGCAGTCATCCCCAGCCCTAAAGATATGGGAGGTCTGAGAAAAGAATTTCTCGAAAGAGGATATAAACAGACTGAAATCAGCAAAATATTCAGTGGAAATTTTTTGAGAGTATTTAAAAACAGTAGTAAGTAGATTGTAGAAAGTAGATAGTAGATAGATTAAAGCGAAATTCTAATATCTAAAAATTAAATTCCGTAAATGCTCAAATACTGGATTTGATCGCATTTACGAGAATCCACGCAAAGCGGGACAAATCAAAATTGTTGAAATACAAAATTCAAAACACGTCTTGAACATTTGAGCTTTGGATCTGTCTAGGATTTCGGATTTAGTATTTAGATATTGTGGAGGAATTCAACTGAATTCCTCCACACATGGAGGTGAGCGGATTCGAACCGCCGACCTATGCGTTGCAAACGCATTGCTCTCCCTGCTGAGCTACACCCCCAAAGGGGGGCTCTGCCCCCCTTATCTCCAAAAAGTTCTTCGATACTTTTTGGAGGCCACGAATCCCCCCGCCCGACGGTAGACAACGCTGGGCAGAGGGTTTATGCCGTGTTGGCATATAGCTACTTTTTGATACATCTTGAGGCATTACGCCAGCTTTAGGACACAGGGTTTTGATTTCGGAAATATATTCTGCTCCCTGTTCCCTAATTCCTGTTTCCTATTTTGCCCGACGGTCGACAACGCTGGGTAGGAGTTTATGTCGTGTTGGCAAATGCCAAGTTCTAGATACATTTTGAGCGTTACGCCACTTTTTAAATTCAGATCGGTTTCGTTATACGGTTTCGAGAAGCGAGAACCGTTAAACGTAGCGCTTTTCGCAACCGAGAACCGCTTAGCGATCCGTTAAAATCTTCCGAAATTCAGGTCTAGTCCAAAGGACCTGAAGATAAATAAGGTGAACTCATCTTCAAATAACGTGTCAGTATTGATATGGAAATCGAGACTGAATTCCCTGACGCGTACACTGAATCCACATTCAATCTGCCACTCAGGCGATTCAAAACCTTCAGTAAAAGTCTCCTGAGCACCACTACGCAGGACTATTTTTTTGTTTAATGGTAATTCAAACCCTCCGTAGACACGAGTGTAGTCATTGTCTATGTCACCGCGGCTGAAGTCATACTCCGCAATACAGAAGACAAAACCTTCATTGAGGACGAGACGCTGTAGCATGATGCCGATTCTGTGTTTACTATAATCATACGGTTCCTGATGATAGTCTAAAGAATACTTCGGGACAATGACATAATCCCCTCTGCGGCCAGCAAGGCGTAGATTGACTTTGTACCACTCTTCATTCGTACCGTCACCAAGCAGAAAAGAGAGGTCAAAACGGCGGTCAAAGAACTTTCTTCCGATGCCAATGCCAAATCTCCCATTATCCTCGACTGGTGAACCTGATATACCGATATCAAAGCGGTGAAGATTTATTGCATAGCCGACATTAAAGCCGTTACCTGATTCATTATTCTGCCAGCATGCAACGGCTCCATACTTTTTCTTCGGCGCAATAATTATACCGAAATGGTCCACCTGCCGTGTGATATCGCCATAGAGATTATTCTCGTAGATCACTATGTGATGCGGATAGACGCCTATATTGGTGATGTCATCAATATAATCGCGAGCCATCAGTGTTGTCATTCTCGTCTGGCTTGCCTGGACAAGACTCATCATAACAACCAAGCATATAATTGTAACGGTTATTTTTTTCATAAATTGATTATATGCTGGCTCACGGAAATGTCAAGAGACAACTCGCTGCGCTCGTTAAATCCTAAATTCTAAGCACTAAACTCTAAATAATAACAAAATCCAAAGCTCAAATGTTCAAAATTATATTTTTAGGTCGATACTGTTTTACTAAAATAAAGGCGCGCATGTTTTGAATTTAGGATTTTGATAATTTGAATTTGTTTAGGATTTAGACATTCGGATTCAGAGATTATTTAAATAAAGGTCCTTGGTCTCTTTTTATCTTGAAGTGTTCGTAGGCAAGCGGGGTTGTTTCCCTTCCTCGCGGTGTTCTCTTTATGAATCCCTCCATTATCAAAAATGGTTCAAAGACTTCCTCTATTGTCTGCGCATCTTCACCAACTGCTACTGCGATGCTATTGATACCTACAGGGCCTCCACCAAATTTATCAATAATTGTTCTGATTATTTTCTTATCCATTTCATCAAGGCCCCGTTTGTCGACATTCAATTTTTGGAGTGCATATCCACATATCTCGAGGTCAATCTTACCCTTCCCTTTGACCTGTGCAAAATCTCTCACTCTTCTCAGAAGACGATTGGCAATACGCGGCGTGCCGCGTGCTCTTGTAGCAATTTCGTTTGTAGCATCATCATCAATCTCGACATTGAGTATTCTTGCTGAACGGTTGATAATGTGATAGAGATCACATGCGGGATAGTAATCGAGTCTGAAACTCATACCAAATCTTGAGCGCAGTGGTGAGGTGAGAAGTCCAGATCGTGTTGTTGCCCCCACTAAGGTGAACCGATTGAGATTCAGGCGTAAGACCTGAGCACCAACACCTCTGTCCTGCATGACGTCCAAACAAAATTCTTCAAGCGCGGGATACAGGTACTCTTCGACTGCCTTATTTATTCGGTGTACTTCATCGATAAAGAGCACGTCTGAAGTATTGAGATTACTCAAAATACCTGCAAGGTCAAAAGGGCGTTCAAGTATTGGCCCTGCTGTGGGATAGATGTTTGCATCCATCTCTTTTGCGATAATGTGGGCAAGGGTAGTTTTCCCAAGACCCGGTGGACCGAAAAGTAAGATGTGTTCAATCGGTTCTTCTCGTTTTTTGGCTGCTTCTATGAAGACCTTTAAATTTTCGACAATTGCCTGTTGTCCAACAAACTCACTCAACCTTTTTGGTCTGAGTGTTAGCTCATATATCTCCTCGCCTTTGAGAAGTTTGTTTGTCGTCATACGTGTCATTTTACTTCCTCAGTGCTCGCTTGATGAGTTCTTCCAGAGAGAGTTCCTTTGGCAACCCCTTGACCCGCTGCATAGCCTCGTTACGTGTGAGCCCCAACGAACACAAGGCATTTATTGCCTGGTTAATCACAGTAGATTCCTCTGCAAATCGTAATCTGCCTTTTAATTCGAGAACAATCTTGCTTGCAGCTTTTTTCCCTATCTTTGGTACAGAGGCGAGTAGTTCAAGATTTTCATTCTCGATTGCCTGCGAGATTTCCTCAGGAGAAAACCTGGAGAGGATATTTAGTGCAGATTTAGGACCAACCCCGGGTACTGAGATGAGATCCTGGAAGGTCTTCAGTTCGTCTGGATTAAGAAAACCGTAGATAAAGCCCTCATCCTCCTTAAAAAGACATTGTGTGTAGATGGTCACTTCTTTGTTTTCTTCAATATGGTCAAATGTGGAGAGTGGTGAATGAATAAGAAAGCCGATGCCTGATACATCCAGCACAAAATGGGGTGATATTTTTTCTAAGATTTTTCCACGAAGTATCCTAATCATAGTGTGTTACTCATTTTCCTTGATGCAGTGTAGGCGATTGCCAGAGCATCTGTTGCATGGTTAGAAAGCCGCTTGCTCCTTTTAATGATCATACGTTCAACAAAGTATCTTACTTGCCGCTTAGAAGCCCTGCCATTGCCCGTAGTAGTTAATTTAATCTGCGTAGGCGCATATTCGGTTATTTGTAAACCATTTTCTAATAAGGTTAGGATAATTGCCCCGCGTAATTCTGATGTTCGTATTAGACTCTGGATATTCTTGCAGTAAAATGCCTTTTCGAGTGCCGCGCAATCAGGATTATTTTTTAGGATGAGCTCTTTTAGGTTGCTACATATCTCAAAAATTTTGCTATGGCTCTCTTTTTTCGTTGGTCTTATTGTACCGAGGCAAGTACACTTCCCGTCTTCTAAAATACCGTATCCAGTAGCAGTGACACCAGGGTCAATACCGATAACTTTCAACCCGCTTCCGACGATATTTTTTCCATGAGGGCATCAGGAATGTCAAAGTTGGCATACACATGCTGTACGTCATCAAGTTCATCGAGTGCCTCATACAGCTTTAGAATCTTTGCTGCGTCCTTCTCTGACAAAGGCACAGTACTCTGTGGCGTCTTGGTGAATTCGCTACTTGTCATTTCGATATTGTTGTTCTGAAGTATATCTTTAATCTTAGAGAAGTTTTCTGGTGAACAGATGATTTGAAACACGCTATCATCTTTAGTAACATCTATCGCGCCGCCCTCCAACGCATAAGCAATTATTGTATCTTCCTCATATTTTTTTGCATCGACACTGATGATGCCTTGTGCTTGGAATTGCCATGCGACTGAACCTTGGTTACCAAGACTACCATTATGTCGTCCCAGCACATGCCTTATTGCACTCGTCGTCCGATTGCGGTTATCAGTGACTGCCTCAATGAGAATTGCTACACCATTGGGACCATAAGCCTCATACGTGACTTCCTCTATTGCCTGTCCTTCAAGTTCACCAATACCTCGCTTTATAGCGCGTTCGATATTCTCATTTGGCATGTTCTGAGATCTTGCTTCATCGACAGCCGCACGAAGTCGCGGGTTGGCATTTGGGTCACCACCACCATGTCTTGCAGCAATAGTAATTTCCCTAATCAATTTTGTGAAAAGCCTGCCGCGCGCTGCGTCTGCACTCGCCTTCTTTCTTTTGATCTTTGACCATTTTGAATGTCCCGACATATGCTCTCTCCTTTGAATAATTTTAGTCAAAAATCACTGCAAGTCAATATTCGACATACGTACACCACTGCATTTATTTTAGTCGCTCCTTTTATCTTTTCAGTGACTTTCCTGATACCTGTTGGCCGCAGGACAACATAGAAATTCTGTTGTACGTTGAAGGGTAACGAAGCCCGCCCCGTTAAATATGAGTGATTTTGTGTTTGTGAATCAATCTGTCAATTTGACGATTGTACTTCGTTTGGACATCGTCAGGTTTCTTCATTTTTAACGGGGCCCGTATCGGCAATCGTCAAGTGGCAACGGCTTCTAATCCCGTAACCGTAACCCCTTACCGAAACGGGCATCGTAACCGCGGCCGTAACCATTGGCAAAGCCAAAATATACTATTTTGCGACTCACTGTCTATTCTCTCCTAACTACTTTTTTATCCAGCATCACAACCCCAACCCATTAACCATTTTTCCAGCATCTCAACCCCAACCCAGAATCAATATTGTGCTGTTTGCTTTTTCAGATTTTTAGGTGTTTAGGTATTTAGGTATTTTTACTTTGTTATTCTCTTCAATGCTTCTCGGTATCTCTGCACTGTTTTTTCTACGATGTCAGGTGGCAGCTCAGGTGGTGGTGAATTTCTATCCCAAGCAGTGCTCAGGAGGTAATCTCTGACAAACTGCTTATCAAATGAAGGTTGGGAACCACCCGGTTTGTAGAATTCCGGGTCCCAGAAACGGCTCGAATCAGGCGTAAAGATTTCATCTATGAGTACGATTTTACCATCTAATCTGCCGAATTCAAATTTGGTGTCTGCAATAATAACATTACGCTCACGAGCATAATCGTGTGCATAATTGTAGAGTTCAATGCTTCTGTTCTTGATAAACTCGGCATCTTTTTCCGACACGCGTTCTTTCATCTGCTCAAAACTAATATTCTCATCATGTCCTGTATGCGCCTTAGTCGCTGGTGTGAAGAGGGGAGAGGGAAGCCTATCGCCCTGCCTGAGATTATCGAATTTTACACCACTGATAAATCCTGTTTTCTGGTAATCCTTCCATCCTGAGCCTGCAATATAGCCGCGAACGACACATTCTACTTCAATTGGTTCTGCCTTTTTCACAAGCATTGAGCGACCAGCTACTATATCCCCATAGCGCCTCACGGATTCTGGATATTTGTCAATATTGTCTGTTACAAAATGATTCTCAATAATTCCTTTTGTCTTGGTGAACCAGAACACAGAGAGTTGGGTAAGCATTTCACCTTTGTGGGGAATCAATGTGGGCAGGATATAATCGAAGGCAGAGATGCGGTCTGTGGCAACAATGAGGAACGTTTCTCCGAGATCAAATATCTCACGAACCTTTCCTGATTTAAACTTTTTCACTCCAGCAAGATTTATCTCTCCTATTGGTTCACTCATAGAATTTTATGTCCTTTACTGAGGAGAGAACAACGAAGATTCTCTCATTGTTGCTCTCAGGGTCAATTGGAGAAAAGAAAAAGCCTCGGCGTTCTGGTGAATAGCCCATGGTCAATCCGTAGATAACTTCACCATCAGTGAACTCAACCCTGACCTTCTTGCCATGTAATTTTTGGTCTTTGACATCCTCAAAGGTCTTCTTGACCACTTGTCTTGCCCCTCCCAACCCTTTGAGTTCCTTAACAAAAAATACTGCCTTGAGATTGGCTATTTTTATTGGTATCGATAATTCCCTTTCCTCTTCTGCTATCACCAGGTGAAATACCTCTTTATCGGGTCGAAAATCTGTTGTGTAGCCTTTTTCGATATTACCATTCAAATAGTGCACAACCACTCTGTTTGGCATACTGTATTCTATATAGAAAATCATGCATGTCAAGAATTTCTCAAATTTTCTATTTTCAAATCTACAATCGCAATTTTTTCGAACTTCCTATCCCCAACCGATTGACTATGTTTCCCACTTCCCAACCTCAACGCAAAAATCTGTACAGTGTTGACATACTACTGTTCAGCAGTATAATACCTCAAAAGGGTCTAATTTAAATGCTTAAAAAACAATCATTATCTATAACCATTCTTATGTTTCTACTTTTTGACTTCCCCTACGCCGACACACCAGTGGTCTGCGCGGTGCGTGTTGCTACACCACCGATCATCGATGGTGTGTTAGGCGACTCTTGCTGGCGGCATTGCATACCAGCGACTGATTTTTACATGGTCGAACCTAATCCCGGCGCGCAAGTAACCCAACCTACATTCGTGTATATCTGCTACGATCATGAGAAAATCTACTTTGGTATTCATATGTCGGAAGCAAAGCCGGATGCTATGCAGGCCGCTGTTACGCGACGTGATGGAGATATCTATATGGACGATTCTTTCGAAATCATACTCGATACCTATTGTGATCGCCGTAATGCTTACTACTTCATGTCGAATCGTAATAGTGCAAAACTTGATGGTAGAATCATCGATGACGGGCGCCATATTGACAGCAATTGGGATGGACATTGGGAAACTGAATCTCAGCTTATAGCAGGTGGTTGGGAGATGGAAATAGCAATTCCCTTTTCTGAATTGAGCTATCCGAGTAGGGATAGTCTTGTCTGGGGTGTCAACTTTTGGCGTGTTGAGCGACCCCATTGGGAGAACACGAGTTGGGCTCCTGTGCAGCAGTGGTGTCAGATATCGAAATACGGTACGATAACCGGACTCAGCATCACCTCAAAGGTCAAGCAGTTTACTTTGCTACCATATGGAGCTGGTCGTTATGAACATACCTATGAAACAGATACCTTGATACCCAAGGCTGGCGTTGATTTTGAGTATGATATAACATCAAGCCTTATTCTGAATGCTACACTTTTACCGGATTTTGCACATATTGAGGCTGATCCATTGAGATTCAATCTCTCGTTTGAGCAGGGCGAGGAACTCTACTTTCCTGAAAAGCGACCATTCTTTCTTGAGGGTGGTAGTATCCTCAACACGCCTCATATACTTTTCTATACACGCCGTATGAATGAGATACTTGCTGGTGCAAAACTCTATGGCAAGATCAAATCTACTGAACTCCTTACCCTGGATGTACAGACGAAAGACACCGAAGAGAATTTTTCTGTGGTGCGACTGAAACAAGAGCTCTTTGGTACAACAACCATTGGTGCCCTTGCAACCCATAAGCAGCGTTCAGATACAATAAGCCAGGCAGCAGGTATTGACGTGAATGTTCCTGTTATCGGGCGCTTTTTATTTACGTCGCAATTTGCGGCTGCAAACAACACTGGCATATCAGGAGACAGGTGGGCAGGTCACATTGGCATCGAGGGCGAGACCGGCTCTTATGGCGCAGGACTTTTTGCTGACCGTATTGGACCGCAGTTCTTGGTTGAACAGGGTTTTATTAACACATATGACATAAATCGACAAGGGATTTCGGGTTATGGTTGGAACAAATTCATACAAGATAAGGCGTGCTTTCAGTGGATTGATGCAGGAACGAGGTTTGATATAAACCAGGAAATAGGTGACAGATTAGCACTGGCTGAAAACGAGGTATGGATGAATTTTGTGACGCGTTCAAAATGGCGTTTCGGAATGAGTGGTACGCGAAGTTATGAACGTTATGGCGAATTAGAGTTTACCAACAGAACCTTATTTATGGAGATAGAGAGTAACGTGGGTGGTGCAGCTGGAATAGCCTCATTCTATCTATTTGGCACACTCTATGACCAACCGTTTAAGCGTTACCACTTTGGTTTTCTCGCTTCACCAACAAGGCAGATTGCAATATTTCCTTATTTCCAGGCAATCAAATGGGGTGACAACTCCTGGCAGTGGCTCTCTAACACACTCATTACATATCAGATAACGAACAGAGCATTTTTCCGCGTGTATGCTCAGGCAGAATCCGAAGCCGATACTGAATCAGAAGAATCCTTCTCATTGGCAGAATTCGGGATTTTAAACGCCAACTTTCTTTTTGGATATGAGTTTTTTCCTGGAACTATTCTCTATCTTGTGTATAACCATGCTCACGATTTTATTGGAGAGGCGACGACCAACATTTTCGTTACAAAATTCACCTATTCCCTGCGGTTTTAGGGCATAGGGCACAGGGCTTGGGGCATAGGGCAAAGTGATAAGAGCATAGTATGAAATTAAATGACTCAATTACTCAGTAACTCAATGACCTGGGTTCCCGCTTCCCAACCCCAACCCATTAACCATCTTTACAAGGCTTGACTTTTTTATTCATTATAGTATACTGTAGCATGTTGTATATCACTCTCATTTTCATCATCATTGCAGTGGGTATGCAGATTGCATCGATTCGAAAATCTGATGGGGCTTACAAGAAGGCAGATGGAGTTATCCGAACGAGACAAGATCTCCTCTCTGTGAAAGAGGCTATCAATCTCAATATGAAACTGGCAATATTTTATATTGTGATGTTTGTACTTTTTATTATTATACTGATTATTGCGTATTTCAGTGGAACACAATTAGGTCAGATTATATTCAGTCTTTTCACCTTTGGTGTGATTACTCTTGCTGTTGGATTGATCGGCAAGACATACGAAAAGAAGATAAAAACCATGGAAGTACAGTCGGATGATCCAGAAATCGCTCAGAAATACGAACAATACTTGATACAGTGGAAAGAACCACGTTTTCAGCTCTCTGACTGATATCTGTAGCAAAATCGCTGTATTTTAATGAGGAGAGAATTATGAAAACAATGGAAATAGTATCTCTGTGTGTTATCATAAGCTTATGTTTTACGTGTTCCGGTAGAAAAGCTGCAAACGAACAAACCGTAGAGACTGCAAAACCAGTAAGCATCACCGTCCTCATTGAGAAACCAACCCTGCACGTTGATTCACGGCTCATGGTATCAGGTACGCTTGTGAACAAAGGTAAAGACTATTTTAGAGATTTGCAGATTGTGCTAGAAGACTCACTGGGCAACATTATTCCAGTCACGGTTTGGGTTCCGATTGAAATCCCTCCGATGTTGGATCCATCAAAGCCTCGACCAAAAGCACTGCAGGATTACCTCAATAAAAAGATTCAGCTAAAAGGCTTTCTGCGTAGAGGGAGTACCGTGCAATCAAGTGGCTATGAATACTATCTCGAAGTAGAAGAAGCAGAGGTCCTCTATGAAGAATAAATTGCATCTCGTGCTATTTATTGTATTCATTACTCTACTTTTCTCTCTCCAGTGTCGTCCATGACCATTGAGGTGCACGAGGTCCTTGTGCAGCAACGAAAATACACCGCACGCTGAACGCTACACGCTAAACGCTTAACGCATTACGCTACACGCTTAACGCCTTTCATCGCTGTAATCTATCTCGAGCTCGTCGAGAGAATCCCGTCGCCGCGCAACCATCTTCTTCTCCGTTTCCCCCAATCTCCCACACACCGATACACCCTTTCTCCCACTCCAGTTATCTCTATGCTTTAATCACTTTTCGTTTGTATTCTTTAGCACCAATTTTGAGGATGTAATAGTAAGCCCCAGTTGGTAACTTCTCTCCATTTGCATCAGTACCATTCCATGTTACTGAGAAGTTACCTTGTGATTGATTTTGATTAACCAGACCCTTGATCTGTCTTCCTGCAGCATCATAAATCGTTAGTTTCACATGAGCAGGAGAATTTAAACTGTATCTAATACGTGTTTTATTTATGAATGGATTGGGGCTTGCTTCATGAAATCTCAAATTGGTTTCTGATTTTTCCTCGGTACCCGTATCTTCATAGCCAGCCGAGAAGATTAACAGAGGAAGATCGGTCGGAGGAATAGAAAGTGCATTTATAATTGCTGTCTGCTCTGTCGTATTGAAATCTCCTGTCAAATATCCTTGAAGGTTTATTGAAGATACCTGAAGCAACGCACTCGCTCCGCAATAACCAACTTCGATCAATTGATACCTATCTATCTCTTCGAGACAAAAGACATAATAAATAGAAGCTTTCTGTGGAAGATGAGGAATAGCAGTTCTGAGTTGTGGTCTATGATCGCCATCGCTTACTCGCTCAATCCGATGATCCTGTGTTGTAAGCTGACCAGAAGGAAGTCTATTGTGATACCGCTCAACACCTTCAGGACGGACAATGTAGATTCTAGCGGTTAGATAATAATTGGCAATGGCAGACGCCACAGTCAAGCCAGCTCTGTCGTAAGTCACGATATGAGGAGTGCATCCGTATGAAGCCCAGGCAATTTGAGAAATCTGATCTAGGCTGAGTTCGGTGCTGCTGAATTGACTGCCATATTTGAGAGCAGCAACTGCATTCTCCAGTAGTACTGTTCCATCAGTTGAGGGGTTAGGTAGACTCTCATCAGACGATTGTGCTACAAGCTCATCGGTAATTCCACTAACAGATCCTTTATGACCAAAGCAATTTACGATATGAATGCTTGAGGCTGGATTCCAGGTGCTGTTAGCATTTTGTGCGGCAGTTTCCTTTGGACAACATGTTGGTTGATTGCTTGTGCTTGTCCAGAAAGACGTCGCAGCAAGATGACCGTAATGGAGAGCACTTCCTGCGTCCTCAATAATATCACTGGCAATACCTACCTCGAAGGCGAGGTTCGATTCTGACAAATGATTACCTGACTCATGGATAGTAATCTCATGTGTGTCTGGGTCGTATTCATAGACATTGTCCTGGAGGGCAACATATATTATGCGAGATGCACCGATCAGTGGTGCCTTTGCTGTTGCCCATAAGACATTTGCCAGAATTTGCTCAGAAAGTGTTCCACTATATCCACTATGGTAGGAACGACGAGTATTGAGAACAATCTCAGATGAGAAAGTATTTACCTGCGGGGGCGGTAGGGCCCTTTCACCC
>Ga0209636_10006888_pt1 | contig 11611 bp, 11 predicted proteins | sample DeeMarSWOR152_54_FD_187464 | JGI IMG/M metagenome (GOLD analysis project Ga0209636, IMG submission 187464) | Marine sediment microbial communities from White Oak River estuary, North Carolina - WOR-1-52-54 (SPAdes) (version 2) | ecosystem: Environmental > Aquatic > Marine > Intertidal zone >... | reverse complement strand
AGAAGAATTGGCTGCTGAATATATTAGAGAACACATTGATACTCCTGTGATAACCTATGTTGCAGGGAAAACTGCTCCCAAAGGAAAAAGGATGGGGCATGCTGGTGCAGTCATATCGGGGAGAACAGGGACTGCAGAATCCAAGATTGAAGCATTTGAGAACGCTAGAGTACCAGTAGCTGAGACACCAGATGGTGTGGCAAACCTGTTGAAGGAGATACTGTAAATCCAGCCAAGGAATTGGGATTATACTGAGCATTTAAAGAATATTTTTCCTATTTTAGGATTTCCTTCCTTCAGTACAACTAATTACAGCAATGTCTGAATCTAGTAACTTGGTAGTTCCTATCTCACATTCCATATACCCTCTTGATAGGTTCTTCCATGGTTAGGTTCAATATGAGAGCGCACGTTCTGATAAAATTATTGTTGCAGAATGAGAGAGCTATCAGAAACAGCAGCGTATATCTGCCACAAAAAGATGGATACCAACCTGCTGGTTATTAAAAGAAATCTTTTTATACCTTAGTGTCTACCTACAGCAGGTGAGGCTATGCCCGAAAAGCTAAGACTTCTGGAAAAACTCGAGTTGATTCTCCCAGGGTTCAAGGGCTACAAAGAAAAAGAAATCAGAAGAGAACAGGACAAGGCCCTGAGAAACCGACTGGTACGATCGCTCCAAGGCCTCAAATACGATCTCGTCGGTATGGAAGACGAATACCCAGACGATCTCAAGAAAGTCAAGACCATAGAAACATTAATAGCGAGAATACAGAAGCTGGAAGATGAAATTGAACACGCAGACTACGGCTATGCAGGGTTTTTTGATCTCATCCACATCGATGAAGACAAACTGGATCTAATCTATGAGCACGACCTGAAAATGTTCGATCTCATAGATAAAATCAAAGGAGAAGAAGATCTGGAAGTTCTGAAAGTGAGAATTCGGGAACTAGAAGAAGAATGGGATAAGAGGGAAGAAATATGCATGTCATAGACTATAGAGGAGATGACCTGGTCAATGCCTACCGTGGAGAAGTCACATTGGGAGACCAGTGTATCGTCCGAGAGAACCAGGAAGCTGTTTTCTTCAGAGATGGAAAAGCCTATGATGTTCTAGGACCAGGAAGACATACATTAACCACACTGAATATACCGCTGCTGTACAGGGCATACAAAGTATTTTTCGATGGACGCACCCCCTTTACTGCAGAAGTGGTCTTTGTCAACACCTCCAAGTTCACCATCAAGTTCGGTACAAAACAAAAAGTCATGCTCAAGGACATGGTACCTGTGGGAAGCTTTGGCACTACATTTCTGCAGATTGAAGATCCTAAGTTGTTCGTGATAGAGGTCGTAGGAAATCTTTCCCGGTTCACCGAAGCAGAAGTAAAGGACTTCATTGAATCGTTTGTCATTGAAAAATTCATTGATACCCTGGCAGACTACACCTCTTTTGAGGTGTACCGGCAAACAGAGGAAACATCCACCAAGATCAGAGCGCAACTACGTATGAATGTGGATCGATTTGGCCTGGAGATCGTAGACCTGCGAATCGAAGGGGTAACTATCCCCGATGATTACAAGAACAAGCTCTTCTATCTCCAGAGAGGAGTCAGTGCAGATCAGCTGATGGGAAAAGAAGTGGCAGAGAAATTTGCAGAAGCTATCAGAGATACCAAAGGGGGCGGAGCAGCATTAGGTGCTGGGTTCATGGCCATTCCCTATGCCCTGCAGGGAGCCACCCAGATGATGACTGGCCCTGGAGCAGCTTTGATGCAATGTTCTAATTGCGGTATGCAGGTGCCCAGAAGTGCCAAATTCTGTCCCAACTGCGGCAATTCCATGGGGACAGTATCTGCAGGAATCAAGTGCTCCAAATGTGGAGCAGATGTGCCCGCTGGAAGCAAGTTCTGTCCCAACTGTGGAGAAAAAGTATAATCTATAATTTCGCTCATTTCTTTCTTTTTTTGGTTTTTCTTCTTACTATTCTTATTTTTTTTGTTATTCTTATCGTTTCTTGAAGGCAATAATCAGCACCAGTACGCCAAAGATTATTCCAACAGCTGCCACCATGGTATAGTCGAATCCCTCTTCAGGAAGCACAGTCGGTTCTGATGCCCATGTAAAGCAATTTACCGCGAAGACCTGATTATCAGGCATATTTATATAAGAATCATCGAAAACAGTATAAGAACCCACAACCACTACTCGCCCGTTCCCATATTCTGAAACTGCCACCACAATGACATCCTCTCCTTCTATTCCTTCTGCGCCCACCGTACGGGTGTCCTCATCACCTCTGGCAATTGCCACTGCATCTCCCGATATCCGTAATGCACAGGGCTTGAATAATATTATCTGGGTAACACCTTCACTCAGGGGATGCTCTGCCATGTTATGAAGAATAGGGGTACAGTAGCATCCTGCCTTGTGTGTTGGATCATCAACAGAATTGGACGTGAAAATAATCCCAAACGTCGATGCCAGCTTACTGTAGGTGGATCTAGAAGAATCATTCCATCCCGCATCATGTTCTCCACAAATAATCAGTCCCCCTCCATTTTCAACATATGTGGTCAGCGCCCCAATTTCAGAATCTTCTAGAAGGCCGTGCGGCTGGTACAACATCACCACATCATACTGTTCCACAAGATCCTCTGTCAGCATCTCATTTCTCACATCAAAGGAGAACTCAACCATGAGTTTTGAGATAACTACCATATTAACTCCTGGGTTGGCAGTCTTTAGACTGTGAGATATGTCAATCATTACCTTTTTGGGAGGAACTTCCTCACTTTCCATACTTCTTAACCCTCCCATACTTCCGCATACTCCAATAAGCAACAGCACAATGATGACTCTTTTCATGTAAGTACTCTTGCAGCTTATATATTTAAAGCTTATGGTAAACCGATAACTTTATATAGTTTTAATGATCAATAGCACTAGGTGGTACATCTAACCGCAAGCTTTAAATAGGTGGATTTCGTCAAGTAAAATCACTTGACTTTGGTGATCTTATGGAATACACCCTCACCTATGTGGAAAAATGGATAAATAGTGATTCTTTTGCCAAAAAATTGCTTAGTTCGAGCTATTTCACCAAGAAACAAATTAAGGATTATGTAACATATATTTGGAATCAGGATACGGGAGAAAAGGTCACGTATCAGGGTATTGCCAATAGGAGACATATTACCAAGCAAGGAGTAGCTGAAAATATTCGCCTGGCACGGGAAAACATTGACCGGGCGATAGCCACCTTCCTGCTGGCTGTCTATTGCAACATTATACCACTGGAAACTATAGATTTTCTCATTGAAATCCTGGACGCCATGAGGGTAGCAAAAGAAGCCGAAGATGAAGAAGAGTTTCGCAGGCTGAGAAAGCGGATGATGAAGGTCTTCAGCCAGAAAGAATCACCCCGGCGATCCGTGTCCTTTCCCTAATACCATGCAATCTCTGGTGAAGATACCGTTTTCCATGACCCCTGGAATCTGATTGAGTGTTCTCTCCATATCTGGCGGATCTTGCACAGTAGTTTCCATATCAAAGATAACGTTCCCCGATTCAGTAATAAAGAGCTGGTCTCCTTGTTCAATATCTTTCCCTTTTACTGTTCTCAAGGTAGGAGTTCCGTATTCTTCCAATGCCCTAAAGGCAGAATGGATAGCCTGAGGATGCGCTTCAACGTAAACGTCAGTCAACACATTCACAAATTTGCTACTATCTGCTAAAATGATTAACACATCAGCTCTGTAATCCACCAGTTTCTCCTTGAGGAGAGCGCCTCCACCTCCTTTGGAAAGATTTTCATGAGGATCTACCTGATCGGCTCCATCCACTGCCATATCAATTCTGTCTGAAACAACAATATTGATGGAATTTTGTTCTGCGAGAAGCTGGGCTTGATACGAGGTGGGTACTCCATACACAGTCATCTCTTCTTCCTGAATGCGGGTTCCTAGTGCTTTTATAAACTCTGCTGTGGTAGAACCTGTTCCCAGCCCAACAACCATCCCATCTTCAACCATACGGGCTGCTACACTTCCCAATCTTCGTTTTTCTTCTTGAGACATGGTATCAGTTCCGGTTTTTCTCCTCTCATTTATACTTTTCGGTATGCAATGGATCTTGGTATTTTGGTGATTTGTCTCACTGTGATTGTACACCCATAATCTGGTTATGTAGTGTCCATGGTATGCAGTGAAGAGCAAAGAAGTTGTCGGGGACCATACGAAGTGGTTGCTGTACTGGCCCACCTCGTCACAATTGCATGGATCACCAATGGGCCTGCACCTGGAGTTGCTGGGAACTTATTCAGATCTGCTGTCAGAACTTCGGTGAATTGATACTCAACTGACCCAGTATATTCCGTGCATTCCATGAAGAATCTACCAATTACTAATTCACTCAATAGATGTTGCAGTGACTATTTACTGTTATAACGAATGTAAATACTATTCCAGTTGAAGTTGCAGCAGTGCCCCCTTGACCATCGTATAGGTCTTGTCCTTTTCTCAATATCATTCATACAAAATTTCCATGGTTATCATACATAAGATTGAAATGCTAATAAAAGAAATTAATCTATGTTAAATAACTTCAATGATAGTTGAAGTTATTATCCTTTGTCGTTTTGAATAAAAATTCCCAATGATGATAATCATTATTGCTAAGGATTAACTTCAACAAATGTTGAAACATATACTGCCGCTACAGTGAGAGGGTGTGTAGCTGCTACTAAAATCCCTACTGAGTACACTCCCAGAATGCAAAAAAAGGTGAAAGGTATCCTGATATGTCCTCGTATCTGAGGGAAGAGAAAGAGAGCTGTCCCAAAAATATGAAAAGTGCCAAAGTGCTCACCCCCTGTCTGTTCATCTGCTGGAAATGAATAGATCGTCAAAAAGAAAATGAAAACGAAGCTCAGATAACTGCCCAGAATTGCATCAGAAAGCGCCAGTTTTTACTGCAGAAAAAATGAAAGAAAAAATTTCCATATATATAATTTATTTGATATTTTTTATATATTTGAAGATATACTTAAATATGCTGCATTGAAATTTTTTATCGATAAAACTCAAAAAATGGGTATTCTAGAGATTTTTAAAAATCTATATGAAACAGCAAACCTATCAGGACACACTATTGGAAGAGGCAGATCTTCATGTGAAGCTATAGAATGTTTTGCTCATGGTGCGCTGCTTACACACATTTATATTAGCTCAAAAAGAAACAAATCATGGCACTCAGAGAATTGCTGGTACATAATAGTGCCCCCATCACTAATTTGAATCAATGGAAGAAAAAACGGGAAGATATCATCTCACGGCTGTACAGCACTGTTGGCACGCCACCTGTTCCCAGAAATACCCGCAATATTGAAGTGCTTGATGAGGAAGAGCTACCCGCATACACAAGGCGCAAGATCTGTTACACAGTAGAGGATGATGAGTGCATAACAGCCTATCTATTACTCCCTCATGTCCCCTTTCCTGCACCTGCAGTGGTGGCCATGCATCAAACAGTTGATTCGGGAAAAAACGAAGTTATAGGTCTTGACGGCAATAAAAACTATGCATACGGGCATGAGCTGGCCACGCGCGGGTACATTGTCATTGCCCCCGATTATTTAACTGCAGGAGAACGAATCTACCCTGGCGAGAAAGCATTTGAGTCAGGACCATTCTACACAAAATATCCGAAATGGTCCATGGTGGGAAAGAACATGGAGGACTCCATGGCTGCTGTGGATGTACTGCACACTCTAGCCTGTGTTGACAAAGACAACATTGGAGTTATTGGCCACTCCCATGGGGGGCACAACAGTATGTTCGTCATGGCCCTGGATTCCAGGATAACTGCAGGTGTGAGCAATTGTGGGATGTCAGCATTTTCAGAGGAGGAGATGCGCCTGGAATGGTCACTGGAAAAAGGGCATATCTACATACCTGCGTTACGACAGTATTTTTTGGAAAATAGAGAACCCCCTTTTGATATCCCTGAAGTGGCAGCCTTGATTGCACCGAGACCATTTCTGAACATATCATCGTACTATGATCACGTATACGGCAACCAGGAATTCTTGGCAGCAGTTGGTGTACAGTTATACGGGGTATACAATCTTTACAGAAAGCAGCACGCATTTTCGTATTTTATGCATGGAAATGACCATTCTTTTCCTTACTATGCACGTGTACTCGCATATGAGTGGCTGGATCGCTTTTTGAAAAGGTGAGCATTTAATAAGGGAAACCACATTATGAATCTTGAGTAGTGAGCAAAGATTTTAAAGAAAAAACAAAGAGGAACACCATGATGGAACACAAAGCCTACCAAAAGGTATTCTCTCTATTCAAAGGGAAACATTTGAATCTGGTCATACAGGCAGCTGCACAGGGGAATCAGCCAACACAAATATGGGTAGATGATTGTGTGAATCCACAAACAGCATTCATGTGGAGTAAAACGAACTGTTATTATCTGGTGGGAAATGAGAAAAACAAAGAATTTAATAAAGCAGTAAAAGAATATATTGCTGAAAAAATTGCTCCTGAAGCAGTAGAAAAGGATTTTTCAGTTTTTAAGGTGTATTATACAGAGGGCTGGGAGCATAAAATTTATGAAATATTTGATAGACCCCTTGTGAAAATGGGGCGACAATTCTATGCATTCAGTTACGTACCGGTTGACTGGAAAAATGAAAATAACGAAAGCAATGTTCCTTCGGGAAGTTCTGTAGAATATATTGATCAGAAATTCTTGAACCGCAACCTGAGAAATACTGAATATGTTGTTGAGGAAATTGAATCCATGTGGAACTCTCTAGATGATTTTCTCAGCAATGGATTTGGGTTTTGTGCAGTTTACAATGGTGAGATCGTCTGCTGGTGTACAGCTGAGTATGTCAGTGACACCCAATGTGGCATTGGCATCGAAACACTCAAGAAATACCAGAATAAAGGATTTGCCACAGTCACAGCTTCAGCTCTTGTTGAACACTGCATTTCAAAGGGTATTGTTCCTCACTGGGACAGCTGGAGTGACAACCTCCCATCTGTGAGAGTGGCTGAAAAGGTGGGATTTAAAAAAATAGAAGATTATTTCGTGTATTTTGGCTCCCTTAATGATTCTGAAAATTTCTGTATACAGGGAAATCACTATTTTGAACAAAAGAGATACAAAAAAGCAGCACAATGGTATGAGAAAGCGCTGACCATAAAGAAATCAAGTAAGTCATACTACCACGCAGCATGTGCCTGGGCATTAGCAGGAGAGAATGATGCTGCTCTTACAAATTTGAGAAAGGCAAAAGATGCAGAAATTATGGAACATCAATAGATGGGGTTTCCATTTTCGTAACCCAATTAGCAATTATTATATAGTTGAGACAATTACTACCACCATGAATCAGGTCATTGAAACTCTTGTAACTCACAAATCTATCCGTCACTACACTGATGAGATACCCTCAGATGAGGTAATAGAAACCATTGTTCAGGCAGGTCAGCAGGCTCCTTTTGCCCACCAGTTGTACAGTGTTCTACTCTCCCGGAATAAAGAACGGAATCCCTTTAGTGCACCGTTGCTGTTTACCATTTGCGTGGATTCTCATAAGTTTGAGTGTATCATGGCTAAAAGAAACTGGAAAATTAAAACGAATGACTTAACAGTGCTGCTTTTTGGTATACAGGACGCGTGCTACATGGCTCAGAACATGGTAATAGCTGGTGAAAGCCTGGGATTGGGAACCTGTTTTCTGGGCTATCCATTGACTACTGCTTCCACGATTGCCAAAGAATATAATTTGCCCAAAAGAGTATTTCCCGTAGTGGGGTTAGCTATGGGATATCCAGCAGAAGATCCACCTCCCCGACCGCGTTATCCACTGGATTTTGTGCTGTTCGAAGACGAGTATCCTGAGTTGAATGATGATAGAATTGCTGAAGCCATGAAAATAATGGATGAGGGGTATTTATCCCAGGGGTATTACAGGAAAATTAATTACAAGATCCCACTCCAGGACGGTGAGGAAACCTTTACCTTTACAGATTACAGCTGGACAGAACACATCTGCCGCAAACTGGGACAATGGCACGATTCATTAGAAGATCAAAAAGAACAGTTGAAAGCATGTGGATTTTTCATAGATTAGATGATCAGAAGTTAATTATCAGTACAGTAACTGCAGTAGAGGGATTTTATGATGGGAACGCTTTCAGAAGTAGGACGGATCACCCGCATGGCATTGCGACGGCCAGAAGAAGCTTTTGCTAACCAGGAAAATGTAGATGCACAGTGGCAAGAATTGAACTACACGGATAGACCTTCCTACAAAAACGCAGTCAATGAGTATGAGAGATTTATTGCCTTACTCAAGAAATGTGGTATCAAAATCGATTTTCTACCAGCTGATAAGAGACTTACTCTGGACAGTCTGTACGTGCGTGATGCCACCATTGTCAGTCATAATGGTGTAATCCTCTGTAATATGGGCAAGAAACAAAGAATGTATGAACCTGTAGTGGCAAAAGAAGCCTTTCAACACCTTGGTATCCCTGTGTTAGGTGCAATTTCTGGATCTGGTCGTTTGGAGGGAGGAGATGTGGTCTGGCTGGATAATGAAACACTGGCTGTGGGGCGCACCTACCGCACCAATGACAAAGGTATCACTCAAGTACAAGCACTAGTGGATGAAGCGGTCAATGTTATTCCTGTTCCCTTACCTCACTATCGGGGACCTTCAGATGTGTTTCACTTAATGTCCATTCTAAGCCCCATCGATTATGATCTGGCACTTGTGTATTCGCCATTGATGCCCATTCCTTTCCGTGAGTTGTTAACTGATCGAGGCATTCAATTGGTGGAAGTTCCTGAGAGTGAGTTTGAAACTATGGGATGTAACGTCTTGGCTGTGGCACCGGGTGAATGCATCATGTTGAAAGGCAATCCAGAAACTAAAACACTGCTGGAAGAAGCAGGCGTAAAAGTATGGGAAATAGAGGGTCTGGAGATCTCAGTAAAGGGACAGGGTGGTCCCACCTGTTTGACTCGCCCATTGATACGGGAATGACTTCCAGAATCCAGGAATTTGAGAAATTGCTGTTCCAGATAATTGTCAAGTTGTCAGTATAAGAAATCTATGTTTCATTCTTTTCTTTGTCTATATAGTAGTCTAACGGACGGTATTCAGATATTTTCAGCAAATCTCTCATATTATGCTCCCTCCTTAAAAAAGAGAAAATCAGGGGTCATATTCTCTATCTTTGGAAAATCTCTCTCAATGAACCCTAAAGAGTCTAACCTTTTCACGGGGATGGCTGATTTGTATGAGGCATAGAGCGCATTTAACTGGTCCAATTCCTATTTGAACTGAGAGAATACTGATTTCAAAGCAATTCCTCACAGATAACTGAAAGAGTGCAAGAAGGATTAACGTGCTGTGTAATCTGTTCACAAGCTGCCCTCACTGTTGCTGCATATGTTTCTTCTTTTGGATAGATTATGAACTGCCAATCCTCAAATACTACCTGGAAAGGCTCTCCTGTAATCAAGTCAAATACTTCCAGATTTCCATCATTCCATTCATATCCGATATACCGTTTTTCGTTATCCAAAAAAGTCATTCTCAGCCTTTCAATAAGTCTATCTTCTGATACGTCCTTTTCCTGGCGCATAGCTTCGTTAACTGTCAATATTACAGCTGAAAAGATAGAAAGTGCCTGGGATATGACATTCCCCTCTTCATCTGTAAATATCCGTCTCTCATAACCATCAATCTGCCCAAAATTTTGGGATTCTCTCTTGAAAAAGTCTCTCTTTATCGATTCTATAATGCTAAAGAGCCTTTCTTCATAACCAAGAAGTACAGATTTGATATCTAGTTTCCCTGGCGATATGGATCCTACCACTGCAGCTGGACTTTCTTTCGATTCAAACCTGATTCTTGTGGGCTCTGCCTGGAAATATTTTCTAGCTGTCAAAAGATCGTCTCTGTTACCTCCGAAGAGCCTTATGGTTACCTTCTTATCGTGTAGGAGCGGCCTGTACTTGGAAGTAAAGCCACTGAAGGCTGATTCTGTAAAAATATCATTTGTAATCAATTCCAAATCTGGAGGTGGAAACCACACTGTATTTAGCTCAGGAACGTGTTTCATAATTCTATCAATTGTCTTTCTTACTGTTATATAGTCCTCGAGAGTATATATTACCCAAAATCCCTCTTCAAGAATAACAAAGAATCTTGCAAGTCGATCGTATGCTTTTTCAATTATTTCAAGGACATACAAATCCTCATCTGCTGTTTCATAGCCTTTAAATGCCCATTTTGAAATAAGAATATCGACCCAACAGTTGAATTTCGATATTTCTAGGAGACGATCGAATAAATTAGACGGAGTAAGGATTTTTGAATCATCTTTCAGAAAAAAAATCTTCAAATGAGTAGACGTTTCTCCATCTGTTTCCGAGTACTCATTTTTCTCTAGTTCCTTCTCTGATTTCATACATGACTTTTTATCATACGGAATAGGTCATTTTTGGTGAATGTAGAATATTTTTCCTTTGATGTCATTTTATTCACCTGCTGGTTGAGCTATTGTTCTTTGTTTTTCATGCATAGATATATTGATGAGCTGGAGACCGACTCATGATTGTCCTGAGTGGCTGCACAAGACCTGGAAGGTCATTCTTTTTTTCCCTTTTTAATAGCGACATCTATACTTTTATTAGAAGCATTACACAGAGCCCACAGAGGAGCTTCTGTAGCAGGACTGTCTGTTCTTATTCCGGATCTGAGGAGTGCAATTAACAGCTGAAATATGCAGTATAGTGTATATTTCTTTTAATTAATCTTTATTTTTCCTCTGCTCTCCCACAAGATTTATATATGAAGATGCTACACGTGTAGCATGGGTAATGGTGTGTATATTGTGGATTATGACATTCCAAAAGATCCTCCCAGTAAACGGGTCCAATTTTATAGAGATTTGAAAGAGGTTAATGGTCAGTGCAATTTCTCAACCATGAGTGTAATTTGCACAGAAGAAAAGGAGTTAGCAGAAGCTGTGTACTGGCTGGTAACTGCATATGGTAGGAGGGTTAATATGTATGAAGGAGAAGAGGTCTATCCAGTGTGAGAAAAGGTTAGAGTGAAATCTTCATGCCAGCTCTCTTCTATTTTTTCAGATTGAGAGTTTCTTTTTCAGCAGCGCCCTGAGCTAGATATCTCCTCTCCAATGGTAATCGACTATAGCATGAGCTTCATCTTTGATGATTTTTTTCTTGAGGAGTTCTCTCGTTAGGAGCGGAATATGTAACCTACTGATATCGGATACAGGTAGATTTCTGCCTCTCATAAGCTTTCTATCTACATATGCATCCAAGACCAATTTATTAGAAACCTTGAAGAACACGGCAGATGTAGGTAATTCTGAGAATAAATCAATAATAAAGTCCTCGTAATCTGTTTCAAATAAAAAGATGTAAGGATCATAAGCTGATCTTGAGCCAGGGTAGTATTTGGTTATGATGGTGCACAATTCGGGAAGTCTTTCTAGCCAGATTTTGAATTTCTTTTCACTGATCTGATGTTTCTTCATCTTTG
>Ga0209636_10006886_pt1 | contig 11612 bp, 8 predicted proteins | sample DeeMarSWOR152_54_FD_187464 | JGI IMG/M metagenome (GOLD analysis project Ga0209636, IMG submission 187464) | Marine sediment microbial communities from White Oak River estuary, North Carolina - WOR-1-52-54 (SPAdes) (version 2) | ecosystem: Environmental > Aquatic > Marine > Intertidal zone >... | reverse complement strand
CGGTCCTAATGAATGTCGAATCCGAGAGCAATGGAGAAGTGCAATCTGTTGAGATCGGTCTAGCTTTAGCTCCTAGGAATTGACACGATGGAGAGAAGTGGAGTGATCGCCAACATAGAACCACGAGGTGCGTTTTGTTCTGTTATGTTCATAAAATTAAGAAGTTGTAGAGTGGCGCGCGCGACGAGTTCTCTGGCTTTCCATTGCCTCTAAATACTGATTGGGTATCTTCCGTGCTTTCTTCCTGTTTCGACCATTGCCAGGCAGTTTTCAAGTTTTGCACCGGCTGCCCACGAGTTGCTAGACGATAGAATGTGGCCTCCGCCGGGAGAAGCTTTCCTGATGCAGTCTTTCGTCTCCTCTATGATCTCTTCCCTGCTGTTTCTTGCAAGGTTGTCTACACTGACATTTCCCATTAGAATCAACTTGTCCCCATATCTAGCCTTGACCTTGCCGATGTCTACTCCTGCAGATGGATCAAGCGAATGAAGCCCATCCACAATTTTCGCCAAGTCATCAATCAGAGGGTTTATGTTTCCATCTGAATGTTTAATGAACTTCAGTCCTCTCTTATGTGCTACATTTATTTGCTTCTTCAAGTTGGGAAAGATAACCTTTCTGAAAAAGTCTACGGGAATCATAGGGTTCTTTTCCTCGGCGAAATCTCCCGCCCCAATTATCAGATCCGCCCCAGCCTCCGCTGCTTGTTTTATGATCTCTATGAAGTAATCAGTCATTCTATCATGAGCTCTCTTAATGACATCAGGTTTCTCATACATCCACATAACAAACTTCGTCGGAGTAAACATCTCCCACAGATGAGCGAAGGGATCTCTGACCATGGTGCTCACTGCCATGGTGTCTCCTACAGTCTTTTTCACATATTCTGTGGAGTGCACCCATCCCGTCGCGGTGGGATCCGGAAGTTCGAATCTCTCGAAGTCCTCGGGAGTGTTGAACACTGTACCATGAGGACTCCATTGTTTACTTCGTTTGTCAAGCATCAAAACCTTGCCCCAGATGTCAACAATTGTCCCATCTGCACGTCTCTTTAGCTTCCATCCCTCTGGTACGGAAAGCCATGTGTTGATCATATCGAAATCGACCTTCTTGTAGCATTCTATTTGATAGTCCCAAATCTTCTTCTCAACTTCCCAGTCATCAATCACAGGTGTCTCTACTGAAACGGGCACAGTCAATTCTTTTCCGGTTATGGCTTGCATCAACGGGACTTCTATGATGAGTTCTGATATCGGGAGTCTATCTGGCTCTTCTATGTTCAAGGTTCTAAGGATTCTCTCTCTTTTGTTCAAGAGACCTTTCCTCCGTTTTTCACTAGTTCTCCGACTGTTCTAACCGCATCTATGGCATCTTCAGCATAGCCATCTGCACCTATTTCTTCAGCGAATTTCTTTGTTATCGGTCTGCCGCCTACAATCACCTTTAACTTGTCCCGCAATCCGCTCTCTTTCAGGACGTGTATCACGTTCTTTGTCTCATGGATCGTTGACGAGAGAAGAGCTGACATTCCTAAGATGTCTGGTTTCTCTTTCTTTGCGGCCTCTACGAACTTGTCAGCAGGTACGTCTACACCAAGATCAATCACGTCATATCCTGCTGCGTTGAGCATCATTATAACTATGTTCTTTCCTATATCATGTACATCTCCGCTGACTGTTCCAATAACGATTTTTCCGAGAGACTTTCTCTTCACTTCGAGCAAATGAGGCTTCAATAGGTTCACCACTTCCGTAGATAGGTTACCAGCCATAATTAACTCTGAGAGGAAGTATTCACCGTGTTCGTACTTGACACCTACGTCCCGCAAAGCTTCACTCAAAGTGTTAACAATATCAGCAGGATCTATCTTGGATTCTAGGCCTTTAATGACAAGGGTCTTCACTGCTTCAACACTTGCAATTTCGACTATCAAACCTTTTAATTTCTCCAATGTTTGCCTCTTAGTGTTTATATCCAATAAACCACCGACCCCGAATATCAAATCACCGTAATATATTTCCTTTGCGGCAAATTCCAAGCAACTGTTGCACCCGCGCCCACTCGCTACAAATCATCTTGAGCGGCACTATTAGTATGAAAGCGGTCAAACTGGAAGTCTGAAGACGGTTGCTTCTACCGCTGCTCTATCAAGATGCCTGGAAAAGGCTTAGAAACAGTCGATATTCCGAAAAAAATTTGCCACTCCATTAATCCAATTACTATCAAGGGAAGAAACGTGAACATAACCCGCACTCTCTACTTCCTTTACATGATTCCTTCACGAAGAAGTACATCTTTCACCTAGAAAACTAGGAGTAACTGATTTTCGGTTTCTTATGCCTCACTCACTGTCAGTTCTCTGGTTCCTTAGCTCAAGTTATGCGCGTCAGATGTGCCAAAACCCACTGGAACATTGACAAGGCGCACGTACAAATCATTATCAGCCAGAAACAATACACTGAATCATAACTGGACAAGTTCGCAAGAAATCAATTCATAGAAAATTACAAAAAGTCAGTGGTGAACTCCATCATTCAGACCCGTGGAGAAACTTCGTCTAGTTCAGGCTTCTGAGGATTGACTCCAGCTTCAACTTTCGATTTTTTCTGTTCTTGGCCACCTTCTTGAAAACCATTGGTATTGTAGCAAGTAATGATCTCGTTCTTTCGGCAATTTCAGAGTAAAATTTGGTGGCCTCATCCTCAAGCCGTATAGCCATCCTCAAGGCAGTTGCGAAGTCTACATCTCTCGACAAAGTTCTTGCCAAAACGATGTTGTTAAGATTCAAGCCCTCGATGAAGCATGCCTCGAGGGCATCGCTTATTGTTTCTTGATAGGTTCTTGTTATGAGGACTTCGTTCTTTTTGCTTTCCTTGGAAAAAGAAAGGAAATCTGCTTTGTCATCAGTGTATCTCTCGGCCAAATGTTCGTAGAATTTGGCGGTTTCACGCTCAATTTTCTGGGTGGAGCTGATGATTGCGGCACATGTTATACCTGATTCTTCCATCTAGAACCACCTCTGGATTACAACTTTGCTCTCTGTGAAGAATCGGACCACTTCTCTCCCTTGACCGTGTAACGATCCATAGAACGAGTCTTTCATTCCACTGAATGGAAAGAAGGCCATTGGCGCAGCAATCCCAATATTGACACCAATGTTGCCGCATTCAACCCTATACTGGAATTCCCTAGCCCATTTTCCGTTTGAAGTGAAAATGGACGCCGCGTTGCCAAATGGATTGCTATGAATCATCTCTATCGCCTCGTCTAGGTCCTTTGCTCTCATAACGCTGGCTACAGGACCGAAAATTTCTTCACTGCCAATAGTCATATCTGGTGTGACTTCTTCAAAAACTGTAGGATTGAGGAAACAGTCATGAGGCCAGTCTCCTATGATTTTCACGTTTCTGCCGTCAAGTCTCAATTTTGCCCCCTCTTGGACACCTTTCTCCACGAAGCCAATGACTCTTTCCTTCTTGCGTCTATCCCGCAGTGGCCCCATCTGAACTGATTCATCAAGCCCATAACCCACTCTTATCTTAGAAGCTGCACCGACAAACTTGTCGACGACTTTTTCATAGAAAGTGTTGAATTGACGCTCGCTTTGGCCCTCACCGACAACGACAAGATTGGCTGCGGATAAACATCGCTGGCCTGAGTTGCCATAGAAAGAAGTCATACATGCCGCTATAGTTCTTTCCAATTTTGCATCTGGCATAATTAGTAGAAAATTCTTTGCTCCAGTCTGAGCAATTACTCTTTTTGTAGTTTCGCCACACCTTTTGTATATGACGTCTCTGCCTACCGGCGTTGATCCTACAAAGCATATTCCTTTTATGTCGTTGTGATCCAGCATGCCTGATACGACTGTTCTCCCACCATTTACGACGTTCCACACGCCTGGGGGAATTCCCGCTTCTTCTGCTAACTCAGCTATTTTTATCTGGCTTATGGGGTCTTCACTTGAAGGTTTTACGATGACGCAGTTGCCGGTAGCGACAGCGTATGGGGCAAACCAGAGTGGCACCATGAAAGGGAAGTTGAAGGGACCTATTATCCCGAAGACTCCCAAAGGCTGTCTGACGACGTACTCGTCTATGCCTGATGCAATGTCCTCGAGATTGTATCCCATCATCAAGGAAGGTATTCCAGTTGCGACTTCAACGTTTTCAATTCCTCGCCTTGTCTCTCCCCTCGATTCATCGATTGTCTTCCCATGTTCCATCGTCTGGATTCTACTTACCTCTTCGAAGTGTTGCTCCATGAGTTCTTTCAGCCTGAAAAGGCATCGTACTCGGGCAAGTGGAGGAGTTCTTCTCCAATCTGGAAAAGCCTCGTTGGCTGCTTCTACGGCTGCTTTGATCTCTTCGTTTGTTGATATGGGAACTGTAGCTATGGTTTTGCAGGTGGCAGGATTCACAACATCTACGACTTCTCCTTTTGACTCGACCCATTCGTCTCCAATATAGTTCTTAAGTGTCAAAACATCCATTATGGGTTCTTCCAAAATCATCAAGACTCACCAAACACGTTTCATCATTTTTTAAAAATCACTCATTATTGTTCTTAATATACTTATTGCCTTATGATCTCGATCTCTTCAATCACACATATTCGCGCGTGCGTCGCGTAAAACAGTAGTATGCAAGATTTGAAAGTAGAGCTAAGAAATTCGCGTATGATTCTTTTTTCAATTGTACTGTATTAATTTTTGGCAGAATAGAATGTATATTGAACATCAAGTTTATAAACAATGATTTGTTCAATTCACTAGATTACTTGAGGGGAGAAGAAAGAAATTGAAGAAGGCATTTCTTGTGGTTCCTTTGACTGTCGTGATTTTGCTACCCAGTATTGCTCTATCGACGGCACAGCCAGGACCAGGGGCAGACATGTTTCAATATCTCAGGGTTTCTGATTTGTCAGCTGCTTTTGCGGCACTCCTTGCCGGAGAACTGGATGTGACAATACTCACTGCGAAGCCAGACCTTGTGGCAGCTCGCGAAGCTGGCTTGAAAATCGTGGAAGCACCTTCATATCTACTTTATATGCACCATTTCAACATGCACCGCGATATTATAAACGACCTAGAGTTCAGGCGTGCAGTTGCACATTTGATACCAAAAGAAGCATTGTTGGAAGAGTATTTAGGAACATTGGGTGAATACGAACATAATTTCATTACAAATGCTGGGGTCTGGTATAACACAGAGACACCAGACGCGACATTTTATGATCCTGAACTTGCGGCGTTCATCCTTGATCAAGCTGGCTATACAATGGGCACAGACGGTTGGAGAATAGACCCTGCAACAGGTGAGACGATGCGTGAGATTCAGCTCGTGACAATTCCGGAGTATCCGGCAGAGTTCCTGCCTTTCATTGAACAATTGGAAATCGAAATGGAGAACATAGGCATTCCCGCGAGGCTTGAATATGTTGCCTGGACAGGAGGAGTATGGTACGTCAAGACAATCATACAGAGAGACTTTGACATTTTCTACATAAATGTTGCGCCTGGTGCGGATGGGCAGTCTCTCTATTACCTCTACGCGTCTTTCGCACCTCTTCCAATAGCAGGATATAGCAACGCAGAGTTCGACGAACAATACTTCATCTATGCAAACACGCTCGACGAGACAGAGGCAATAGAGGCTATGTGGAAAATGCAGGAACTCCTAGTGAATGACTTGCCAGGAATACCATGCTTCCACTTGAGAGTAGCTGCTGCCCTACACCCAGATATCACTGGTGTATTTGGTTGGGAGCAGTATGGAAGACCAAGCATGAATGCGTTCCTGCGATGGCGATGGAAGGCTGGGGGAGGAAACATCAGGATCGGCAATATAGATGAGCCTGGCAGCTTTATCCATGGATTTGACGTTGCTGGCATAGTTGCCACATACACATGGTGGACTTGCGATGCGCTTCTTGATTCAAATCCTCTGACGAAGGAGATCGAGCCATGGATTGCTACTGATTGGGAGTTGGAACCTTGGTCTGATCCTGGTCTTGGGGTCACTCAAGGCTCAAAATTGACTCTCTGGATTGAAGATAATGTCTATTGGCATGATGGTGTGAAATTTACAGCATACGATATAGAATTCGCCCTAAGATATGCCAAAGACAATGGCATTCCCAAGGTCGCTGCGCGTGATTTCGTCGACATAAGCCTGATAAGCGAAAACCAGATTGAACTCTACTTCAACAAAACTAGCTTATTTACTGTTGCTGCGCTGTGGGATCCAGAGTTGCTGTCCTATCCAAAGCACCTATACAATCCGAACGCAAGCATTTATGGGGAACCGGAAGGTCCGATAGGTCTTCAAGAGGAAGGCAAGCCAGGCGTACCTGACCCATCGACTTTCGCCGCGCCGTTTGTGGCTCATCCGGACCCACCAGTTGACAAACCATGGTTAACATGTTTCATCGGTGTTGGACCCTGGATATTCAAGAGCTATGAATGGGGTGTAGGCTCCACGTTTGTGGCCAACAGAGACTACTTCCTGACCATCTTGGTCAGCGATACGAATTTCGACAGATCTGTAAACATCCTCGACATATCTCAAACTGCTAAAGCCTTCGGAACAACTCCAGACGACCCAAGATGGGACCTCACAGTTGACATCAACGGAGACGACATAATAAACATACTTGACATTGCGACAATAGCACTGGACTTCGGAAACAGCTACTAACCCTCTCTTTTTTTTATGCTAATTTTCCAAAGTTCTTCGGTTGTTCTTTCTAACTCGCGTGCGCGGTCGGCTCTCCAATGGACCAAATGTCCCCCTGGATGTGCCACCAGTACCTATCTTCTAGTTCTCAGCCTAGGATTAACTATTCTGTCGAACGCGTGGCTAACAAGAACAAACCCCAAACAGACGAGAACAATAGCTATTCCAGGCGAGAACAACCACCACCAAGTATCATTCGCCAGCGCGGCTCCCTTCATGGCTTCGTTCATTGTCCTACCCCATGAGAAAAGCCCAGGATCACCCAATCCTAGAAAACTTAATGTAGCTTCAAGCAAAATCGCTAAAGGAACTCGAAGTATCATGGAGGAAAACGCTAGCGGCAACACGTTTGGAAATATGTGTTGTCTTAGAATTGTGAATCTCGTACCACCTGCAACTAACGCGGCTTCCACGAAAGTGGCTTCTCTTAGAGAGAGAACCTGAGATCTAATCATTCTTGCCAAGGTCATCCAGCTCAAGAGTACGATGATGGTCACGGTGGCAAACAGGTTTCTTCCAAACATTTCTGCTACTATCAAGATTAATGGCAACACGGGGAGACACATCAACAAGTCTACTGTTCTCATCGAGAATTCATCGGTGATGCCGCCTATGTATCCGGAGAGAGTGCCAACAACTACACCGATAGAAGTCGACAGGGTTGCCACGAGCAGGCCTACCATGAGAGAAATTCTGGCTCCGTAAAGTATCTGCGAGAATATATCTCTTCCGCGGTTATCCGTTCCGAGTAGGCCGTGAACACGTCCTTGCATCATGAAATCGAAGTCAAAAACTTGAACTTCACATGTTGATATAGGTGTCTCTGCGTTTAGTCGAAACTTGAACTCTAGGATGTAGTGACCTTTGCTGGAAAATGCTTCAGCAAGAAATTCATCGGGTTGCTGAAACCCCAGCCTGTTATCGTATATCTGTCCTGACCCGATGTCAACATATTTTGGGAAGCTTGGGGGGACGCCTGGGATGCCAAAGGTGTAGGAGTATTCTGTTGATCTTTCGGGGGATGAGGATTTGAAATTACTGTCCCATAGGGAATATTCCGTGAAGCTATCGTCGGCAACTCTCACCAAAGTCAATTCGAGATTGTATCCCATCTGACTGAGGTTCAATACTCGGAATCTAAATGAAAATCTGAAGGCTGCTGGGGGTTTATGATTATGCGTGAAGTTGAAGAACATCTTGAACGCGATCTCCTCACTCAAATTACCGGCGTATCCAACTGACCAGACAAACACTTCTTCTCTATTCAACAGACTAGCCAGCTCTGAGTCCTCTAGAAAACGAAAAGCGAAAACGTCAGTAGAGTTCCCAGTCCATTGAACTGGGAAATCAACAGAATGTGGCAAATCGGCGTATTCTGGAAACATCCTAAACCATTCAGGAAGAGCTAATGGTGTTGCCAACAAGGTCTCATCTGGGTCATAGGGCGCAAGACTTGGCCCAAATATTGCAAATAACAAAAACCCGCAAACAAACAGCAAACCTAGTAATCCCGCCTTGCTTCTTCGGTACTCCTGCCAGAAGCCTAACATTTTGATCTTTAAGACTTTGAATCTGATGCTTCTGCCTTGAGTCTCCAATTCAAGATTCACCTCCTTACTCCCACTCTGACGCGTGGGTCTATATAGCCGTATAAGACATCGGCCAAAAAGTTGCCTGCGAGAAGAAGCGAAGTGTAGATGAAGAACAATGCCTGTACAACTGGATAATCACCGTTCCACACCGAGGTCACGTACCACCAGCCGACTCCTTTCCATGTGAAAATATATTCAGTTACAATTGATCCAAAGATCGTATATGGCAGACTAACTGCAACCAGTGTGATTATTGGTGGAAGTATAGCGAAAAAAAGATGTTTGAACATTATCTTCCTTCCACGTACCCCTTTAGCTCTGGCTGTCTGTATGTAATCTTGGGTTAAAACGTCCAGTGAGAGATTGCGAGTGTAGAACGCCCAAGAGCCGAACCCTACAATAACTAGAGTAATCAATGGCAAGGCCATCCGATACATGAACTCACTCAAATAGGCAACTAGGTTATCTGGAGGAGACGTTATTGTTCCGATAATTGGAAACCATCGCAACTTCTCAGCAAAAACATATCTGAAAGCTAGGAAAACTAGAAAAGGGGGAAGAGCATACATCAACAACCCGATTCCAGTTATAAGTAAGTCGATGATTTTTCCATGTCTTATGGCCGCATAGAGCCCTAGTGTTATGCCAATAATTATCTGCAATATGACTGAGGTTAGAACCAACACGATCGTATTCGGCAAATATTGCATCAAGAGATCGATTACGGGCCATTGAGTTGTGAAGGACGCGCCAAAATTGAGGGTTAACATATTTGTAATGTATTTGCCATACTGCACATGAATCGGCTGGTCAAGGCCGTATGATCTTCTTAGTCTTTCAGCAAGTTCCGGAGTGAAGTCAGGGTCTATGATCCACTGTACAGGCGATATAGGATTTACCACCCAAAATAGCAAGAATTGAAGATGAAGGATAACCAAAAAAATGATAAGCGTTGTCACGATTCTCTTGACGAAGTAGCCCTTTTTCATATTACATCCTGATGTGCATGATATTGGAATCACTTAAGTTTTGTCTTAGTAAAAGTAATAATCATCCTTGTGCCTACGACTATAGGCAATAATAGAAGGTTAGTTGCGTTGGCGGCTGAGAAAAAGAATATGGTGGAAGTTTGTTTCAAGCCTGCTGGTCGAAAAGTGTGGGTTCAGGGCGGGTCGACATTGCTCGAAGCTGCTGAAGAAGCTGGGATTGCCGTCAGGTCCGAGTGCGGCGGAGAAGGGATCTGTGGGAAGTGCAAAATAATTGTGAAAGATTCTGATGTGGCAAATGAGGTGACTGAAGCCGAAATGAAACATCTGTCTCGGTTGGAGATTAACTCTGGATATAGGCTAGCCTGTCGGTCCAGAATTTGGAGGGACGCCACGGTGATGATTCCGTTTGAGAGTAGGCTTATTACCAGAGAGTTCCAAGTCGGGGGGTTAGAAAAAACCGTAGATTTGAGTCCTGCTGTAAACAAGTTTTATGTTTGTTTGCCAGAGCCAACGTTGTCAGATGTCAGATCTGATCTCCAAAGACTCATTGATGTTTTGTCACACCAAAGTCCTGACACCAGTAAGCTTGATATTGACTATAGGATTCTCAGAAAGCTGGCCAAGATTCTACGAGACGCAGATTGGAAAGTAACAATTACCGTTTGGCATAATCGCAGAATCATTGCTGTAGAGCCAGGCGATACTTCAGATAAGTTGTTCGGACTTGCTCTAGACGTGGGCACATCCAAAATAGTTGCTCATCTGGTCAACTTGATGACAGGCGAAACCACTAGTGCAGTGGCCGTTGAGAATCCGCAAACAACGCATGGTGAGGACATTGTAACTCGCCTTGCTTTTGGGGCGGACGAAGTGAGTTTAAGAAAACTGCAGAAACTTTCAATTCAAGGTATAAACAAGCTTATACAAGAAGCATGCGTCAATGCAAGAGTTGATTCAAATTCCATATACGAAGTTGTCGCGGTGGGAAACACAGCGATGCACCACCTCTTGTTGGCTGTTCAAGCCAATTATCTTGCGCTGTCGCCCTTTGCACCAGTGGTGAAGAGACTAACGAGCGTTCCAAACAATAGTCTGAACACTAATCTGAGACAAACCAGTATGATAACCTTTTTACCTATTATTGCAGGCTTTGTAGGCTCAGATACCATTGCTGACGCCCTGACTACTGGGATTCACGAATCGAACGAGCTTTCTCTTTTGATAGACATCGGAACCAATACCGAGGTTCTTGTTGGCAACTCAGACGACATAATATCGTGTTCATGTGCTTCTGGTCCTGCATTTGAGGGCGCCCACATCAAACATGGAGTCAAAGCAGTGAGAGGAGCAATTGAGAAAGTACAAATTGATTCGAATTCTAAAGTTCACTACAGCACTATAGGCAATACAAGGCCACTTGGGCTTTGTGGGTCTGCAATGATTGACATTGTTGCCTCTATGTTCAAATCTGGAATTATTGACGATCGTGGAAGATTTAAAGATCGTCACATTCCAAGGATACAGAGGGACATTGGTGAAAAAGAATTTGTTATAGTCTCGAAAGAAGAAACAGCTACAAGCAGGGAAATCACAGTGACACAGAAGGATATTAATGAGATACAACTCGCTAAAGCAGCCATATTTGCCGGTTGTTCAATTTTAACAAAAAGAAAAGACATTGAACTCAGGGATCTTGATAGAGTTTTCATTGCAGGCGCCTTCGGAAATGGGATCAACCTAGAAAATGCAAGGCTCATAGGTCTGATACCAGATCTCCCAATCAAGAAAGTGACCTTCGTAGGCAACGCTGCAATATCCGGCGCCAAAATAGCCTTGGTTTCAAAGAAGGCAAGAGATACTGCAAACATATTGTCGAAGAGAATCCGCTATTGTGAGATTACATTGGAACCCGATTTCAAAACGGAGTTCGCCCATGCCATGTTTATTCCACATAAAGACTTGAGCAGATTTCCTTCAGTCAAAGAAATGTTGAAGGGCGTCTGATTTCCATATCGTCACAGACCCGCACCTGTGTCACGAAATATTTGAGAAGGATGGACTAGCGCGCACTGATAGCTCTTGATGGCTACGATTCGGTACAGTTCGTGCCTGTTGGGCTCTTTCTTGAAGCCTCAAGTAATTTTTTCTCAGCTCCAGGTGGAGCATACACCCATAGCAACTTCAAGGGTTTTTTGAAGTTGTTAAAGAACTGATGGTCTTGCCCGGGCTTCGCTAGAATCAGATCGTTTTGCTCTACTTTGAATTTCTTTCCAGCGACCTCGCACTCGCCTTGG
>Ga0209636_10006885_pt1 | contig 11613 bp, 10 predicted proteins | sample DeeMarSWOR152_54_FD_187464 | JGI IMG/M metagenome (GOLD analysis project Ga0209636, IMG submission 187464) | Marine sediment microbial communities from White Oak River estuary, North Carolina - WOR-1-52-54 (SPAdes) (version 2) | ecosystem: Environmental > Aquatic > Marine > Intertidal zone >... | reverse complement strand
GATATGATAATGGTGTCCAGACTCTACGAAGCGAATATGCAGCTGGTTTCCGCCCAAAGCACAGCTTCCAGTAGTATTATAAATGTAGCTATGGGTTAGGGTCCTTCTTTTGTTATGAATCGGAAAAGGGAATCCTAAAGTTACTAAGATTCACTTTCGTATTTTTGAACTTAAGATAAGGAGAACAATATTATGTTAAGAGCATTTTCAACTTCAGCGACAGCTATGGCAGCTCAACAGATGATGGTTGATGTGACCGCTAATAACCTTGCGAACATCAACACGACGGGTTTCAAGCGAAGCCAAATTGACTTTCAAGATTTGCTTTATGTCGCGACAAGAGAACCCGGTGCGGAAGTGGCTTCGGGTATAACTTCTCCCACTGGTATAGAAGTAGGAAGTGGGGTTCGCGTTGCATCTACAGTTAAAGTTTTTACTGGCGGAGAACTTCAGAATACCAACCGTGCTCTCGATATAGCCATTTCAGGTGAAGGCTTTTTTCAGGTGACTTTACCAAATGGTGATACAAGATATACGCGTGATGGTGCGCTGCATATAAATGCCGAAGGAGCATTAGTTACTACTACCGGATATGCCATAGAACCAGCCGTTAGCATACCGACGGACGCCGTCTCTGTAGATATCGGAAAAGATGGAAGCGTCAATGTAACTGATTCATCGGGAACGATATCAGTTGTAGGGACTATTCAGTTGGTTCGGTTTCCTAACCCGTCAGGTCTTTCGAGCGAGGGAGATAATCTGTTAGCAGAGACCGAAGCGAGCGGCACAGCCACGACAGGTACGGCTGGGGAAAGTGGTTTCGGCACTATCCAGTCGGGATTTCTGGAAAAATCAAATGTCCAAATGATAACCGAATTGGTCAACCTTATAGGCGCTCAACGGGCATATGAGACAAACTCCCGTGCGATAAGAGCAGGGGACGAGATGCTCCGACAGGCAATCCAAATAGCAAGATTTTAAAATAAGAGGACATTATGACTAGTAAAGCAGTTAACATTTCCATAATTACTTGTCTGCTGGTATCAACACTATTTTGCCGAGCCTCGGCCGAGGGCAAAGCCGATAGTGTAGGGAAGGATTCTGTCTTGCAGGTTTACCTGCCGAGAGAAATTGAGGTTAAGGATGATGTAATAACGCTGGGCCAAGTGAGTATAATTCGGGGCGAGGAGATTCTTGTAGCTAAGGCGAGTGAAATTGCGTTAGGGCGGATTTCAGTGCGGGGACAGAAAATTATCATTGATAGGCCAACGGTGCTGAGCCGATTGGCTTGCAATGGGATTGGTGCATCTGAGGTGACATTAACCGGCGCAGAAAAGATAACTGTAAAACAGCAACAGCAAATTATCAAAGGTAGCGAATTCGTTGAGCTGGCAAGTTCGTTTCTGGGGGAAAACCTGCCTATCAGCTCAGTTTGCCGGTGGGACCCGATACGTGTACCGAAGGATTTAGTCGTATCCGAGGTTCGTAAAGATATTAAATTGTCCCCTCATTTAGCCAGAGGCGGTTCAAGAAATCAGGCCAAGGTTCAGATTAGTGTGCTTGCTGGCGCCAAAAAGATTGGGATTCGTGAAGTAACTTTCCGCTTAAAGCATGATCGTCGCAGGGCAGTGGCGGTGGTCGATATTCCCGCAGGTACAATTCTTAGCCCTGAAAATATCAAGATAGAAAGGACCCTGTCGGATTATGCTGAGCCTGCTGATTGGAGGATGCCCTATGGTCTTGTCGCCAAGCGTTGGTTGCCGGCAAACACTGTGGTTCATCCGCATATGGTGGGCTCTGTCAAGCCCGCGGTTATTGCTGGTCGCAATCAAAGTGTCGTGATTCGAATCGAGAGGCCGGGATTTCTGGTTACAGCCATTGGAAGAACTATGCAAGAAGGCCGGGCCGGTGAATATATAAAGGTTCGAAACGTAGACTCACAACGCGTGATCTTAGCTAAGGTCAATAAGGATGGAACTGTTGAACCGGTTTTTTAAGGCCCATTTACCAATAAATCGCAAGATGGGAAGCTTCTGAAAGGAGAAAGAATGAACAATAAAACAGTTATAGTGCTTAGCTTAATGTTTTTTTTGCTTTGGTCAGCATCGTGCTCACAAGCTGGCTCTATATGGGCCAAGAGGGACAAGAATATGGGAGATTTGTACGCTGACGATGTGGCTCACAACATAGGTGACATCCTAACTATTAAAATTACTGAGGATAGCAAGGTTGATAACAAGGCGAAAAGGGATCTGAAAAAGGAAGTTGATAAGTCGACTACCTTTAATGGAGAACTGAATATAGACCACATTTTGCCCAGCATACCCGGTTTTACTATGAGCGCTGAGTCCACTAATGAGTTGAAGAGCAAGGCTGATTATAAGGACGAGCGGAGCTTTGTCGATCGTATTACCGTCGTAGTTGTGGATATCCAGCCAAATGGTAATCTTGTTGTAATGGGGACTCGTAATCGCGACATTTCGGGTGATATACAAAAAATTGAAGTAAGTGGCATAGTCAGACCGAGTGATATCGCGTTTGATAACACCGTTAAGAGTGAGCAGGTAGCAGACTTTCGTCTTGTTGCTAAGAATTCAGGTGTTGCGGATCCATATACGAGGCCAGGCTGGCTGGGCAGGATATTTGATATTCTTTGGCCATTTTAAGTTTGTCTGAGAGGTAATGTCTTGTGACTATTTTTGGAAGTGAAAGCTTATGAAATCTCGTCTGGTAGTTTTGTTGATAGTTTTGTTAAATTTAGTTGAACCTGTGCAAGGCGAACGAATTAAGGATATTGTTGACATCCAAGGCATTCGGAGCAATCCGCTCACAGGTATTGGGTTGGTTATAGGCTTGGCCGGCACTGGTGACAGCACCCTTCCATCGCGTCAGGTTCTGGCAAGTATATTCAGGAATTCGGGACTGGTTCTTTCTCCGGAAGATTTGAGCGGCGGCAATATTGCCATTGTTATGGTCACGGGGCAATTAGGTCCTTTTGCCCGCAAAGGTTCGCGCATCGATGTTGATGTTTCTGTCGTGGGAGATGCTAAAAGCCTTCAGGGCGGAATGCTTTTGCCGACACCGTTAAAAGGTCTCGATGAACAAGTGTATGCTGTGGCCCAAGGAGGTGTTTCGATTGGTGGTTGGACGGCATCGGGTGATGCGGCTTCTGTTACAAAAAATCACCAGACGGTTGGGCGAATTCCAGACGGTGCGGTAGTTGAAAAAGAGGAGATAGCGACATTTGTCGAAGACCTTGGAGGCAATAGGTTTATCACCCTTAATCTTAGAAACAGCGATTTTTCAACTGCGGAGCGAATTAGCAAAGTTATTAACCAGACGTGCCCCAACAGTTCGGTAGTGGCTGATGCGGGCACTATCAAAGTTAAAGTGCCGACTGAAATTAGTCAGGCGGGTATCGCAGGTTTTATTGATGATATTACAACGGCCGAAGTTAACGTTGACACCCCTGCAGTCGTGGTTATTAATGAGCGTACTGGCACCATTGTGGTAGGGGAAAATGTTGGCATATCGACAGTAGCGATTTCGCAGGGCAGCCTTGTTATAAAAATCAAAGAAACTCCAATCGTCTCACAGCCCGTTGCTCCTTTCTCCGATGCCGGCGAAACGAAAGTTGTTCCGGACACAATGATAGGAATTGAAGAAAAAGAAGGATATTTGATTCCTGTATCGAGGGCAGTTACTGTCTCAGACCTCGCCAAAGCTCTTAATGGTATAGGAGCGACGCCGAGAGACCTAATAGCGATATTTAACGCATTGAAGAAGGCCGGTGCTCTTCAAGCTAAGCTTGTGATAATGTAGGAGTAATCTTATGAATAGCACCGAACTGATATTAACCGAAGCCATCTCACCGCCTACACTCTTGAGGGATTTACATAGAATCGGTGGGGTTTCAGGTTCGGAAGAGAAGCAAAAACAAGTAGCCAAAGATTTTGAGTCCGTTTTCATCAATAAATTACTCGACGAAATGAAGAATACTATCGGGGGCTGGGGCTTTGAGGAAGATGGGACTTCCAGGCAGGTTCAAGGAATATTTTGGTTATATCTGGCCCGGGATATTGCAAACAAGGGTGGTTTTGGGCTCTGGAAGGATTTGCACGAATTCTTGACCAACTCGGGTCAAACAAATACGACGACTGAGTCACAGGAAAAGGTCGAGAATTTACTATGAATGTCAAAAATGGGTCTAAAGGAAATGTATGGAAGCAACAACAATTGAAATTGAAGATAAAATCGACGAGCTGCTGTTTATTCTCGACGGAGATATTGAGCATATACAGCAGAGTTTGTTGCGATTGAACGAACTGCGTAGCTTGGTTATCAAGCGCGACGATGCGGCTTTGTGCAAACTGCTTGAGAGTATCCAGGCCGAGTCGAACAGTTACAAAAGTCATGAATTAAAACGGCAGTCGTTGCGAAAAGAATTAGCGACTTCTTTGGACTGTAACTTTGAGCGAGTGACTCTCTCGGGGTTAGAAGCTATGCTGCCAGAAGAAAAAAAAGCTCAAATAAACGAGAGGAAGGTGGAATTAAAATTATTGACGGAACAACTTAAGAAAGAACATTTGAGTACAGCGATGCTTTTGTCGGATTGTGCCAGATTTAACAGCCTGCTTTTAAAGAGCGTTTTTGACCTTGGGAAGACAGGGATGATTTACTACAATTCGAACGGGGCTGCCAAACGGCAAACCGACAGAGCTTTTGTAAATTTGAAGTTTTGAGCAGACCTCATTTACAAGTGATTTCATTTTGCAAAAAAAGTAAAGTTGGAAGCCGAAAAACCATAATCCAAATGGAGTTTAGAAGTGGCGAATTTCGACATAGGTATCAGCGGTCTTAACGCAGCCCAGATGGCCCTTGATATAATCGGCAATAATGTTGCCAATGCTGCTACTGAAGGTTACCACCGCCAGAGAATAGAGCTTACTCCTGCATACTTGTCACAGTGCGGTTCACTTGTATTGGGAGGAGGTGTTGATGTTGCTGGCATTACCAGGTTGATCGACAATCTTTTGGAGCAGGAGATTCTGCGGCAGCAGTCGTTGTTAGAGCATGTTTCACAGGAAATTATCACAATGTATACCGTTGAAAGCGCGTTTGGGGAGCTTTCCATCGGCAACAGTTTAAGTGCGGCAATAGACGATTTTTTCAATGCGTGGCGGGATCTTAGCGTTCATCCCGGAGAAGCGATTTGGCAAAATCAGGCAATAACCACTGCGGAGGGTATGGCCAGTCGATTTAGAACTTTAGGAGAATTTCTGACGACGTTGGAAAACCAGATTAGGTTAGAAGCTGAGAATGCCATTGAGCAGGTTAATATGCTGATAAGTCAAATTGCCGAGCTCAACGACCAGATAGAAACCATGCAAATAAGTGGTGCAGAGGCCAACAATTTGTGTGACAAAAGAGACCAGTACATATCTGAGCTGTCTGGATTAATTGGTGTCCAGACTCTGGACAGAGAGTATGGTGTGGTTGATGTCGCTGCAGGTGGCATACCTGTTGTGATAAGCACAACTGCTATTGAACTGGAGGTGGGTTTGAATGAAAACAACGCACTGGGCATTACCGTGGCTGGGGCATACAATTACAATACCAGCGTGCAAGGCGGCCGCCTCGGCGGGTTTTTGTCTTTAAGAAACGAACTTCTCTCTGATATTCATGATGACTTGGATGATTTAGCAAGTGCAATAATACAACTGGTAAATCAATACCATGTCCAGGGAGTCGGTTCGGCCGGTTCGTTTACGGAACTGACCGGCTGGTGGATGGCGAGCGAAGATTTAGCAGATTTTGACCCGCCCGTGACCGACGGCAAGATATATATAAGGGTTACAAATACCAGCACTGGGGAAATAACCCGTAATGAAATTGATATAGACGCATCAACGGATTCGCTAACCAGTATAGCCACAGCCATTACGGGCATTGACGGCCTAACCGCTTCGGTGGTTTCTTCGAAGCTGCGTATTTCAGCCGATGCGAACTACAAATTTGACTTTCTGCCCGGTGTTTTATCAGAGCCGACCACGAATAATCTTACACCGGAGGTATCCATATCCGGTATTTACACAGGTTCCTCAAACCAGACTTATACTTGCACGGTTGTGGGCAATGGTGATGTGGGTGTAGCCAGTAGCCTACAAATTGAGGTTAAGATTGGTGCTGAGGTGGTCAAGACGGTTAACGTTGGCATTGGTTATGCGGCGGGAGACCGTTTGGATATAGGCGATGGGATTTACATTTCGATTGGGCCTGGGACGCTGAATGATGGCGAAGAGTTTACTGTTGAGGCGTTGGCAAACTCTGATACTTCAGGAGTGCTGGCAGCGGTTGGAATCAACACGTTTTTTTCCGGCAGCAGCACTTCAGATATAGCGGTTTGTTCAGATATAGCTGCTACGCCGGGTCGTGTAGCGACGGCCCTGGGTGCGGATATGACAGATAATACCAATGCCTTGCGAGTGGCAGGATTGAGGGACGAGGCCATAAGTACTTTGGACACTTTAACAGTTGGAGAGTTTTATCAAGGGCTTGTTGCGGATATCGGTCAACAACTCTCTGTTAAACAAATGTGCCAGGACAACATCGAGGTTATAGTCCACAACCTTACCAATCAGCAAAGTGATATAGGCGGCGTGGACATCAACGAGGAAGCTGCCCAACTATTGGTTTTCGAACAGATGTTTCAGGCTATGGCCAAATATATGAGTACAATTCAGTCGACGCTATCAGCTCTTATGGAAATAGTATAAAGGTTTGAGGTTTATTCGAGGAGTTTTTAATGAGCGGAACACTGAATAATATTTACAATAACACCAGCTTTGCTTTGAATTTGCACACTGAGGCAATGTCTCGCCTGCAGGAGCAAGTAGCCAGCGGCTCGCGGATAAATCGAGCCTCTGATGACCCACCTGCTGCGTACAGGATTTTAGGACTTAACTCTCAGGAAAGGTCGCTGCAGAATTATATGGACAGTCTCTTGGAGGTCATTAGTCTGCTGGATATTTCCTCCACTACGCTTGATGCAATAAAGCATGGTCTCAGTAAGGTAACAGCGCGTCTATCCGGCATCAGCGGTTCCAGTGGAGCAACCGGGATTGCAGAAGAAATCAACAATTGGTTAGAGGATATAGTTTTATGGGTTAATACCAATCATATGAACCAATATCTTTTTGGGGGTAGCAATACGGCCTCGGCTCCATATGTTGTAACACGCACTGATGGGAAAATAACGAGTGTAACTTACCAGGGCAGTCTTGAGGACCGAAATATAGAGGTGGCTCCTGGATTAGAATCATCGGCTTTTTGTATAGGCGATAATATTTTTCGTTCGAACAATCGCAGTGCCCCAATTTTTCCTGATACCGGCACCGGCGCTGCAGCCGGTACGGGGACATCGAGTGTTAGGGGGGATGTCTGGCTGACAGTAACCGGCTCTGTCGGCAATTGGACACTTTCTGTTGATGGCGGCACAGGAGTCTCTTCTAATGGTACGGAAACCAACCTGGCGGTAACTTCAGGAACCGGCGAAATCTTATATGTTGACACCACGGGAATAACCAGTACCGGAGTTGATTGGGTACGTGTACCCGGAACTTATGATATATTCAACGCCCTTATCACCCTCCGCGATAGATTGGAGACGCAGGGAGGTCTTACCACTGCTCAACTGGAAGAGCTGCGAAGTAATGGGTTACGGTCATTGGACGAGCTAAGTAATCTTTTATTACAAGACTCTGTTTCTATTGGGTCAAAGGTTGGGTTCTTGGATGATCTCAAAGAGAGTCTAAAAAACATAAAGTATGGCACTGAGGATGAAGTAACTCGTTTGCAGGAAGCGGACATTGCGCAAATTGCTATAGACCTTTCTCGCCGGGAAGTTCTGTACCAAATGTCGTTGTCAGTGGCTGCAAAACTTATATCTATGTCGCTGTTGGATTTCCTTAGATAAGGTCGAGCGAGCTGCGAAAAGACCGTGATGGTTAATGAACATACGACAGCTATTTTGAAATTGGGAGCTACCATCGTACGAACTGATACTTCGGGAGGTTATATGGGCGGTGTCGGGGTCGATGTTGTAGGGCACTTCACGTTGGGAGGCTGCGGCTTGTCAGCGTGGAAACGGTGTTGAAGGCGATTTACAAAGTTTTTGATGAACACAAATTATTACAACTGTGCCAAGGATGCGTTAATTTAGTCGAGTAAAGCACTTAAACGCTTTATGTGTTTGATATTTATACAAATTTTGAGCATGGGCTTTGTAAATTGCAGATAAATATCCGTGTCAGTTAACGGCACGGAATTTGCACTAAATTTGGCGAAGTTATTTACATTACATGATTTGTCTTTAACGATTAGGAGTGAAGCAGATGGCAATGGGGACAAATTTTAAGGAGCCGAGGCCCCATTTGCAAAATACTGCAAATGGGAAACCTAATTATTACGAAAGAGGTCTGGGATTAGCGGAAACTGGCAGACACACTGAAGCTCTTGCCTGTGTTCAAGAACATCTTCGTACCGCACCTGATGATGCACAGGCCTTGAATGATATAGGGGCGATTCTCTATTGCTTGGGGCGTTCAGGTGAAGCCATTGAGCATTTTGTCAAGGCAAGAAACCTGCAAGGAGATACCGCTGAGATAGTTTGGAATCTAGCAGAAGCATATCTGGCCGTTGGTAGAGCCGACGAAGCAATGCAGCTTTTTGGCGATATGGAGCGGATGGGCATATTAAGTGCGGATGTACTTAATAGAACAGCCAAAGTATTTCTCGACCAGGGCAATAAAGCTGATGCTGTCGAAATGTTGCTTCGCTCACAACGACTCTTTCCTGAACAAGAAATTTTAACGCCGATGATTGAAGTAATCCAAACCAAAAGACCTAAAATCGCTTTCTTTTGCGGCTTAAGAGGTGATACGAAGTTTCTGACAGATATTTACGATTACACCAGCCATCGATATCTGGTGCAAATGGCTGAAATTGAAGATATCGATCAGATGTATGAAGTGATGAAAACCAGTGACATATCATGGTTTGAGTGGTGCACGAAGATGGTTGTAGAAGCTTCAAAACTGCCGAAGGTATGCAAGAGTATCGTCCGGCTTCACCGTTTTGAGGCCTACAGTGACTGGCCAACTCAGGTCCAATGGGAGAATATTGATGTGTTGGTCACTGTAGGAAACTCGTTTGTCAAAGACGCTCTGCTTAAACAAGTGCCAGATATTGAGAATCGCACATGGTTTGTTACGATTCCGAATGGTGTCAACCTTGATAAGTTTAAGTTCATTGATAGGCATCGTGGCAAGAATATCGCCTGTGTGGGCTATCTGAATATGAGGAAGAACCCAATGTTTCTCCTGCAGTGTATGCAAAAGCTGCACTACATTGATTCTGAATATAAGCTGTTCTTTGCAGGAACTTTTCAGGACCCAATGCTCGAGCAGTATATCAGGCATATGGTACAGGTATTAGAACTGGCAGATGTGATATTCTTTGACGGTTGGCAGGAAGATATGGATTCCTGGCTACAGGACAAGCACTATATTGTCTCGGCCAGCGTAGGCGAGAGCCAGGGGATGGGAATATTGGAGGGTATGGCCTGTGGGCTCAAACCGGTTATCCATAATTTTCCGGGAGCAGATCAGATTTTCCCATCAGAGTTTTTATTCAAGATTTCAGAAGAATTCTGTGAACAGGTTCTTTCCGAGACATACGAACCCCAAAGGTATTGCACATTTGTTAAAGAAAACTATCCGTTGAAAAGTCAGTTGAGCAAAATCAACGACATTTTCACTCAACTCGAAGCCAAGATAGATTCACAGCAAAAGTGGAACTCTGCGGGTGTTGGATTACCCGTGGAATCTGTTGTTCCGGCGTTCGAGAACGGTGTATTTGAGAACAACGAGATTGTGTGATTTTGCGCCGGCAAGGAAATTTAGATAGTTCTGGAATGGTTGAAAACTGTGACAAAAAAGTTGGGCCGTTGGTCAGTGTGCTCATTCCGACTTTTAATCGGCCTAGATATCTGTCTGAGGCTCTGGCCAGTGCTTTAGACCAAAGCTACAGAAATCTCCAGGTTATTATAATCAATGATGGTGGTGAAGACGTAAGCGGTGTCGTTAATTCCTTAAGCGACCCACGGATAATATTTATCAACAGGAAGGAAAATCGCGGCAAGGCCTTTTCGCTCAACGAAGCCTTAGACCGAGCGGGGGGCAAATACATTGCCTACCTTGACGATGATGATTTGTACTATCCCAACCATATCGAAACATTGGTCGATGCTTTGGAAAACAGAACTGACTGCCAGGTCGCGTACAGTGATTTGTACAAAGCGCATTGTAAGGTTATGCCAGACGGTAGCCGGCAGGTCTTAAGCAAAGTCGTTAACGTCAGTCGGGACTTCGACCGCTTTTTTATGCTCTACTTCAATCACGCCTTGCACGTAAGCCTGATGCACCACCGGAGTCTGATTGAAAAGACAGGGTTCTATAATGAGGAACTTAATGTTTTGATTGATTGGGATATGACTCGGCGGTTTGCTTTCTTCTCGGATTTTCACCATGTATATGAAATCACTGGCGAATTCTACAGCTCTGTTGGTGAATCCGACAGGATATCGGTTCAGCGGCGTAAAAATAAGGATGAATACAGCAGAAATATCATGATGATACGAACAACAAGGCCGCCTAAGCCTTGGCCAAAGATTGAAGATCTGTCCATCATCTTCGTCGCTCCAGATCGTTTAGATCAAGTGGCAGCAAAAACGCTTGGTTCTATCTGGCGGTACACGTTCTATCCCTATGAGGTTTATTTGCCATTGCCACAGACAGATTTCAACAGGTTAAATACCAATATGCCAAATATAATCCCCGTACCTGTCGATCCATTGGCATCGGAGGGTGAGCGGATAGATGCAGCGTTGGCCAGGTGCGAGGGGGAATATGTTGCCATAGTACCAAGAGGCTTTGCTGTCGATGAAATGTGGGTAGAGAACCCACTTCACGCTCTGATTGATAGTTCGGTGAGGACGCATGTTAGCTGCGAGGGTTTTGAGTTAGAAGGTTCAACGGATACGCTTTGGGCGGCAGTGGTTAGAAGAGGTAACTTGCAGTATGCCCGCAGGAACTTTTCCAATTTGCCGGTTCGGGAATCTCTAAAGGCGGCCGGCGTTGTGCTAAGACAGCCAAGTTTTGAAGAGTTGCCTTTTCAGTTTGACAATTTACTTCAACAGGCCCAGTTGGCGGAGCAAGATGGCAACTGGGCACAGGCAGCTCAGATGTTTGGATATATTGCTGAGCATCATCAAAATGAACTGAACATGAAGGCGCTGGCTGCAAAGGCCTTTTTCAAAGCTGGTGACCACAGGCGAGCGACCAAACTCAGTTGTGAAGTCAATCGGGAAAGGCCGACGGTGGATACACTTTTGTTAGAGGCAAAGGCCAACAGAAAAGAAAGAAATTTTAATTCGGCGATTGGTTTGCTCAAAAGAGCAGAACAAATACTTGAAGGAAAAGAATTGCTATGGACATAACAGAAGAAAGTTCGCATTTTGCCTCTGCCTGGAAAATGGAATCTAAAGAAAATGGC
>Ga0209636_10006884_pt1 | contig 11613 bp, 8 predicted proteins | sample DeeMarSWOR152_54_FD_187464 | JGI IMG/M metagenome (GOLD analysis project Ga0209636, IMG submission 187464) | Marine sediment microbial communities from White Oak River estuary, North Carolina - WOR-1-52-54 (SPAdes) (version 2) | ecosystem: Environmental > Aquatic > Marine > Intertidal zone >... | reverse complement strand
CCCCCTGCCAGTATAAGCTGGCAATTTCTTTCCTTCCTCACCCGGCGGTAGGTGGCAATAGTCCTGTCCATTCCCTTCCAGGGGTCAAATCTTCCAATCTGAGCAATGATTGGGACTCCGGGGTCTATGTGGTATTTGGTGAGAACCCTGTCTATCTCCTCCTGGCTCAATTCCCTATTCTTCTCAGAAAGAGGGTCAATGAAGGGAGGGATTATGAACTTGGGCATCGGCCACCGTGGGAGAATATACTGAGCCGCCGAAAATATGGCGGCATCATAGCGCCCAGCCCACTCAGTAAAGAAATCCCACAAACCAGGGCTGCCCTCTATAGTCTCTTTATCAATATCTATGTGGCATCTCCAGAACCAGGTTTCCCCCGGTCTTTTGAGATAGCGATTCAAGCCCAGTGGCTGTGGGTCATGCACATCTATCACGTCAGGTTCGTAGTCAATAATATTCTGCTTGGCACACTCCTCGAGGGTACATAGGTAAGTCTGTCGACGCTCTGGACTGAAGGAGCCTGCCTTGCCCTGTAGTAAGTTGTGTAGCTCCTTCGTGGACTCGAAATACTCCCTGGTGCCACAAATAACCTTCCACTCACTTTCTACACCCAGCATATTCAGTAACGGGACAGCGCTGTAAAGCATCTCAGCGACACCACCACCTTGGGCGGTAGCATTCAGGGTTATCATTTTTAAGCCTTTCACCCGCTGAGCTATCCTCTGCAGCCTCTCCACACTCTCCTCCCCCAAGATAGGGACATAAGCCTCCGGAGGAGACGTGGAGAAAGGGCAAAAGTTCTTTCTCTTACTGTAGACGGTCCCGTCTGCCAAGATGGAAGAGCTGCCTTCGTTCGTCATTCAAAATTCTCGCTTTACAAGTTACACCAAACCGAAGCCACCTTACGACACATAATTGACTGATTTTACACCTGATAGCACACATTAGCAAGCCCCCGATTTAAATCATCTATGCGGAATACGGCGAAGATTTTTCGGAGTAGGCAAATGGGGAGACAGAGATACATACTAACTAGGGTCCAAACAAAGAGGCTGGGGGCTTTAAACAGCCCCCAGCCTTCTCAGCCAAAGGGCCAATGTATCTAGATAAGGACCGGACACTCGCCGGGATCCCAGTCCGGATCGATGAAGGCGCAGTAGTTGTTGCTCTCGGCGTTGTTCATGATGTCGAGAACCTCGTAGGCAATGCCGAATTCTGCAGCATGCCAGCCAGCCTTATTATCCTCAATAAACTCAAGCAGATCCTCGACGGAAAGGGTATCAGCCGCAAAGAGTCCGGCGGCACCATCGGGCATGCACTCAGCGGTCAGGTATACAGTGGCATCAGGATTCATGGCGGCATCGCCAGTACCGATGAAGCCTGGTATGGGTTCATCCTCAACCCAGTCCATGTAGGACTTGACGTTGAGCCAGGTTGCCAGGAACTGCTTCTCCATGATGAAGCGGGCAAAGGCATCCTTACCTTGATCCTTCTTCTTAAAGGGCGGCTTGCCCAGCAGGAAGTCGTGGACATCGCCCTCACCATACCAGTTACCAGCGTCTAAAGCTTCAATGTTAGGTGAATTGGCTATGGCTGCTTCTAAGAGTGCCTCGAATTGAACCTCAGTGTAATGGTTATCCCAGTTGCCCCAGTAGCCGATGGTTCGTGGCAGCCACTGGAAGATGATGACCGTCCAGCAGTCACAAGCGTAGACGTCAGTGCCTTTAACATCCTCAGCCTCAACATAGCCGATGTCGATGAAGTGAGTCCTATCCTGCTCTACCTCGGGGTCGCACTCAAGCAGCCACTCCGAAGTGTAGTTCCACACCTCGTCCGGGTCAAGGTAGCTGTTACCATTGCCATCACCGCCAACATACGTGAGGTCAACATAGCCAACATAGCCGCCGGGGACGACATCGAGGAATCTCACATCGATAGCCAGCGTGACATTGAGCGAGCAGTCGCCAGTGTTATTTAAACTATAGAAGTAGTCAGCATCGAAGGTCTGGAAGTATCCACTATCGGGGCCTTCCTTGGTCAGCTCAATATCGGGGTTGCGCACGATGTCAACTACTACGAGGTTACTCTCATCAGTGACCTCGAAAACGTCAACGCCATACCAAGCAGAAGCATTAGCCGTATTTTCTACGGTGTAGCAATCATAGAACCAGGGCACGGTGTAGTTGGCAGTGAAGTTCCAGGTCTCGCAGGGGTCGAATACGTTATCATCGTTGGTATCCCCTATATTGAAGGGATGACCGTCCAGAACTGGGCTGACGAGTATGCTAAGGTTGTCAGTCACTATTGGAGGACCCAGCGGGACATCGCCGTTGTTGTGCACTGAGTAGTTGTAGGTGATGATGTCGCCTTCATGGGCATATTCCCTATCGGCAGTCTTCGATATCTCTATGCTAGCGATGTCATACTCCACATCGAGCTGGAAGATGACAGCACCGGGATTGTGCTGTTCGTAATCACCTTCACCCCAGGTACTTACAGTAGGATTATCGAAGTTGCCCGTGTCGTCACCCCAGAAGTACTCGTTGCCAGCCATGACATAGAGTGTATTTGAACCAGACTGGAGGTCGACAACTACGTTATGGTGTCCCACGGCAGTATCCCAGCCAGATGTAGTAAGCCATGCCTCGGTCAGGTTCGAAGTCTCCCAGCCAACCGTTGCAGTCGGGCTCATGTAGTGCGTGCCGGTATTCACCCACGCCTCATAGCCGTTATCGGCGGCAATATGGAGTGTAGCCGATGTCGGAATGCCGGGGATGTTGAAAGTGGTCTCAAACTGCACCACACGGCCATACCGTGCCGCATCCGCATCATAAAGGTCATCAGAAAGATCGTAGTCCTTTGGGCCTTCGGCGAGGTGGGTCTCCCATATCCAGTCCGCCGCGGAAACATTGTCCTCAAACCAGCCCACACCGTTATCCCACGTTGAACCGGTCGCTTCCGGCGGCTCGTCAGGATAGGTTGCGAAATAAGGGGCGGGCTCCCAAGCTTTGACGGCGTTAGGTGGAGAAGAGCTAAGATCGACAAGAGTACTGACTCCCAAGGCCTTGTTATAGACCCTTGTGATAAGGACACTAGTGTTGTCGCTGACCACAGTCATGGTGGCTGGTGAAGCGCTAACGATGGCTGTCATCGGCAACGCCAGACTTAATGCCAGAACCAGTGCCATTATTGGGAATAAAACTTTCTTTTTCACCTTTTTTTCTCCTTTCATTTATTTTTTTGCCTTATCGCCCGTCGACCTGGGGCATCACGGCTTGTCTGTCTTCTATTTTGCTTTCCGAATGCATCACCTCCTTTTCTCTGAGATTTAGAAGTAATCTGTTTTGCCTTCCGTTATGGCACTTCAATCGACCTTTCTAGTACTTTAGTACCCCATCTAGTACTTTAGTCGCCCTAGCCCCTGAAATCCCTCGACAATTTTGGTTTTTTGCAAATACTTGATTTTTTCTACTAAGAAATTCTCAATATGGTATTCATAAGCTGCAGAAGACTATCTTTACACAAGAATCCAATTAGTAATCAGTAATATCTTTGAAGCACGTCCAGCGCTCAATCTGATATCTTAATAAACGCCTAGTTTAAAAGTCATAAATTTATTTGAGTAAAAATTACAAATTTATGACATTTTCTCTTTTCCTTCTTCAAAACAAAAACCGACTTCTGTGGAAGTCGGTTTCACTATTGGCTCCCTATTTCCCAAGTGACCAATTACAGGCTATAGCTCATCGCCCCATCCTAAATTTAACAGGATATCAAGAACTCATACGCAAACTCCCAAAACGCCTTATCCTATGACCACCCAGTTTGATATTAGTCTTAAAATACTACTTCTTACAGGGACTACCCTTATTAGAAGCTATTATGCCGCCCGCCCCAATAAAAAGTCAATATACATAAATTAACTTTTCCTCCAATTTCTTGCTTTTTTCAGTCATTATTTGAGTTTCAGGCTTTCTTGCCTGGCTTTCTGCCGCTCCTCGACAATTCATTCAACTACAATGTACCGGTTCCCTCCTGTCCCCAAGCCATGCCTCAAAGCTGTCGCAACCTGGGGTAACCGCCAGGGGTCCGCCACGAGCTTGTTACTGGCCTCATAAGCCAGGAGCACTTTAATCGCTTCGACATCAATAGCCACAAGGTCCCCGGAAACAAGCACCACTTCAGGCTCCACCAATTGGCCCCTGGCAGGACCACCTGAAACGAAGGCCTTTCTGCCGTCCATGATTATGAGATTTGGTTGCCAGCACAGGCTGATTTCGGCAATCTTTTGCTCGAAGTGGCGAGCGTGAAGAGCACGCCGCTCGCCAGGGTGCATAAAGCCCACCGCAAGCTTCAGCGCCCCCGAAAATCGTGCCAAATTATGGGTTTTCATGCAGGGCAGATATACTATCTTGTCAGCTTCATAGGCTGAGCGGGGCATGGAAACGGAGCTCAGATAGTCCCCATTAACCTTGACCCTTACCCAATCATCAGGCTCATCATCGAAAGCAATGAGCTCCACCCCCAAATCACGCGCCAACTCGAACATACCCACTTTCCTGAACACCTTCCTGGTGGGTCTCCATACCCCTCCCGAGCTTTCGCCTATTGTAACTTTTGCTCCCGCTTCCAGGAGGAGTTCGACGACGGCGCGCAGAAACACCAGGTCGGTAGAGCCAGGATAGGGGTCCTGGCTGTTAAAATTTGGCTTAAGCAGAACCCTGTCGCCTTTGTCTATAACCGGCTCCAGAGAACCTAGCAGTGCGATAGCCCTCTCAATAGCAGCCCTGATGTCTCCACCTGCCTTCACCTTGGCCACCAGAGCTTGGCCATTTCTGAGCCAGGGGTTGGCAGGGCGAGGCCGGGGGTCAACAAGCGGAATATCCTTGGGCGCCCTGTCAGTGAGGAAGTGATAAACCCCAACAAGCTTATCTCCAAAATCCGTCATTTGTGTTCCCGCGTGCGAACGGCAACTTTTAAGTCCTGCCCTGCTCATAACAAGTTTTTGGTTTTCAAATATTTGTGCATTTCAGCAGCCTCTAATTAGATCTCAGTATATCCTCCAGCACCTCTGTCCATCTGTCCCCCAGGAGCCTGGTGTCTAACTTGATTTGCGTGGCGCCTATTTTAACTGCGCCATCAATAGGGCTGGTGGCTATCAGCCGTCGGCCATCGGTCTGGGGCTTTATTACAATTTGCCTTCCCTGTGTGGAAACAGAGCTTACCTCAGCCCGCGCAGCCAGGACCTTGATTTTCACAATGTAAAGAAGATTGTCCACAGGCTCAGGCAAAGGACCGAACCTATCCTTCATCTCTTGAGCTACGTCCTCTACTTCCTCGATATGCTCCACCCTGGCCAATCTGTGGTAAAGGCTTAATCGAGTATTTAGATTGGAAACATATTCTTCCGGTATGTGGGCGGCTAAGGGCAGGGCTATGCTGGGCAATTCCTTCGCTCCCGCCTGCCAAGCCTTGGCGGGCAGGTCCCCGACAACGAGGCTCTTCCTCGCTTCGCCAGCTTGCTTTGCTTTCAACTCCTCCACTGCCTCAGCCAGCAACTGGCAATAAAGGTCAAAGCCCAGGGCAGCGATATGCCCGCTTTGCCTGACACCTAAAAGATTGCCCGCCCCCCGAATTTCCAGGTCCTTCATAGCGATACCGAATCCCGAACCCAGTTCGGTAGCCTCGAAGATAGTCCTGAGCCTCTTATAGGCCTGGGGGGTCAGCTGCTTCCCCTTTTCAAAGAAGAAATAAGCATAAGCCTGGTTGATACCGCGACCCACCCTACCCCGCAACTGATAAAGCTGAGCCAGGCCGAACCTGTCAGCCTGGTCAATAACCAGCGTATTAACATTAGGCATATCCAGACCTAATTGGATAATAGTGGTGGTCACCAGGATGTCATACTTGCCAGCGATAAAATCCGTCATCACCTTTTCCAATTGCTCTTCAGGCATTCGCCCATGAGCTATAGCGATTCGAGCTTCGGGCACTAAATCCTGCAATTTGCTGGCAGCCCAGGTAATGCTCTGAACGCGGTTATGGACAAAGAAGACCTGACCATTCCTCTCCAGTTCACGCAATACCACCTGCCTGACCAGAGTGGCATCGTAAACCCCGACATAGGTCTGGACAGACAGGCGTTCTTCGGGAGGCGTTTCCACGATGCTCATATCCCTGATTCCGGTTAAAGACATGTGCAGGGTGCGCGGGATAGGAGTAGCACTAAGAGCCAGGGTGTCCACTTCCTTCCTTATCTGCTTGAGTTTTTCCTTCTGCACCACGCCAAACTGTTGTTCCTCATCGATTATTACCACTCCCAGGTCTTTGAATGTGACGTCTTTTTGCAACAGGCGATGAGTGCCAATGCATATATCTACAGTGCCATTGGCTAAGCCTTCCAGGATTTCCCGTTCTTTTTCCGGGGGACAGAATCGGCTCAGCATTTCTACCCTTAAGGGAAAAGTTTGCAATCTCTCAGTAAAGGTAATGAAATGCTGCTGAGCCAGCACGGTGGTCGGGACCAGAATAGCTACCTGTTTATTATCCATAACCGCCTTAAAGGCAGCACGCAAGGCTATCTCGGTTTTGCCATAGCCCACATCCCCACAGATGAGCCGGTCCATGGGCTTGGCTTTTTCCATGTCCTCTTTAACCATCATGATTGCCTCAATCTGGTCTGGTGTTTCCATATAAGGAAATGATGCCTCTAGCTCCTGCTGCCATAGTGAATCTTCAGAGAAAGCGAAGCCGGGAGCTACTTCCCGGGCAGCATAAAGGTCAAGCAGCTCATGAGCAATTTCCGCCACCGATTCTTTAACCCTTCTCTTTGTCCTTTGCCATTCCGGGGTCCTCAAGCGGCTCAAGTGTGGTGCCTGGTCGCCGGCACCGATATAGCGGCTGACGCGGTCTATCCGCTCAGTAGGCACATAGAGCTTGTCACCAGCGGCATACTCTAAAACAAGGTATTCCCTCTCCATTCCATCGGAGGATCTCCTAGCCAGACCGTGAAACCTAGCGATGCCATGGTCGACATGGACGACATAATCGCCAGGAGCTAACTGAGGAAGAAACCACTGATGAGGTATGGGCCTCTTCTTGCCTGCTCGCGGCTGCTTCACAAAGCCGAAGAGCTCGACATCAGTAATAAGGGTCAGCCTGTCATCCAGTAGCCAGCCTCCGTCCAGTGAGCCCTGGAGCACAGTGATTGAACCGGGCGGAGGTATCTGCTCTATCTGTGATGCCGGCGAAGTATGAATGTCCTCTTTCTGGAGAAGTTCAGCCAAACGATTTGCCTGATGGCTGACCACGAACACGCGTTGTCTTTGTTCCACCATCTGCTTAGCTGTTTTGAGGAACCTTTCCAGTTGGCTTCCATAACTCTGAGCTCTGATGAAGGGCAAAGCCTGTCCATAGCCCCGGGCGGCATCCCATGTTTCCAGCGCCAGGCGATGCCTTTCCTTCATCTGCGACTCCAATTCTTCCCAGGTGAGGTAAGGAGAGGGAAAGTCCCGAGGCAGCTCGCCTCTTTCCATCTTTGCGGCTCTTAATTCTTGAGTTTCCTCGTTTAGCCTGGTGATGGTAAGTTCAATTCCTTCAGGGTCATCGAGAACAAGCAAGGCATCACCGCCAAGGTAATCCAAGACGCTTCCATCCACCACATCAGAGCTATCAGCTATTGGTATAAACTCTTTGACCGGGGTGACAATCACCGAGGATACGGGGCTGGTCGAGCGTTGGCTTTCCGGGTCGAAGCACCTCATGCTCTCTATCTGGTTGCCAAAGAACTCTATTCGGACTGGCAACTGGCTGCAAGGGGAAAAGACATCAATAATGCCACCCCGCTTGCTCATCTGCCCGGGCACCTCGACAACGTCCTCCACCTCATAGCCCATGCTTTGCCATCGGCGCAACAGCTCCAGGGGCTCAGCAGCCTTGCCCGGCTTTAGAGCATGACAAGCAGCCGCAAAATCCCTTTGCGGGATGGTTTTACTCATGATTGCCAGAGCTGAGGTCACTACCAGGGGAGGTTTATCGCTCTCTTCATAAAGGGCTAAGGTGGCTAATGCCCTCAACCTCTCCATCATCTGATAGCTGACAGCCGATAGCTGAGAACTGCCATAAGGCAGGAAGTCGAGCTCAGGGAAACGATGCAACTCAGCCGAAGGTGAACACCAGGCTCGAAGCTGTTCATGAAGCTTTCTGGCACTCTCAGGCTGACCGGTCACCACCATGAGAGGCAAACCGAGTTCTTCGTAAAGTGCGGCAATCAAGTAGGCTTTGGTGGCATCAAGTATGGTTGTCTTATGCTCACCTTTTACTGTGGACAGCTCCCCCACCAGTTGCTTGTAGGCAGGCATTTCTTGGAGCAAAGAAAGCAAACAAGAGAGATTCATACGAAAAAACCAATGTCCTCGTTAAGCTAACCCTATAACTTCTTCTTGAGCGAATCCAGCTTCGCCTTCATACCCTGGGCCTTGTCTCGCCGGTCGTCAATTTCAACCGTGGTTATCACCCTGGCAACCCCTTCCCCGAAGGTCCCTTCGTGCATCTTCCTTACCACCGCCAGAATCCTGCCTAAGTCACCTTCTAGAATTGTTCCCATTGCGGTCACCTCGTACCTTATGTCCTTTTCCTGCTCCAGGACCTTGACCGCCCGTGCCACGTATTGGCTGACTGAAGGAGTCTTCGTTCCTAACGGTACAACGCTTACCTCGGCTATTGCCATTCTTTCACCTCCTTACACCCAGATTTTTGTAGTTGCCTGATTTATCAGGCCCTCAGTGTCATATATTATGTCAACTAAACATGTGTCCTTTCGCCCCACTCATCGGAGAACCTCTGTGCTTAGTTCTATTTTACCAGCAATGATAAAATAACTAGAAATATATGAAGGAATTAATTGAGAGCCTGGCCAGAAAGGCTGGCGATACCCTTATGAAGCAATTTCGCCAAGACTGGTCTTTGCTCAAGAAGCGAGGCACAGCTAAAGAAGTAGCTACCAGCTATGATAAAGAGGTGGACAGGTTAATTGTTGAAGAGATTAAGAGACATTATCCTCACCACAGCCTGCTCACTGAGGAAAGCGGTTTTCTCCAGGATGACCCCGATTGGCTCTGGATTGTAGATTCTCTGGATGGCACAGGTAATTTTGCCGATTTCAACCCTTTCTTTTCCGTGTGCCTAGCCCTGATGCACCATAACGAACTTCTACTGGGGGCAATTTATGCCCCGGCGATTGATGAGTTTTACTTTGCTGAAAAGGGCAAGGGTGCTTACTTAAACGGGATAAAGTTTAAAGTATCCGATGTATCAGACCTCGGCCAGAGCTACATTCTCTACTGCGAAGGTGGAGATAAAGACCGGGGAAGAACAGGCGAGCTTCTGCATAAGGTTTACCCCCGCGTTACCGACATACGCAAGCTAGGTTCGGCTGGGCTGGAAACAGCCTGGGTTGCCGCCGGCAAAGGAGAGGCTTACTTCTCCACCAGGATTGAGCCCTGGGATGTTGCCCCCGGCGTCTTATTAGTTCAAGAAGCTGGTGGAAAGGTCAGCGATTTTCAGGGCAACCCCTGGAAGCCCCAGACAGGCGACCTGTTATTCTCTAACAAAAAGCTTCACGAGAAGATATTGAGCTTGCTTTCTTCTCAGTGATATGAAGGAGGAGGAATGAGCGAGGCGAGAATTTTCATCGTTGCCCGGTCCCGGGGAAAGGGCTATGCTAAGCTGGCATTCAAACCCGGAATCACGCCTGACGAGCTTGAGCCAGAGGGGGCGAGGTTTGGGCAGTGGCTATTGGAGAACAGCTCGACTTCTTTCCTTAAAGGTCTGCACCACTTATTCGACGAAGCCGAGATAACCAAGAAGATAGGCTTGGGCTATTAAGGAAGGGTTTTAGATAGTCTTAGTTAGAAGCCTTATTGAGTCTATTATGTCAACTGAGAAGGCAATCATAAAGACACTGGGAGGAAAAGAGATTACCATAACGGAACAAACTCCCATCCCCTGTTTTCGCTGTGGCATCTGCTGCACCTCCTACCAGGCTCCACTTACCCCCGAAGACATAGACAACATTGCCTCAGCCCTGGGAATATCACACTCAAAGTGCATCTCCAGATATGCTCGCAAGGCACCGATAAAGGAAGGTTACCTGCTCAAGCACACAAAGAAAGGCTGCGTCTTCCTGGCCTGGGACGCGGATGGGAAAGCCCGCTGCACCATACATCCTTCGCGTCCTAAAGCCTGTCGGGAATGGACCTCCAGCCTTTCCAAGCCCGAATGCCTCGAAGGATTAGCTAAACTCAAGTCCGAAGGGCAGATAATGCTGCTGGAGGAACTCTTCAGTTCCAAAAAAGACAAGCAGGACCTTTACTCATCTCTGGAAGGAGAAGCACCTGATGCCTGAACTGCCTGAGGTAGAGACGATTAAGAACGAGCTTTCGCCCTGGGTCGCGGGGCAAAGCTTCACCCAAGTTACCATCCTCGATACCGAGCTGGTGTGCGGTGGTTCTGCCGAAGCAGTCCGTCGGGGGTTAATCGGGCAGAAGGTAGAAAGCCTGGAACGCCGGGGGAAGTATCTCATCTTTCACCTATCGAATGGCAAGTCACTGATTATGCATCTCAGGATGACCGGCGTCCTGCTGTTAAATCCCAGAGGAGTTGACTACTACGCCCGGGCGGTTTTTCACCTCTCCAACGGGCACCGCCTTGTTTTCAGCGACCTGCGCCGACTGGGCTTAATATGGCTGGTAGACGATGCCCATACTGTGGTCGGTAAGCTGGGTCCCGAGCCATTAGATGAAAGCTTTACCCCAGGCATTCTGGGGCAAAGATTGAGCCGGCATCACATCCCCGTAAAAGCGGCGCTTCTCGACCAGTGTATTGTCGCCGGAATCGGCAATATGTATGCCGATGAAGCCCTCTTTGCTGCTCGGATTCACCCCCTGAGAAAAGCAGATGCCTTGTCGCCCGAAGAAGTGCAAACTCTATATCAGTGCATCCGCAGAGTTCTTGGGGCAGCCATCGGCAGCAAAGGCGCCAGCGTGGATACCTACGTCCGCCCCGAGGGTGAGCTGGGCACAGCTCATTTCGATTTTAAGGTTGCTCATAGAGGAGGCGAACCCTGCCCCGTTTGCGGCTGCACCATCGAGCGGGTCCTGGTGCAGAACCGCGGCACCTGCTTCTGCCCCAGATGCCAACCTCTCGGTTGCGGGCCTCTGATATAAAAACTGGCAACGGCTGGATTTGGACCAGCAACCAGGGGCTTCTTCATTTCAAATAAGCCTAAAGCTTATTAACAACCTCTCGTCTTGTTAAACCACTCCTAGCAAGATTTTCAATACCAGCAGGCTGTTCTGGCAAAAATGGCATAGCAAGAAATAGTGGTAGAGTGTACAATTTTGCTACCAGCGATTTGTCCGAAAATCACTGAACTACTATAAACGGGCTGAATGGATGGAGCCATTAAAGGACTGGGAAAACCAAAAAGAGGTATGAATGAGCAGTTTAGCAGAGATTAAAAAATCAATATGTATGGGGTGTCATATTCACTGTAGAGTCGAAGGCCACGTAGTAAATGGGCGTTTAGTGAAAATCGAGGAAGATAAAGCTTTC
>Ga0209636_10006883_pt1 | contig 11613 bp, 13 predicted proteins | sample DeeMarSWOR152_54_FD_187464 | JGI IMG/M metagenome (GOLD analysis project Ga0209636, IMG submission 187464) | Marine sediment microbial communities from White Oak River estuary, North Carolina - WOR-1-52-54 (SPAdes) (version 2) | ecosystem: Environmental > Aquatic > Marine > Intertidal zone >... | reverse complement strand
AAATAATCGACCTTGAAAATTATCATTTCAGAAATATTTTTTTATGAATTCTAAGCGAGCGATTTCAGGGCTTTCTTTATTTCTAAGAATGAATTCTTCATAATTCTTATAGAGATCAAGCATGTCATTATATAATTCTATGTATTTATTATCTGGTTTAATTACAGTGCTTTCTTGTAGATTTATGAATTTATCTATTATTTCCTTCCAACTTTTTATCTCATCCTTAGAATCATAATATGACTTTGCTGCTCTTAATGCCGCACCCAAAGCTGCTGAATCTGTAATTTCAAACATGCGAACCTTTGTGTTAAAAATATTTGTTAATACTTGAAGGATATCTTCATTTATTGAAGCTCCTCCGGTAGCGAAAATCTCTTTGGGTTTTACGCCAATCCATTTTGAATGAAGCTTCATAGATAAGAATTGAGCTTCAATTATAGCTCTTATATTTCCTTCTATGTCATTTTCATCAAAACCAAAACGATATACTTGGGGTTTTAATACTTGTGGAACAGTTTCAGTAAAAAAGTAGGGCAACATTAATTTTCCATTATTTCCTGGAGGTGTTTTGTTTAAGATTTTAGAAAATTCTTCCCAATTTAGATTAAATTTATCTTTTATTCGTTCCCTTGCTAGAGAACCGTTTTTATAACAAATTAAGCTCATGTAATCCCCTGTTGGCGCCACAAAAACATGACCCTCTCCCTTAAAGTCGAGATATAAATCTTGTAAATAGCTAAAATATGTATCACTAGTACCCAAACTTATTGCAGCTTTCCCTTTTTCAATTAATCCAACACCTATAAGGCTATTTGGGTTATCACCAGACCATACTATAAGATCTGTATTAGTATTAAAGCCAAATTTTTCCACAAAATATGAAGAAAGATTTCCAAGAATAGAGATAGGATTTGTAAGAGAAGGAAGCTTTTCTTTTAAATTAGGGGCAGTTGCCTCTAATACTCGATCATCCCATTGTTTAGTTCTTATATTCATTAAATTCATACCCGCTCCATCTCCATAATCAATTGGAGCATTTTTTCCTAATAGAATTGAGGCCATAAACGAGCTAACTAAATGAATTATTGAAGTGTGATTATATCCATCAAGATCCTCTTGATAAAATTTTCTTATCTGCGGTCCAGAAAAGCGTTCAATGGTGTTTGATCCTAAGATTTTGATAGTAGATTTTAATCCGCCTAATTTCTCACGAATTTTATTACATTGAATAGTTGTACTTGAATCCATCCAAATAGGACTTGTATAACGAGAAAGTGTAGATTCTAATTGAGATACAAGAGATTTTTTTGTATCTAATGTTTTAATAACTCTTTCAAATTTATTATTTAAGTAAACTGTCCCATGTTGTTGGCCAGATCCTGAAATAGCTTTAATTTCATGAAGTGGAATATTATTATTTTTCATTTGTTCAAAAATCAGTTCTAAAGCTTCAACCCACATAAGAGGGTATGAATGAATGACTGTAATGTTGTCTAAAATAATAATCCCTTTTTGCGTTTTATAATTCGGTAAATCTTCGTCAAAAATTATACTATACCGAGAAATAATTTTTCCCGAACTGAAATCAATTAATAGAGCCGTTAAACTTTGAGTTGAACAATCGAAACCAAGAAATAAATCTCTCATAAATATGCTCTCTTAAAAATTTAGAATTTATTATTAGTAAGACTTCAATTTAATTCTGCTTTTTGTAAGAATTTAGGTGATTTACGTATTTTTGTTGCTTGTTCGAAGGAATATGCGATTTTGAGTAGTGTTGGTTCCTCAAAAGCACCACTAAAGAATGAAATTCCAATTGGCAAACCATATATATAACCAGCTGGAACTGTTATATTAGGATACCCAGCAACTGCAGCTACAGAAGAACTACCTCCAGTAGAATGATCTCCATTAATATAATCAATCAACCATGCTGCTCCTCCGCTCGGAGCAACAATAGCATCTAATTGATGTTCTTTTAAAACAATGTCAATTCCTTCATCTCGAGCTAAACGATGACATTGCTTTAATGCTTCCTTATATTCTTTACTCGTTATTGAGTCTTTTTCATTTGCCATAGTAAATAATTCTTGACCGAAATAAGGCATTACTTTCTCTTGATTTCTTTTGTTAAATTCGATTATATCATTAAGACTTTTTAAGGAATTTATTGGTCCAAATTTAACCAAATACTCATTCAAATTGTGTTTGAAATCATACAAAAGCACTTGGAACTCAAATTCTCTTAAATCATTAAGAGTTTTAATTTCAACTGGATCTATTATCTCAGCTCCATTTTTACTCATTTTTTCAATTGCTCTTTCTATAATGTTATCAACAAGATCACTATTTCCAAAATAGTTCCGTGCAACACCAATTCTAGCTTCTTTCAAACCATTATAGTCCAAGAATTCTGTGTAATCTAATGGAATTTTCTTGTTATGTATTGTAGTGCTAGAATCAACTGGATCAGTCCCTACTATTACATTCAATAAAAACGCTGCGTCTTGAACCGATCTTGCCATGGGTCCAGCAGTATCTTGATTGTGTGAAATGGGAATAATCCCCGTACGACTAACTAATCCAATAGTCGGTTTGATTCCAACGATTGAATTAGTTTGTGAAGGACAAATTATTGAACCATCAGTTTCAGTTCCTATTGCCACGGAACATAAATTTGCTGCTACAGCTACTGCAGATCCAGAGCTAGAGCCACATGGATTTCTATTTAATGCATAAAGATTAAGAGTTTGCCCCCCACGACTACTCCAACCGCTAGTAGATCTTGTTGAACGGAAATTAGCCCATTCACTCAAATTTGCTTTTGCGAGTATGACTGCTCCAGCATCTCGTAATCTTTTAACTATATGTGCATCTTCTGAAGCAATATAACCATCAAAAGCCAAAGAACCTGCTGTAGTTTGCATCTTGTCTCCTGTATTTATGTTATCCTTAATAATAACTGGAATACCATGTAAGGGTCCACGAATTTTATTATTTTTTCTTTCTTCATCTAATTTTTTAGCAATTTTCGCTACTTCAGGATTAATTTCAATGATTGCATTTAATTTGGGACCTTGTTTATCAATTTCACGAATGAGAGTTAAATATGTCTTGGTTAATTTCATTGCTGAAAGTTTGCCTTTTTCCATTAAAGTTTGAATTTCAGAAATACTATATTCTTTCATTTTTAATATTTTTTTGATATTTGAGATTAAATTGAAATTGATTTTTCTAAGTACTAAAATTTTCAGTAATTAATAAGTTGACTTAAATCTTTGAAAATATTGATTTATCACTTAATAGGATGAAGAAGGCTTATGAATAAAATTCATTTAAACAAAAGAGAAAAGAATTATTTTTAAATTACAAAATCCATTAAAGCCATATCAAATATTTGCTTGTATGAATGTAATCTATCTTAGTTTAGCTGAAGAGTTGAGAAATAAATTCCTTAGTATGTGGACGTTTGAAGCTTTTGAGCATAAGGAATAAGAAAATCTAAAAAAGTAAATCTTTTATTTCCTTTCTAGAATAATTACTTTGGTATATTCTGGTGAATTTGTTTTTATATAATTAATATCATCTTTTTCTTCCTCAATCCAATGGATTGGTATTAAGATCTTTGGTTTAAATGTATTTATTGCTTGAAGTACTTCTTTAGGGCTCATCATATATGGTTCCCTAATTGTCACAAATGCAATATCTATATTAGCAAGATTACTCATTTCTGGAATAAAACCTGAATCTCCTGAATGGTATAATCTAAAACCATTGAGTTCAATAATATACCCTACCCAACCTGCAGAATCTGGATGTGCAGAAGTGGAATATGCCCTAATTACTTCGATTTTAACTCGATTTAATTTAAAAGAGTCATTAGGTTTTACAACATAAATATTAAAATCAAAATGTTCTTGTAATAAAGGTTCTTCGCAATCAAAAGGACAAACTATGAATGTTGTAGGTTTCACAAGATTTTCTAAAGTATCAATAGAAAAATGATCATCATGTGAATGCGTTAATAAGATAAGATCTGCTTTCTTCTTTATATTTTCTTCAGATAGATTTACTGGATCAAAATAAATAATAATTTGGCTACTGATCCTTATACAAGCACTTCCATAAGGATGGTTAGTATCTAACCACTCAATTTTTTTTAGAAATTCTGATAAATGCATTATTTTTAATCCTCAATTTATCATTATAAATTTATTTATCTATATTGGCTATTATAGATAATGATCTAATTCCAATCTGATTTATAAAATTAATTAGATAATATTGACAATAAAAAAAAAAAGGATAAATAATTAGAATTTAAAGAATTTGATTAATTTAATCATATCGCTTGTATGTAAAGAGTAACCAGAAAAATCCTAAAACTCCAATAACAGTTGCTGCGATTATAATATAATTTGGCCAGTAAGTCCAATCAAAAGAACCGCTTACTATCCATCCTACAATAGCAGTAATGCCAGCTGCTGCCATTATACTTAGAACAACCAAACCCATACCCATCGCGTACTCTTCTTCACGAAACATGCCGATTCCTGAGACTAAACACCAAAATCCTAAAAGCAATGAAATTACACCTTGACCACCAAAAATAGAAAGCGCTGCCTCCAATCCTCCACCACCTAACCATGCTGGGGCATAAATGCCAGCCCAAGCTAAAAATTCCATGATAGCTTTGAAAATAAAGAGAAATCCGATGATGATCATCAGTAAGTTTAATAATTCATTTGAATCTTTCTTTTTAGTTTCACTCATTTTTTATTCAACCTTTTAAACTTGTACGTTAAATTAAAGGTTGAAGATTAAGATACAATCGTATTATATAAATTTAATTCATTAGTTTTATTATAAAATATATACTCTATATTTGGAAGTCTATATCAAAATTTAAATAAAAATTTATAATTTTTTTAATGAGATAAACTCAAAATATAAATCTATTATTATGAAATTATCGACGGGGTATTCAAATGGAAAGAATTGATAAATTTTATCAGAGTATTAATGGTAGCATTTTCTATTTTGTGGGGGTAGCAATTAGCATTATTTCAATAATCACCTCTATTATCATGTATACAGCTGGGGGTGCAACATATAGTATTTTAAATAATTTTGTTAGTGATCTAGGTGCAACTATTGCTCCTAATTATGCTTTTATTGCCTTTAACACCGGTTTAATATTAAATAGCATTATTTCTCCTTTCGGTACATTATTTTTAGCATTAGTTTTTCTAAATAATGATATAAAACAAAAAACGATTGTATGGTTTTGGTTTTTCATAAATATCATTTCTGCTATAGCAACATTTTTAGTGGCTATCTTTCCTGAAGATATAATGATTGTTCCTCATGTTATAGCCGCTATTATTACATTTTTCTTCGGAATGATGTCTTATGTTATTTATGGGATTATAATAATACTTATAGAAAAGCTTGCTAAATACCATTCAATTTTAGGATTTTTATTAGCTTTAGTAAGTTTTATATTTATATTTAGTTGGGTTTTTAGATTTAATGTATCTATTATTACATTACTAGAATGGATTGTGCTGTTTGGAGGGTGGGCATTTGGTATATATCTCGGGGTTCTTAGTTTAAAATTAAAGGTTAGTAAAAGTTAAATGAATAATTAGACTATATCCACAGATCTGGCTAATAAATTAGAACATTCCTACTTATCTTTATTTGTTTTGTTGAAATTCAATTGGTTTATATCTGATTTCAGCTTGTTTACCACGTTCAGCATAAGAAAATTCAGATTTTTTAGGATTTAATTGTTCTTTCAAGAATTCAATTACTTTTAATCCTTTAGTATAAGCTTCACATATAAAAATATCAATGCTAATATATCCATGTTCTGGCCATGTATGAATTGCTGCATGACTAGTTTTCAATATAGCAATAGCACTATATCCATATGGTTGGTAATTATGATGATATATGTCTAAAATCGTTAATTCTGCATATAAAAGAGAATTAAGAAATACTTTTTCTATTTTTTCATTTTCTAATAATAAAGCTTGTTTCTTAAAGTGCATTTCTCCCACAAAGTGAAATCCAACAGGTCGAAATGGATATTCACCTCCAGATTTTACTTCAGAAGTATATATAGGATGTAAGGAAAAGTCAAGATTATATTTATCATTCGGTGTTATTACAGATTGTAGGTAATAGAGATGGCTGAATTTCCCAATTATACTAGCACCCTTATAATGATTGAAATCAGGAAGCATCTCATTAATAATAAAACCATGATCTAATATTGATGATTGAATTTTCCTCATTTCTTCAGGAGGTTTATTTCCAAAACTAAGAAGGCACTTTTTTCCAATAATGGGGTAGACTTTATGCTCAATTTTGATACTCGATTTTACAACTTGTCTTGCTCTTTTTAAGAATAATCTCAACCCTTCATTAGTATAGGGAGGATCCATTACAACTACATCGTATTTATTCATAATTTCACTGGGGCAAGATTCTCTTAAATCATGATTTAAGACACTAAAATTCTCAAAATTGAGTTTTTCTGCCGATTGACAAATAAATTCTAAAACTCTATTATCAACATCCACTACAGTGATTTCATTAGCTAGATTTGTTAATCCTAAAGCTAATGATATTACATCATCATCACCTAGGAATATAATTTTCCTTCCTTCAAGATCTCCTTTTTTCAATAAGTAAAGAACTTTCTTTACAATTGTTGAGAAATCTGCATGAGATTGATCGAGCGCAAATTCTGGACGTGGTCGACTCGTAAGCAGATCTTTTAGATTATTAAGATAAGTGAATTCATCTGGTAACTCTTTTATTATGTTATTAAAGCTATCCGGAAGAGGATCATAATCAAAAAGCAAATTAAGGTTTTTCTTCACCCATTCTCTTCCCTTATCTCCAAGAAAATTTCTTTTTTCTATAATTCCTGACTTAACTAATTCCCCTCTAACAGCTGCTAGCGACGGAATAGCAATTCCTGTTTTTTGGGCTACTTTTTTATTTTTAAGAGATGGAAAACGATACATTGTTAATAGAATTGATCGCACACCTTCGATACCTTCCTCTAAATGTGCTTTTTCAGCTATGATTGTCAAAATCTCTTCTGCTTCATCATTCATAATAAAAATTTATGAATTTAACTAAAATACAAATTTCTCTTTATCGCTAGAGAATTTAATACAAAATCGTTAATAACATTTTGTTTTAAATTTGTAAAAGAATAGGATTAACTTTATTTCAAATTTATAGTTAATTTATCTAAATTTAACTTCCATACTTTTTCAGGAGCTCTTTTACTTTCGCTAGGCTTATAATCTGCTTTAATAATACCTACACTTTCTAATTCTCTAAGATGATAATATAAAGATGGTTTCTTTAAATTTTTAAAATCTCCTTGACCACACATACCATGACATTGGTTATTACCTTCTATCTTCTCACTTAGACTTTTGAGATGATTAAAGATTCCATCGGAAGATTTTGGTCCATCTCTTAAAATATCTATTAAAACCCATCGAATTTGACAATGTAGAGCTTTTATATAAGTACCAATATCTTCAAGATCTATTTCTTTCGTCATATCCTTAAACCATCAAAATCCTATAATATAAAGATTCTAGAAATATTTAAATATATGGTTTGATTAGTTTAATCTATGGTTTAACTAATTAAAATTTAATTAGAAAACTATATTGTGATAATTAATTTAGGTTTTGAAAATCTATTTTATAAAATAAAAATAACCAAAAATAAAGAATTAGAGGAAATTAAAAAATGGAAATAAAAAAAACAGAAGAATGTACTTGCGATAAACCCGAGATAAAAGAGAATCATCCACAAGGATGTACTTTAAATCAAATTATTAAGTGTCATGGAGATCAACCACTATCAGAGTTGTTAAAACACATTAATTTAGAAAATAAGGAAGATTAATCATAATCAAACTCTTAAATTTTTTCTCTTAATATTTCTAAAGGTTGTAATTATGAATGTGATAACAGTAAATAATTTATCAAAATATTTTAAAATATCAAAACGGGGAAAAAAAAATAGAAAACATACGGAGTTTCAAGAAAATGAGGACAGAATCGTTAAAGCTGTAGATAATATAAATTTTGAAGTAAAAGAGGGAGAAATATTTGGTTTTTTAGGACCAAATGGTGCAGGAAAAACCACAACTATCAGGATGTTAACAGGTGTATTAAAACCTACTGAAGGGAGAATTAACATATTTGGAAAAGATATATGGAATAATCCAATACAAATCAAACAAATTATCGGAAATGTTCCCGAAATGGCAAATGTCTATATGGATCTCACTGCTCTTCAAAATTTGACATTTATTGGAGAATTATTTCAAATGCCAAAAAAAAAGCGGTTAAAACGAGCTGAAATGCTGCTTAGGAAATTTGATTTATATGAAAAGCGTCATTTCAAGGCAAAAAAATATTCTAAAGGAATGAAACAGAGATTATTATTATGCATGGCTTTGATGAGTAATCCAAAAATACTATTTCTTGATGAACCAGTAACTGGATTAGATGTACAATCTGCTCGTATGATAAAGCAACTAATCAAAGATTATAACAAAAAAGGAATTACTTTCTTTTTAACAACACATGATATGGAGGTTGCAAATGAGCTGTGTGATAGAATAGCTATAATTAATAAAGGACATATAATTGAGTTGAATACTCCCGATAATTTAAAGAAATTAACACAAGAATATCTAGCAATTGATTGTTATTTTGAGAATGTACAACAAATAAATGAAATTAAAAATCTAATAGGCATTAAAGAGGTTCAAGAAATAAAAGGTGGTTATCATATTATTGTTGATAATATTAATGAAGCCTTATATGAAATAATCAACCTTGCTAAATCGAATAACCAAAAGATAATCCAATTAAATACACACCAACCAACTTTAGAAGATGCATTTCTGAAGTTAATTGAAGGAGGTGGAAAAAATTAAGGAAAACCCCTTTACATTGGAAAATTCTAAATTTAAAAAAGTATTAAATCAATTGAGAAGATCTTTTGCTATTGCAAAAAAGGATTTTAGAATTTACTATAATAAAGGACCAGTAGTAATTCAAGGAATTTTATTTCCGGTCATACTTTTTTTTGCTTTTACAATTGGACGGAGTATTGAACCAATTTACTTGATTTCTGGATTAATATCCATGGTTTTATTTTTAACATCTACATCCATTGGTCCTGTTGTATTTCCATGGGAAACGAGACAACAAACACTAGAACGATTAATAACTTGTCCAATTTCAATAAAAACTGTTTTACTAGGCAGTGTTTGGGGATCTTCTATATTTGCAGTATTGTTTTCGTCAATTCCTCTTGTATTAGGAATGATTTTCTTATCTATCCAACCTTCCATAAGTATATTAATCATCATTATAGGTATAATTGTAGCAGCTTTATCATTTTCGAGTTTTAGTTTGATATTATCGGTGCCTCCAACTGATATGCCAGCAAATACAATGATTTTAACAATTTTCATTAAATTTCCATTAATTTTTATTAGCCCTCTTTTTATGCCAATAAGTCAAACTCCATTAGCTGTTGTATCTCCATTAACTTATTTTATTGATATAATCAATACAGGACTGGGCGGAAATAGTTCATTTGGTACTTATGGTTTATTAATCGATTTTATGATTTTATTGACCTTTGGTCTTATTTTTCTATTATTGTCATTCTTTCTCCATGGGAAAACTCTACAAAAAAGATTTCTAGGATAAAAAATACTCTTTTTCATTTTTTTTCTTTATTTATATAATTTAAAGGAGAAGAATCAATTTCAAATTAGTATTAATTTGAAATTTAAAGTGAACAATTTGATAAGGAAAATGGGAAATGACCTCTAAAACATTTTTTACCTATAGAAAAAGGTGAGTAAATAAAGAAAATTCCTATAAAACTCAATCTCCCATTATTGCATTATACAAAAAACCAATTCCTCTTGGAGTTGCTTTCCAACCACTTTCAGTATCTATGATGTAAAATAATTGTTCTAACATTGATAAATGATATTTTATTTGATCTTTTACTTCAAGAAAATTGCTTATTATTTCTTCAGATGTTCTTATATTAGTTCCAATGAATTTTAGCAATTGTCTCCTGGTTTGATTCATCATGGTTCTATAAGCACGACTGTGATCTTCTTTATGGTCTATATTTTTAGTTAAGTGTAGAAATTCCTTCATCTCTTCTTCAGTTAATTGACATTTCTCCATAATTTCTTTCATATCCAATTTCCATCACCACTATTCATTTTAATGTAAAAAATTAATTAAAAATTTTAAATTTGAAGTTAATCACTGAAAGTTTTGATTATTCCACAAAAATAATTGTTAAACTAGTTCTATTAACTTTTGAATATTAAATATCAATTCAATAAATTTTTTTTACCCAGTTTTTATTTAAAAATGTTCAATTTCTTTAATTAATAGAATATGATTAAATGTGCGTTTTTAATATTATTGGTTTTATTTCTTTTTACAATAATTGTTTGTTTGAATTGTTGGGATGGTGGAGAACCAACTAAGAGAGTAGAAAATTATATCCTTCATTATTATTCCTTAGGCAATTACGGTGTTCATGATCATATAGCAAGAGGTGCTCTATATATCTTAGTACAAAAAGATCCATATGGTTGCCCTTATATTCTTTTAAATGATAATAGTTGGACCTGGTTAATGAATTTAGAAAATTATCTTTATTTTGGGACAGAAGTTCCAGATACAGGTACACAAGAAGGATTTATCGATGGGATCGATATTGCTAACTTGAATCGTCCGTATGATAATAAATTCAAAGATGTTGTGAAGCACCATGCATATTTTAAAATAGGAGAAGAGATAAAGCCATATTCTTATCCTTCTGCTATAAGAGCGTTAAGGATTGCAGAAGAGGCTAGATGTGCAATACGGCAAAGACGATGTAAATACGCCACTTACTTATTAGGAGCCATGTGCCATTATATTTCTGATCCTACTTCTTACTAGCAAACAGGTGATAATGAAACGAATCGTTCTTATGAACATTATAGAAATCATTTAAGATTTGAGAGATCAGCCGATAGAAAGGTAAAATACAAGGATTCACCTTCTATAGGTTTATTTGAATTTCAAAGTCTTTTAGATAATATAGATAATATTGTGGGACTGAATCCTGTAGGTGCTACGATCTATGCTGCTTGGGATACGTATTGGGATCTTGATTGCCTTACTAAATATCCTTACAATAAAGGAAAATATAATCATCATTGGATGAATAGAATAGATCAGAAAAAGATAAATTCTATTCAAGTATGGGAATGAGCGAAAAGAAGTATTCACAGAGCAATGTTCTATTGTGCTAAGGCTATAAAATGGACAGTAGGAGATTATTTTGAATTTTGTAGAAATTATTAGGAAACAACAAGTAGAATAGATTGGAATGAAATTGAGAGAATAAATATTGGATTATATACAGCAAAATACTCATTTAATAAAGTAGAGTATTAATTTCAAATTTCTTAAATGATTGATTTTTTTAAAAATACAAATATTTATATATTCTTGTTCAATAATGTTC
>Ga0209636_10006882_pt1 | contig 11615 bp, 12 predicted proteins | sample DeeMarSWOR152_54_FD_187464 | JGI IMG/M metagenome (GOLD analysis project Ga0209636, IMG submission 187464) | Marine sediment microbial communities from White Oak River estuary, North Carolina - WOR-1-52-54 (SPAdes) (version 2) | ecosystem: Environmental > Aquatic > Marine > Intertidal zone >... | reverse complement strand
AAGCCGATAGGCCCGATGTAATGCGGTGGGTCTCCACGTGCGGTAAACCTCTTGCACTTCCTCAGGAATCTCAATGTAGCGCTCCTGGCTAAACTCCTGGTCTCTCAAGGCCGAGGCAAACAATGGGGGAGGCAGGATAGTAGGCTCCTTAGTGCCCGGGTGCAGTAACGGCGGTAACGGCTTGGGCAAGTCGGGCAAGATGTTGTACCACGATGTAGGCATTTCCTTTTCGCTCAGGATGAATTTGGTTTGTTTCATTTCTCCTCCTTAAAGTTTATATTGAGTGCTCAAAAGTGCATGTTGACGTGATTCAGACTATCTCCGGCCCTCTCCGGGCCACTTCCATGACATTGTTGACATTTTAACCCTCCTAAAACGGAAAGCCTCTCGCCTAAGGGGCGAGAGGCTTAACCTTCGCGGTGCCACCCTTGTTGGTGTTTTCGACCATCTCTAGCAGGTACAGCCCTAGTTTAACCAGAGCGATACCCTGGGTTTTGATTAACGCTACCCTGCGTCAAAGCCTACTCGCGCTTGACTGTACCAGCCTTTCGGTTTGCAGCTCCCAGGTCCATTCAGCCTTTGCGGTAGCGCCAGCTTCCACCTATTCTGACTCTCTGTAGCCTCGCTCAAGGCATACTAGTCCTGTTCTCAGCCTTTGCTATATTCTATTGGCTACATATTATAAACACCCATTTAGCATTTGTCAAGCTAGGTGTCGTCCGCTGGATCGATGGCCATTGGGATGGTGGTAGTTGCCCGAGATGGCAGCTTGTGCATCTCCTTTTCCGATGTGCAAGTGCATTATTGAAGGTCTATTCTTGCCATCAGATATGATCTAGGCCAACGGATTCTGTGGTCCCATCGCAAGCACTGACCAGGGGTATAAGTACAACCTTCGGGATAGTTCCAAATAGCTCACTAGCTGACGCTTCTCTGACGGTACTGTAGCGCTTCAGCCAGGTGGTTTGCCTTGATGATATCGGCTCCGTCCAGGTCGGCAATTGTCCGAGCCAACTTAAGGACGCGGTGAAAGGCACGGGCGGTAAGGTGGAGTTGCTTCATAGCGGTACGGAGCAAGCTCTGAGCTGGGTGCTCCATCTGGCAGGATTCCTTGACTTCCATTGGTGTCATCTCGGTGTTGCAGGTGAGTTTTGTTTGTTGAAAACGCTTTTGCTGAATTCGCCTGGCGGCTTCAATTCTGGCGCGAACCTTCTCCGAACTCTCGCCTAAGGTATCGTCGGTAAGTTTTTCATAATCAACGCGGGGCACTTCGATGAAAATATCGATGCGGTCGAGGAGTGGCCCGCTTATTCGCTTTTGGTAGCGTGAAATCTCGCTAGCTGAGCACCTACATTCTTTGACTGGGTCACCATAATAACCACAGGGACACGGGTTCATGGCTGCTACAAGCATGAAATTTGCCGGGAAGGTGACACTACCTTGAGCACGACTGATGGTAATGACCCTGTCTTCTACAGGCTGACGCAACGATTCGAGAGCCATATGGCTGAATTCAGGAAACTCATCCAGAAAAAGCACGCCACGATGGCCTAGACTTATTTCGCCAGGTCGAGGCCAATGTCCACCGCCGACCAGTCCAGCATGGGAGATGGTGTAATGAGGTGAACGAAACGGGCGCTGGTTTATGAGGGGAGTATCTTGGGGGAGAAGTCCGCTAACACTGTAGATTTTGGTCGTCTCCAAGGCCTCGGCTAGACTCATCGTTGGCATTATATTAGGTAGAGAGCGAGCTAGCATGGTCTTGCCGCTTCCTGGCGGCCCGGACATGAGAATATTGTGCCCGCCAGCAGCAGCTACTTCTAGAGCACGTTTGGCGTGCTCCTGTCCTTTTATGTGGGCTAAGTCACTCTGAGGGGCCTTAGGGGTGACATCGCTCCAGTCTTTATCTGGGTGGTGTTGAGGAATTGATATCTCGCCCCGAAGATGGCTGACTAATTGGGCTAGGGATACGGATGGAATGACCTTACTATCATCTATTAAGGAGGCCTCGTTGGCGTCACCAGCCGGAACGAAGACTTCTGGCAAGCCTTTTTCTTGGGCCACAGCCACCATAGGTAGGATGCCGTGAGTATGGCGCAGACTACCATCCAAGGAGAGCTCGCCAAGGAAGAGTGTCTTTGAGACATCGGCATATACTTGCTCTGAGCTGAGTAGAATGCCGATAGCGATAGGAAGGTCATAGGCAGGGCCAGCCTTCTTAAGATCGGCCGGAGCCAAGTTTACCGTAATCCGTTTTGTCGGGAAAATGCAGCCAGAATTGCGAATGGCAGCCCGGACTCGCTCTTTCGCCTCTTGAACGGCGGTATCGGGTAGCCCGACAATGGCAAATGAGGGAAGTCCTGGTGAGATGTCAACTTCTACTTCAACGATGGCACCCTCCAGCCCGACTACAGCGCAGGAAATTACCTTAGCCAGCACGGCCAACTCCCGTGGCAGTCAGAGGGATGAAGTCCAACTGCATTTCACTTAATCACTCGGCTCAGAGCTTCACCTAATCCTGGGACAGTCTGATACTTGGTGATCTCTTTGGGCTCAATCCACTTCGCCTCTGTATGCTCCCAATCAATCCTGATTTTTTCTGGGGCTTTTACATGGAAAAGGAAAGGATGGACAATCCATTTTCGGTTCAAGCTTTTGTCAATGACTTCCAGAGGTTCGCCTTTCTTTATCAGTCTTAGGTCGTTTTTGTACAGTTCTGTTTCCTCGGCAATCTCAGTAAAGGCTTGATCTATATCGCTTCTCTGCATATAGCCGCTAACGCCGGCCCAGCTTCTCCGGTAAGTGCTAACCTTGTGACTCCGCCTCAAGATCAGGATTCTTTTGCCATGCTCGAGGAAGCATGTGACCACATGCTTTTCTTCCAAAGCCCTATCGGTCACTTTGCTTAGGCACGTTGCTAAGTATTCTTTTAGCAGGCTTAGCGCCTTTTCAGTCGCCTTTTGCTTGTTCTTCTCTCGGCTGCCTCGGAAGCGATGCTCCCGACACAGGGTGGTGTCTTCAGCGGACAAACCAATGTAAAACAGCCCTACGGGTTTTCCTGGTGTAGCACCGGTCGGCCCGGCAATCCCGGTATCGGATATGCAGATATCCACATTGAGCAATTCCCTGCCACCTTCAGCCATCTCTATTGCTGTCTGGGGGCTAATGGCCCCATGATTGTTGATGGTTTCCTTTTTCACCGCAACGATGTCGGTTTTGGCTTCGTTGCTGTAGGCGACTATGGAACCTTCATAGTAGTCAGAACTACCCGGGATATTGGTTATCTTATCGCCTATTCTGCCGCCGGTAGCTGATTCAACCGTGCCTATAGTTAGCAGCTTCCCTGTCTCAGCCTGGTATTTCCTTAGCAGCAGGGCAACCTCGTCTTGTAATTCCGCCATGTCTCCCCTTTTTCCTACCTTGAAAGGCTCAGCCAATTTTAGCAAAAACACAGGTGTAGAAGCGAGCTTTCCTGATATAATTATGGCCGTGGATGAATTAGCGGATACAATAACCTTTCTTGGTACCGCCGGGGCTAGGTTTGTGGTAACCAAGCAGTTCTTGGCTTCAGGTGGTGCCTGGCTTAATCTTGGCGGTACTGAGATACTTCTTGACCCCGGCCCTGGCTCTCTAGTCCAGGCTACTAAGAGAAAACTTGACCCCTCTAAGCTCAGGGCTATTATCCTGTCTCATAAACACCTTGACCACTCTGGTGACATTAATATCATGATTGAAGCTATGACTGAGGGTGGTTGGAAGCGGCAGGGCATAGTCTTTGCGCCATCCGATGCCTTGAATCAAGACGGCGTCATTCTTGATTACTTACAAAGCTATCCACGAACAATAGAGATTTTGTCTGAAGGCAAGTCCTATTCTGTCGACGATGTTTCCTTTGAAACTCCGGTCAGGCATCATCACCGAGTGGAAACCTATGGCTTCTTTTTCAGAACACCGCGGCACACGTTTTCTTGGATTACCGATACCGAGTATTTTGCTAGGCTGCCCGGCTACTATCGAGCCGAGCTGTTGGTCATGAATGTAGTTATGCTGGAGCCCAAGACCCCAGTTGACCACCTGTCTCTTCCCGAAGCCAGACAGATAATTGAGGAGGCAAAACCGAAAGCTGCCATCCTTACCCATTTTGGCATGTCAATATGGCGGGCCAAACCGTGGGAACTAGCCAAACAGCTAAGCGAAGACACTGGTATTTCTGTTATCGCTGCGCGCGACGGCATGAGGTTTGACTTGGCACGCTTGGAGGCGCTATAAAAGCTGAAGGGACGGGTTCTTGAATGCCCTAGAAGGCGGGTCTGTTTCCCTTATCTGAAATAACCCCAACGCCTTTTTTCGATCTGGGTAGGGAGCTCAGCAGACGGAATATGACATAAAGTGCGAAGAAAAGAAATAGCAAGCCTATGATGAAAGCCAGGAAAAGAAGCTCGAGCAGGAAAACGGGCAGCATTAGGAATGAAGAAATTCCCGAGGATTTTCTCGTTTTGAGGAAGGTGTGGCGACTGCTTACCCAGATGAAGCCTTTGTTAAAAAGCTGTGGGGGAGTTGTTATCGGCAGTCTTGGCTGGTCATCTGGCTCTTTCATCGGTAGCCAATTATAGCTGAAGGCAATGGCGAAGTCTAATTTGGAGGAGTGTTTAGTTGTCACCCTAGCCTGAATGAAGTGAAGTGGGAAGGATCTCCAGACGCTGTCCTGAGTCACGCGGAGGATTCTGCGTGGAGTTGCCCCTGAGCGAGAGATTCTTCGGTCGCTTTGCTCCCTCAGAATGACAGGAAGCGAAGAGGCCAGAATGACGCGTCGGATCGTTAGACAACCTCAATTTGGAGGAGTGATGCCTGAATACTGTATCGGAACCAGCGGCTGGCATTATGACCACTGGAAAAGGCTTTTCTATCCTGAAAAGCTAGCTAAACCGAAGTGGCTCGAATTCTATGCCGAGCAATTTAGCACTGTGGAACTCAACAATAGCTTCTACCACCTGCCGTCAGAGAAAGCTTTCGTTAATTGGCGCGAGTCTTCACCAAAGGGTTTTGTCTTCGCTGTCAAAGTAAGCCGCTTTATCACTCATATAAAAAGGCTAAAGAATACAGAAGAGCCGTTGCAGAATTTCGTTACACGAGCTGACTTTTTGCGAGACAAACTTGGTCCACTTCTATTCCAGTTGCCGCCGAATATGAAACGTAATGATGAAACTCTAGAAGCTTTCTTGTCCATGCTACCTTGCCAATATCACCATGTGTTGGAGTTTCGCCATGAGTCGTGGATCGACGACGGTGTCTTTAACATCCTAAGACGACATAATGTTGGTTTATGTGTCTTCGATATGCCTGATTTTACCTGTCCTTTGGTAGCTACGGCTGATTTTGCTTATATCCGCTTCCATGGCAGTGCTGGATTATACGCGAGTTGCTACAGTGATGGGGAACTTTCCGATTGGGCAAGGCGGATTGCCGAGTTAGGGCAAAACCTGGAGACAGTCTACATTTACTTCAACAATGATGCTGAGGCTTATGCGGTGAGGAATGCCAAGACTCTAGCTCGCCTTTTGAACTGATTCAGCTTGGGCTGAGGATTTCGACCCTTGGGATGCAATGTTGTTAAGATACGTTGTCACTTGGTGAAAGCCTTACTGCCAATTCCGAAGGGGAGAATCTCCAAACTGAGTAGGAGCAGAGTCACGGGGCAGGGTAAACGCCAGCCAAAAGATTAGGTATGCCAGCGAAAACAAATATCGTGTCTACAACCGACAACACGCCAGCTATTGTCAGAAGCCATTTTGACGCACTTAACATTATCCACCTCCTCTTACGTGATTGTGCTACTAGTTGTCAAAACTTGCTTCGCCTACGTAAGTAACCACAGGTATTCCTTCACCTTCTCAGCCAGCTTGCTGGGCATTCCTTTCACCGTGGACAGCTCTTCTACAGATGCTTCTTTGATGCCTTGGACTGAGCCAAATTTCTTCACCAAAGCTTTCTTGCGTTTGGGTCCGATGCCAGGAATGCTATCAAGAGCTGAAGCTATGCCCTCTTTGTGGCGCAGTCTTTGATGATAGCCTAAGGCAAAGCGGTGGGCTTCGTCTCTAATTCTTTCAAGCAGGTGAAGGGCTGCAGAGGTCTGAGGAAAATCAACTGGCTCAGGATTACCTGGAATGAATACATCCTCTCTTTCTTTAGCTAGGCTGGCAGTCGGAATAGAGTCGAGACCTAGTTCTTTCATTACCTCCAGAGCAGCATTGAGATGGCCTTTGCCTCCATCAATCAGAACTAAATTGGGAACTACTGACCAGACATCCTGAGCAGTCAAGCATCTTCGGAAACGACGTCTTAGCACTTCTCGTATCATGGCATAGTCATCGATACCATTTACTGTCTTGATTCTGAAGCGTCGGTAATGAGCCGGCTTAGGCGCTCCCTTATCAAGAACAGCCATACTACCTACGGCCAAATTGCCTCGGATATTGGAAACATCATAGCCTTCTATCCTCACCGGGACTCTAGGCAGGCAAAGCCTCTCTTTCAGCTCTTCCAAGATAGCCGTGGGTTCAATGGCTGCCGACTGCTTGGCTTGGTATAACTCCAATCCCTGGTGAGCATTTTCAGCAACTATATCTACTAGCTGCTTCTTAACTCCTCGGCGCGGCACATACAACTTGACCGGTGCCCCCCTCTGATTTGTCAGCCACTCGGTAATAACCGCTGGTTCGTCAACTGGATATAGGAGTAAGATTACCGGTGGTATCGATGAGGCGGAGGCATAGTATTGCTTAACGAAGCTGGTCATCATTTGACTCGACCCTTCGTCTCGGGTGCCATCCAGTAAGAGATGGTCACGCCCGATGAGTTTGTTATTGCGGATAAAGAAGACCTCCACATAAGCCAGGTCTTTAGTCTGTGCCAGAGCGATAACATCCTGTTCACCTCTTACGGTGACAGCGATCCGTTGTCCTTCAATCACCCTTTCGATAGCTTGAATTTGGTCGCGAAGCATAACTGCTTTTTCAAACTGGCGTTGCTGCGAGGCTTTTCCCATTTTGCATTTGAGCTCCCGGAGCACTAGCTCTTGCCTACCTTCGAGAAACAGGATAACCTGTCTTACTACTTCGTCATAGTCTTCCTTGCTTACAGCACCAATGCAAGGTCCCAAGCAGCGGTGGATGTGATATTCAAGACAAGGCTTGGAATCCTTCCTGGTAATGACTTTATTGCAGGAGCGAAAGGGGAAGATTTTCTTTATTAACCGCAGCGTTTTGCGTACTGAACCAGCACTAGCAAAAGGGCCAAAATACTTACCTCCATCTTTGTGGTAACGACGAGTAATGCGGACGCTAGGCCAATCATTGTCAAGGTCTATCTTAAGGTAGGGAAAGGTTTTGTCATCTTTCAAACGGACATTGTAACGAGGATGGTGTTTCTTGATCAGGGTGCACTCTAAAATGAGCGCTTCCTGTTCAGAATCAGTAATTATGGACTCAAAGTCGCTTATGCTGGTTACCAGACGTTGAAGTTTGGGTGATAAATGAATACCAGGACTGAAGTAAGCCCTTACCCGGTGGCGGAGGCTGGCCGCTTTGCCAACGTAAATAACTTTACCTTGGCTGTCTTTGAATAGATAAACTCCAGGTTTTGCCGGCAAGGCTTTTACCTGGGCCTCAATTGACAACGTCATCATAGCTTAGTTTATTGTAGCATTGGCTGGTGAAGGTGACAAAAAGTTTCTAGAATCCTGTGGTTTGAATAGCTTCACCTGCTGGTATTATGTTAGAATAAACAGGACGACCCAAAATGGAAGAAGATATAAGGTCTTTCCTTGAGTACCTTGCCAGGGAAAAGAGATATTCGCCGAATACCTTGGCAGCCTACAACAGTGATTTGAGCCAGTTAGCCGCTTATGCGAAGTCCCAAGTCTCCGAAAAGGGCATTGCCCCTCACGGACTTAGGTTAAATGCTGAACTTCTATCGGGTTATCTGCATAGCCTCAGGGAAAGGAAGTACACCCCGTCTACAGTAGCTCGTAAGGTGGCTGCAGCTAAAGCTTTTCTTAGCTTCATGGTACACACGGGTAAACTGAGAGGTGATTTGGCACCAAATTTAGCTTCGCCTCAGGTGAGCAAAGCTTTGCCCAAGCCTTTGTCTGTTTCTGAGGTTCGTCGTTTGCTAGTGGAACCGGCAAAGCTTTCTACTATGGAAGCAAAGAGAGACAAGACTATGTTGGAGCTGCTTTATGCTACTGGTTTGAGAGCCACTGAGCTGATGGCGTTGAATGTGGAGGACATTGACTTGAAAGCAGGTAATGTCTGTTGCTCAGGTCGAAACTCCAGAGTTCGGGTTGTTCCTATTGACCAACACATAGCACAGGTGGTTAGAGAATATATAGATGTTGTTCGCCCTGATCTGCTGAGCAACGAAGAGGAAGTGGCTTTGTTCCTTAACCGCCGTGGTGAACGGCTTACTCGACAGGGCTTCTGGCAGATCGTTCAAGGCTATGCGGACAAAGCTGGACTCAGCACCAAAGTCACTCCTCGTAGCTTGCGCCACAGCTTTGCTACCCATAAACTAAAGGGTGGCGCTGACTTGCAGTCTGTTCAAGAGCTCCTGGGACATGCACATATTTCAACCACCAGAGCGTATAAGCAGGTTGAACTTCGGCCTTGAGTTGGAGTTGGTGGGAAACTCAGTTTTATGTGGTGATGGCAGAAGCGTTGGAACTATAGTAGTGGATTCTTTGGGGTCGGAATATGGCAAAGAAATCACGACGAGCTAGGGCAAAACGTCGAACTAGCAACAAGTTACAACGAAGAGGGCCGGGCATACCCGTCCAACCACCCGAGGCAGTGGTTAAGCCCAAAACGACAGTGTCTTCGGTTGAACCCTCCTCCTCCCGAGCGCAAACAGCTCGCTATCAATACGTATTATCCGACCTACGGCGCATCGGCATTATCGGTGGTGTTCTCTTTCTGGTCCTTGTTGTATTGACTTTCATATTAGGCTAGAGCTCCAAGGTAGTACACGCGTGGGTTTAGAGACGGCCCGAGCTAGGCTACTTGAATCCCTGAGTCACGAAATTAGCGATAAGCGTGTGCTCGTAGCCATGGCACATGTGCCCAGGGAGCTTTTCATACCGCCAGATTATTACCGCTCGGCCTACGAAGATGTGCCTTTAAGCATTGGCTTTGGGCAGACTATTTCTCAACCTTTTATCGTGGCTTTGATGACCCAAACCTTGGAGCTCATGGGTAGTGAAAAGGTACTGGAGATAGGTACCGGAAGTGGCTATCAGACAGCAATACTGGCTGAACTCGCTAAATGGGTAGTCAGTATCGAGCGCATTACACAGCTGGTAGAATCAGCTAGACAAGCTCTAGGCAACCTAGGTTACACTAACATTGAAATCCATATGGCTGAGAACACCTTAGGTTGGCCTGCTGGAGCTCCGTATGATGCAGTCATGGTTACGGCTGGCGCGCCGCGCATTCCCGACGCACTCGTGAAGCAACTGGCTCTGGGTGGAAGACTAGTCATTCCGGTAGGTTCAAGGTGGGAACAAGAGTTGATCAAGGTTACTAGGAAGAAAAGGAAAAACCTAATCGAAAATCTAGGTGGTTGCCGCTTCGTCCCTCTTATTGGCGAAGGCGCCTGGGAGGAGTAATACTTGCCAGAGCAGGCAGCCATCTAGGCAAACTCGTAGCTGAGAATTTGCCCCTGCTCGGCGTTGACTTGTATCTTGAAATCGTACTTGTTTGCACCTTTGGGAGTGGTAAAGCGGTCAAGCGAGCCTCGAGACCGCATGATGATTTTGCCTTGCAATTGATATACCTGAACATCGTCTTTGACAGTTAGCTGGTTGTCGGTGAATTCAACTTTAGACTCAAAGTATTTGCCAAGCAAAAACCTCTCGGCAATCTGTTGCGCCTCAGTTTCGGTCAACAATTTGTGATGCTGAACCATTTTGGCGTCCTTTTTTGTCCGAACATATAGATTCTACGACATTTGGTGGGTCGCTTTCATACTAGGTGGGCCACCGCAGCGTTAGCTTCTTCGAGAGACACACCTGGCTTAGCTACAAGGGCACCTACAGGACAAACAGCGACACAAGCCAAACAGGAATCACACGCCACCTCAGCCAAAGGGATGCCAGCCAATGTAGTAACGACAGTATTAATGCCTCTGAAAGCGAAATCAAGGATGCCGGTGCCTTGGTCATGACATACCTGAACACATTTGGCGCACAAGACACATTTGTTGGGGTCATAGGTGAATAAGGGATGACTCGAATCTATTGGTAGTTCCCGGGGTATACGCCTGAGCCGCTTAAGCTTTAGTTTCAAACCGAGGCGAGAGGCAATATTCTGTAGCTCGCAGTTTCGGTTCTTGGCGCAGTTACGACAATCGAGGTGATGGTGACTGAGGAGAAGCTCGAAAGCTGTACTCCTAAGCCTCTGAGCTTTTGGGGTATTGAGATATACTGTTATGCCGTCGCTGACTGTCTCGGTGCAAGCGGTAACAGGGGCACTTCTGCCCTCAATCTCCACGAAACAGAGGCGACATGAAGCAAAAGGTGGATCAGTCTCTCTCATAGCACACAAATTAGGGATATAGAGTCCATTGTCCAAAGCTGCCCAGAGGAGATTGGTTCCTTGCTGAGCTTTGACCTCAACACCGTCAATAGTCAAAATGACCGGCTTCACTTCTATCCTAAAATCCTAGCATTTCTTTGAAAGGCTCTCGAGGCAAAGCTACCTCGGTGATTGCGCTTCTGATACCTAATTCTAGGTAGGCCCTATCACTAGCAAAATACAGGTGGCTCCTGCAGCTGCAGTCACTGGACCCAAAGCTAGGGACAAAAGAAAGCTCGTTCGCCAGAGCCCCAGACAGAAGACACTCCAGCCTTCGCTCAGTTTCACAAAGGATTATCTGCAAAACCTTAGCTTCACTCAGAAGGTAATCGATATGCCACTTCTGCTTTTTGTCTTTGCTTAGATGGTGCTTTACCCTTGATTTGAACCCGCCTAGAGCTGAGCCCAAGTAAGCATAGCACGCTCTCGGAAATTGAATTACGCCGAGGCTACCTACGTGGATTCTTTGCTCGGCATCAAGTTCAACAACCAAAATATAGGTGCCTTTTGTTGCGCTGACTTTCGGATCATCTAGACAAACCTTTGGGTAAGTAGTCATCTCTTTCAATGCAGCTACCTTACTCATATCAAGCTATTTCTTTGCTAATTCCTAGGACTGGCTGAACTTAGCCTGTCCATTCTTGCCAAGATAGCCTCTGTTTGTTTTCGCATGCCTTGTATTTCCTCCGTCAGAGCCTTAGGTGAGATGGCAATCTTTTCGATAATAGCTCCTTGGGGACAGATTTCCAGACACATGCCACAGGAATTGCATTTGTTGTGGTTTATTTGTGCTTGTCCCCAGAAGAGATAGATTGCCCCTTGTGGACAATTCTGGGCACAAAGTCCGCAACCGAGACATAAGTCTTTTCTGACTTGTAGCATAGAATCACCTGCCTGATTTATCTGTTTGCTCACTCCATAAAGATTCATAATCAAAGCCTAGGCCTACGCCATAATGTTTCTGCCAAGTTCAATGGCGCAACCTCG
>Ga0209636_10006881_pt1 | contig 11615 bp, 4 predicted proteins | sample DeeMarSWOR152_54_FD_187464 | JGI IMG/M metagenome (GOLD analysis project Ga0209636, IMG submission 187464) | Marine sediment microbial communities from White Oak River estuary, North Carolina - WOR-1-52-54 (SPAdes) (version 2) | ecosystem: Environmental > Aquatic > Marine > Intertidal zone >... | reverse complement strand
GATTTCTTCTTCTCCGTCATTTTGTTCTGTCCCATTAAAAAATCCAAAAAAGGCAATGATAAAAATGGTGACCGTAATGAATCTTCTCGTGAAGCTGAATGGATAGAGGATATAGGAGGTAACGGTCCTAGAGTTGCTGCTTATTTGAGAGTGAGTACACGTAGGCAGGCCAAAGAAGGTTTTAGTCTTGAGGCACAGCGAGAGCAACTTAACAAGTTGAAAAATGAGCTTAAACCTTCGAGGATATACTGGTTTGTTGATGCTGGAAAATCTGGAGTTGATTTTGATAAACGCAAGATAAATCCAATTCTTAAACTGAAGAATCGAGGGGAAATAGACGAACTGTGGGTTACTAATATCGATAGGATTGGAAGAGAATGCAGAAAGATGCTTTATTTCTTTCTTGAATTCTGCGACGATGGTGCCATAATTCGAACACCTGAAAGAGAATACACGCTAAAAGATCTATCGAGCCTTCTGATGCTTGTAATCGAAGCGCACACATCGGAACAAGCGAATAGAAACAGAGCTAAAGCAGCTATAGCCGGGAAAGCACAATCATTCAAGCAAAAAAATTGGAACAAGGCGATACCGTTTGGATACCGAAAGAAAGAAAAATGGCTGGTAAGAACTCCCGAATTGGAACCTGTGATAAAGGAAATTTACAAACGATTCCTAAGAACAAAGAGTTTGGAAAAAGCCAGGAAGTATATTAACGCAAAATATCGACAATATCTATCTCAGCCTTTAAGCCGCTATCGAATTAGGAGAATACTGTCTGACCCAGTCTATGTTGGTAGACCCGAACATCTAGGAGAAGTCGTTGCCGACCCTTCCCTTGCATACATAGGTGAAGACACTTATCTTGCAAGTTTGAAGATTCTTCAGATCATCCGGAACAGATACAGACCTCAAAGGGTTAGTCCAATAGAAGAACTAGTGATTACTTATGGTGTTTCTGCCCTCGAATTTTTAAATCAGCTTGAATTTCACCATAAAGGGTGTGGGGGACTAATAACAAAAAACGGGACGAACGAGAAAGGGATTCGGCAACAAATTTTCCGTTGTAATAAGTGTCCATCTGAATGGAAAGTTCCAACCAAGAATCAATTAAAGAGAATCCAAGAACACTCAAGGCCAGGAAGCATCGAGTCTCCAATTTGCTCATCAAATTCTCACGATCTTATTTTCCCTCTCACTTACGAAGGTGATTCTTCCACAAAGAATTTCAAAGAGGTCAAAAAACCCAAAGAAAAACGAAGACAAAAAAAGGAATGCGAATGGTCAAGTACCACTCTTGACGATCTCTGGGATTAGCTTGCGTGCGCTAAGGTTTTTTCTAATCACAAACTTGTCATCGATTATTTTGACCAGATTCCAACCTTTGTTTAATAGTTGGAAAAGCTCGCCTTCATTTTCTGCTACTCTAAGTTTGTGGCGAAGGTTTTGTTCTGAACTTTCTTGTGAGTTAAGGAGCTCCAAGAATCTATTGAAAACGTTATCAATCTTTGTCGTTTTTCTGATTTCAGGCATTGGAGGTCTTTCGGCTCCACTCATTTTGTACCTGAGTCGAGTTCTGTTCACGCTTCTAAAGAGGTCGTTATCTATGATTCTATATTTTTCTACAAAATCGTTCACACCAGCAACCTTGTATCTTCCAACATATATCTCGTTGGTCAGTATGTCCCTGACAGCCCGCGCGTTCCATTCCTTTCCCCGCTTAGTTCGGACTCCCTCATTGTTCAAATCGAATGCCACTTGAGGCATTGATTTCTCGTGCAAATACATTTCAAATATTCGTCGGACAAGCTTGGCCTCATCTTCATTAACCATGAGTGTGCCGTCGCTATTTTTGTGGTAACCCAAAGGAGGATGAGGGTTTGGCCACTTGTGCTCCTTGGCCAGCGCGTGAAGTCCCAGTCTAGCTCTTTCTCCAATGAGTTCTCGCTCCAGTTCGGCTACTGAGGCAATTGATCTGAAGTTAAACCGTCCGATCGAAGTCGTCGTATCGATGTACTCAGTTATGCTGCACAATCCGACTCTCATTTCACGAAGAAACCTCTCAGCGTTAACGAGGTCAACAAGGGATCGGCAAAACCTGTCGAGTTTCCAAAAGACGATAACGTCAAACTTTCCAGCTCTGGCATTTTCCAGCATGAGTTGAAATTTCGGCCTCTTTATCGTGCCTCCACTTTCACCTTCATCAACGAAAACGTATCTCACTATCCAGCCTCTTTGTTCGCAGTACCCCCAGCAGCGGTGAACTTGCTCCTTGATGCTGTAGTTGAACCTCTGGTTTGGAGATGAGGTCCTGGCATAAATAGCAGCGAAAATCGGGTTTCCGTCTCCCTTTCCTCGATTTCGACCGTTCATAGAAACACCTGCCCAGCCCTCGTTGCAGTCTGGCTACTCATTGCGCTGTGCTGTATGCGTTGACCTTATCTCTCCGAGTACTGTGTCCAAAACAACGGGCAGAGTCTCCATTAGTCCTTCTGCGAAGTCGTTAACCGTATTCTCAAGTTTCTTTGAAGAAAGTGTGAAGTTTTTCGGCATTGCAAAATTTTGATGTTCGCGTGTTCTAAAAGAAAGAACTCTTTTGCCTCGCAGTATGCACATTTCCATATACGCTTGTAGCATTAGTTGCAGGCGTTTCCTACGAAGCACTGCCACTTGGCGTTTCTTGATCCTCCACAGAATCATGCTAGTTATTGACACGTCAAAGAAATACCTGAACAACTGCGAGTAGGAGAGAGATTTTCCCGTCTTGACTTCAATGACAATTTTCTTCCCGTTGTGTTGTAGGTTGACACCGTAGCGGGTTGGAACGATAAGAACATCTGTAGTGCCATGATTTGATTCTGCCCCGGTTAAGACCAATATTTCAAATCCTCGCTTAGCCAGAAAGTTCCGCAGTCGCTCGACCAGTATCCCAACTGCTAGCTTATGATTTTCCAGATATACAGCATCTATGTTCAGTCTATGTTGTCGCTGAAGCTTTCTTACTATATGTTCAATGCGTGGCGAACTCGCAAGGATGTCAATGATTGCAGCTGTACGCGGTTCGCCGTTAGGGAGATAGAAGCTGAATCGCTTGGCAATTTCGGAACATACATGGTCAAGTGAGGATTTGAGATACTCGAAATGTGAATCTTCGTCGGCTATACGTGCGTCCATCGTTTTTTCATCATTTATGAACTTACCCGTGTATTCATCCATGAGTCCACCGATAAATCCCACCCATCCTCGACTTATAAAGTTATCGGTAACGTTATCGATAAATTTTATATGCATCTAAGCTAATAATCAAAATCATGCAAAACAAACTCACGGAAAAAATTTTCGAGGCAATTAGCTCCGCAACTGAACCTCTTGAAACTAAAGAGATAGAAGAGAGGCTAAAAGGATTTTCTAGGGCAACAATACTCTACAGATTGCACAACTTGAGAGGAGATGGACTAATTAAGGGCAAGAGAGTTGGGCCTGGAAAGGGCGCGTGGATCTGGTGGAAAAAAGATGTGTTTAAAGTCTAAGTATAAGCGCGCGCTCTAAGATCTTTCTAATTGAAACACTTCTGTGATTTTCTCATTTTGCATTCTGTGTATTACAATTCTTTTCCAAGCAACTTCTGTAACAGAACTTTTTAAAAAATGCTCTATGGGTATAGTGCGTCATCACATAATCCTATTGAAGAATCTTACTTAATATGATTATATCTTTCTTTTCTTCGTCTTTCTGAAGGAATCCCTCTTGAAAGAAGCCAAGGTGTTCGAAGTTTTCACTTCGTCTTCCTCAAATCGAGAAGGTTTTCTGCGTTTTCTTATGCATAGAGCAGAGATCGTTACGATTGAGACAACGATGATTATAACTCCGAATACGTGTAGTGACCGGTGTACATCTGTTTTGACAACTAGCATTGTTTGGTCTGGAACGGAGATGTTTTGTTCTATCACTGTGTTTCCATAGAAAGTTTCTAGAATGTAGGGACCTTCAGGAACTTTCAGGAATATTGCTATTCCTTCGTCATCGGTGAAGTACTCCTGAGAAATTGGTCCCACAATTTTTATTTCTGCATTTGGGAGTGGTCTACCAATGAAGTCGAGAACGGTTATGGATACCGAGTAGGTCATGTAATATATTCTGATATCGTGTTGACTTTGAGGATAATTTACGTGAAGAACATAGGTTTCTGTTAGTTCTTCAACTGTGAAGGGAATAATTTCTCCATCCACTGTTATGAGAACCCTATTGGCATCTGAATTTGAAGAAGCGAGTAGACTTTTGGGGATGCTTATCGAAAGATAGCCTTCACTATCTTCTGGGCCTCCAACACTGATTGTTACGCTTTTTTCCGTACCCGACATGTCACTGGAGAGTACGGTGGAGTTTGTAGACACCAAAAGGTTAACTTCTATTCCTTCAGGTGTTTGACCTTCTATGACCGTAACAGTACTCTGTTCTTCTGCAAAATCCTCAGCAAATGCCTTTGCACCTTCCATGAATACTTCATACATTGTTTTGTAAAACCGATCCTGTCTGGTCAACTCATCTTCAATGAAGTCTCGAAACTCCGAAGATTCCTCAGCAGCATCGATGAGAAGGTACAAAGCGACCGCAGAAGTGGGATCTACTTCTCCAATCAAGGAACCAGCAACGCTTCTAAGATATCTCCAGATCCCATCTTTGTACATTTTAGAAAGAATACGCATCGACACATATCCCATAGTCCTCCCTTTTACCACCTTTGCATAGAAACTAGTCATGTCTTCATAATCCACTGTTATGCCTGCAGGAATCCGTTGGTAATGCAACGCCTCATTGTAGATTGGAGACATTGTGCTTGAGGCTTCTAATAGGCTTTGGGCTCCAGTCTTTAACATCTCAACAGAAGCTATGGTCACTAAATTGTCAGGATCCACCACCTGCTTAGTGCATGTCACAAGAAGTTTGGTGAACCATTTTATTCCGTCGGCATCGGGAATAGGGACAACCACTTTGATGGTTTTTCCAAGCAAATCGGCAGAGAGGTCTCCTATTTTCTGGCAGATCCATAGCCATAAGCTCCACTTACTGATTTCATAATATTGGTCTGCAGAGGCTTGGAGATTATTGGGATTCCATAGAGTTATTCCCAAAAGAGCAATTTCGGCTGCGAACGATATTTTTGTATATAACTCAACGTCTGTTATCAAGTTTCCCCCAAGGTCTACCACGTACCAGTTGAATTTCGAATATTTCCATCTGAAGAACTCATCCATGTTTTCAAAGCTTGACGGAATTGATGAAATCCTTAGGTTTTCAGTCAAGAATGCTTTGTAAATCATTCCATCATATTCTACATTGAAGTACAATCCAGTAACACGAAAAGACTCGGTTGCAACATCACCTTCTACAATGATTATCTGAACATCGAATTGACCTAGAACATCTTGCTTCCACTCTCCATCTTTGAAATACAAAGCTTTCAGTTGTATTATCGAAGTCCCTGTCGAATCAGGGGCAGTCAGCTTGAAGTTGTAAACCTCGTAACCATTGCCCATTAGAGTATCATCGACGTTGGCAATCTGTCCATTATTCCAGACACTAAAACGAACGTCTGTACTACGCGTGAAATAGTAACTTACAATTGCTGAAATATAGAATTCCTGACTCAAAGCTCCAGATGATGGAGAAATGACGTTGGCTATTTCGTATGAGTAGATTTCGATTTTCACAGTTATTTGTTTTTGGTCGTACGTTACATCGCTCAACAGAAGGGCTGTAATCGTATACGTTCCGGCGTTGAAGTCTGATGGTACTGTCCAATAGAGGTCAGAAAATGTTCTTTCCTCCCCAACATTCAGGCTGATCATATCTTTGAATACTCCTTCCCTAGCAACTTCATTATTCGAATTGACCATTGTGATGGTTATTTCTAGACCAGAAAGGTCAAAATCACCAGAATTTTTGATTCTGATATCTAAGGTGATCTCTGCAACTGCACTGTAACTCGGTTTGTCCGTTGTAATGTATGTGATCTCAGCTGATCTCTGCAGATTTGTGTTAATTTCGATGTCTGAAGGCACCTGCACATTTGTATCCAATCCGACCTGATTGCCACCGTAGTAGAAGTAGACCAAATAATGCTCGCCGTTTTTTGATGTAGGCCAAAGTAACAAGGAGAGTTTGCCACCAACGCTTGTTCTTCCTTCGGCTACATAATGTTCAACTAGGTGATGTCCATCCCAACTGTAAATCTTGACGGTTGCATCTGGTAGAGGATCGATACCATTACCTAAAAACGCAGTAACAGTAAGTACCTGCTTGTAGAGAGTTGTAATTGTCTTTTCAGTAGTCCTATCGATGTCAACGGTAATATCAGTAGCGCTACCAATCCACATACCGTCAGCATACACTTCAACATGATATTTTCCGACTTTTAAGTCTGAAAGAGTGAATGTGTTAGTCCCAGGACTGAGCCGCTCAATTTCGTGATTTGAATCATTGTAAAGAATACAAACACTTGGTGTCACAGGGCTACGATCTGGATACTCGACGCGTATGGAGATTGATCCAATCGGATTAACAGTTGTTGATACATCCTCGCTTGTGGTTTGTTGTTCTTGAATATACACCCTTGATAGTCCGCCAACAGTACCATGTTCGCCGTAATATATGTGAACGTAGTAATATTCGCCGGATATCGTAGTTGACCAAAGATGATCAAAGAAAACAATTCCAGACTCATCTGTTGTTCCAGACCGAACCAAATTGCCTTCATGACTGCGAACTGCCACTTCTGCGTTGGGAAGTGGAGTATTTTCATCACTGCAGTTGATGATTATCTCTAGGTTGCCTGCATGGTATGTCTCTATCGGGGCTTGCGTGGTTATTTCAGATTTGACTTCTACGTTTGTGGCGCTGCCGATCATCATGTCGTCTTTGTATACTTCTACATGGTAAATGCTCGGGTGCAAATTAGAGAAGGTACACGTGCTTGTTCCGGGATTCTCACGATCGACTTCCCGCCATGAGTTATTGTATAGAACATATACATCTGGAACCACCGTGTCTCCAGTAGGGTACGTTACCGTGACTTCTATATTCCCTACCGGTGGTGACACAGTTGTTGTTATGTCTATTTCTCCGTCAGTGCCCTTGTTGACATGTACAGGTGTCACCCATACCACCGGTCCTGAATCATAGAAAACTTCAACCCCATACCACTCCTCTGCGGGCATGGTGGTTGGCCATAGGCTGAATTCGTATTCGCCATTACTGTCTGTAACATCTTCATAACGATAATTATACCATTCATTGTAGCTATCCCAACTGTAAACCTTCACTGTCGCTCCAGGAAAAACTGTTGACCCATCACTGTAGTACACCGTCACTCCAAGCGTCTTCTCAGTCCAGAAAGCATACAGCGTCTCATAATTGACATCATCAGTGTCCACAACAATGTTCTCATCACTGCCAATGAACATGTCATCAACGTAAGCCTCAACATGATAAACACCAAGAGACAGATCCCCGAAAGTGTAAGGATTAGACGGATCATAGATCTTACTCAGAGGATTCCAGCCAGAATCGTAAAGAATCAGCCACTCAACCGACAGCAACGCACCATAATAATCCTTAGTCGTAACTTCAATAGCACCTTTCGGCGGCGGAGGGGGATCAACTTCTGTGGTTATAGATTCTGTTCCGCCAGTGTTTTTATCAACGTACACAGGGTCTGCCCAACCCACCTTACTAGAACCATCATACACCTCCACCTTGTACTTCTCATCGGATTCTGTAGTTGGCCAAACAGTGAAGTCACACTCACCACCACCATCAGCGTCACTCTGATACCGATAATGCCACTGACTATCAGTACTATCCCAACTGTAAACCTTCACTGTAACATCTGGAAATCGAGTCGAACCATCACTGTAGTAGACAGTTGCCTTCAAGGTTTTCTCAGTCCAAAAAGCATAAAGGGTTACAGCAGTTGCTTGACCAGAATAGACTGGAATGTCTTCAGCGCTACCGATGAACATGTCATCAACGTAAGCCTCAACATGGTAGGTTCCAGGAGAAATGTCACTGAAGGTGAAAGGGTTCGATGGGTTCTTTTCCTTTCCACCCGGCAAGAGATCCCAGCCAGAATCATAAAGACACAACCATTCAACAGAGAGAAGAGTACCATAGTAGTCTTTAGTCGTAATCTCAATACCACCTTTCGGAGGATCAATGGTTGTTGTTATTTTGATGTTTGCGCCAGTATTTTTGTCAATGTAAACTGGTTCTTGAGTGCCAACGACTTGACTGTTGTAGATGATCTCTACCTTGTATTTCTCGTTCGTGATCATGGTTGGCCAGAGGAGGAAGCTGACCTGACCATTGCTGTTTGTTGTTCCTTGATACCTGTAATTCCAGCGCAGATGATAGCCGTCCCAACTGTAGACTTTGACTGTAGCACTTGGGAAAACTGTCGAGCTATCTCTATAGTAGACAGTAGCCGTCAAAGTTCTCTTTGGCCATTGTGTTTGTATCGTCTCGTCAATGGCTTGACCAGCGGAAACTGGGATGTTCTCAGCACTGCCCACAAACATGTCGTCAACATAGGCTTCAACATGGTATGTTCCGGGAGACAAGTCTGTAAAAGTGTAAACATTGGATGCTGGACTAGCCCGCTTCAACTCGTTCCAGTTCTGATCATAAAGAATCAAAGTCTCCGAAGTGAGGGCGCTTCCATCATAGTACTTGACAGTAGTTTTGATGGATCCCTTAGTTGGGGGAGGATTGACGCTCGTCGTGATGGGGACACTTCCGGGGACATTAACACTCGATTTTTCACCGACTTTCTGACTGTTATAGTAGACCTTGAGCTTGTAGTGTTCTCCAAATATCGTGGTTGGCCAAAGAGTAAAAACGGCTTTTCCATTGCTATCTGTTGTCTTTTCGTATCGATAGTCGTAGATCTGATGGTAGCCATCCCAACTATACACTTTAACAGTGGCACTGGGAAAACTAGTGGAACCGTCGCTGTAGTAGATGTTGACGGTCAAGTCCTCCTTGTAGAAGGAGGTAATGGCTTTCTTCGTTGTTTGGCCAGCCTGAACTGGAATGTTCTCGGCATCTCCAACAAACATGTCGTCAACGTAGGCCTCAACATGAAAAGTCCCGGGAGACAAATCAGAAAAAGTGTAGACGTTAGACGACGGACTAGCCCGCTTCAACTCGTTCCAGTTCTGATCATAAAGAATCAAAGTTTCGGGAGTAACGCCGCTACCAGTTGGATATTTGACGGTGATCTGAATGGAACCCATATACGAAACCGAGGTAGTGACGCTGCATGTTCCACCACTATTCTTGTCAACCTTAACATTGGATTTTTCCCCCACCTTCTGGCCATCAAAGTAAACTTTGAACTTATAGTGCTCTCCAGACACTGAAGTTGGCCACAAGTTGAAGCTGGCTTGACCATTACTGTCTGATGTCTCCTGATATCTGAAATTGTACCTCCCATGGTAGCCATCCCAACTGTAAACCTTAATGGTAGCGCCTTTTTGACGGTGAGAACCATCACTGTAGTAAACAGTCACAGTTAACGTACGTTTGTAAAAAGTGGTTATTGTTCTATGAGTTGATTGACCACCGGAAACAGGGATGTTCTCCGAACTGCCGATGAACATGTCGTCAGCATAAGCTTCGATGTGATAGGTGCCGGGGCTCAAGTTATAGAATGTATGGGTATTTGATGACGGACTAGCCCTGGTAATCTCTTTCCAAGAGCTGTCATAGAGAATCAAAGTTTCGGGAGTAACGCCTGTTCCAGTTGGATACTCTACTGTTATATGAGTCGAACCTGACCCGGAAGATCCAACAGTGAATGATTCTCTTCTCTCGTTGTTCCCTTTATTGCTTTCAGGAGAACAGAAAGACGCACCTAGATCAATCTCCGACAGAGGGTCGGTACGAACAATTTCTAGAAAAGATTCAGAGGTTGTTCTACCTCTACGCTCTCCAAAACCGAAGGGCACAATAAAAGGAAGATAGACCAATGACAAAATGCTTAAGATCAAAAGACAAGCTAAAGCCTTACTCTTCATATGTCTCACCTTTTCTGCGTTCGACATTGTTGGCTTTCCACGTTTGGTTAATATAGGGTTTGCTGGATTGAATATTTGAGGATAGAAATAACTTTTGCAAAAATATAAAATGTGAGAGTTTACACTAAATCAGCAAGTTAACCAATCAAAAAAGCATGGGTTATCATTCATGCTTAGTAAAAAATTGCTTGGGCTCTTACTAGCGCTGATGGTTTGCATAGAAGCTCTTCCTTTGTTTTCTGCAGTTTACTCGAGAGCAACGGAGCAATCACCGATTTCCGTCAACATGCTTAGTAACCCTGGTTTTGAAGCTGGACTAACTGATTGGAATATCTCAAGCGATTCTACTTCACGGGCCTCTTATACCCCAGATATTACTACTAAACATGGAGGCACTACTTCCGTTAAAGGCGTTGAAACATGGACTTGGAGTTTAGGCCGACTTTACCAAGATGTTACAAATCTAGTTGAAGTAGGTAAGACGTACAGGATTGCTGGATGGATAAAGACGTTGAATGTTCAAGGATGGGTTGTTATTGCGCTAGACTATGTGAAAGATGACGGCTGGACAACTGCAGATGGCTATATCAGAGAAATCGGATATGTAAGCGGAACCGCTGATTGGACTTATTATGAAAGTGATCCTTTCACCGTTCCTCCGATGCCATCTGAGTGCGTTGCTCTATGGTTTCTCTTTGATTTCAATGCCGGAAATGGAACTGCCTGGTGGGATGATGTAGTTCTCCGCCCGACGGCGTTGTCTTATGACGATGGAGAGGCAGACATGAGCATCTCAATAGAGCCGGGCACTGGCGTTGGTGTTCGGTTTGATCCTAGCTTTCCTTGGATTCTTTTGGGAACAGAAATAGTCGGAAAATACTCGCCTGGCTATGAAGGTTGGTTTTCTGTTGGAATTTTCAACGATGAGGTTAATGAGATTGTCAGTAGTGACTACAAGTGTGAAGATTTTTTTCGAACTGACGAGTTTGTGTCAGCCGAAATCAAAATCCCACCTATACTGTTGACAAGCAGCTTCTACATTTTTGTCTTTTCAGACAGTCAACTTAACAATACGTTCTCTATCGCTTATGACGATGATTCACCCATCGCCGATCGTTCCTACTCCATAAACAAGGACACAAATTCTTTCGAAAATGCATATCAAGACAGAAACTTGATGATCAGAGCCATAGGATATACATCTAAGGTGCTTACAAGTAGCTGGTCTTCAATAGTGACAACAATAGATGGATGTCTTGAACCCGAAGAATGGATGTTCAACAAGTATAACCTCGTATTTAATGACCAAGAGTCTGGAGACCTGAAAACATATTTATACATAAAAAATGACGAACGGAACTTATACTTTGCACTGGATACGGTGGAAGATACCATAAAAACTAAAGAAACAACCAGAAGGATTGATATTGCTCTCGATATAGGTGCTGATGGGACACTCGAAGCAGGAAAGGATCTTAAAGTTAGTCATTTGACCCCTAACGATGGCGTTGGCATTGGAACTCGTATTGTTTGGGTATG
>Ga0209636_10006880_pt1 | contig 11616 bp, 11 predicted proteins | sample DeeMarSWOR152_54_FD_187464 | JGI IMG/M metagenome (GOLD analysis project Ga0209636, IMG submission 187464) | Marine sediment microbial communities from White Oak River estuary, North Carolina - WOR-1-52-54 (SPAdes) (version 2) | ecosystem: Environmental > Aquatic > Marine > Intertidal zone >... | reverse complement strand
ATCGATATAACGCTGGCAATCGAGCAGGCCCTCCAGCACAATTAGTGTGTTTGAGTATTGCCCAATTCCCGCCCAGATTGTATATTAAAAAAAATTCGCATTGGATAAAATAATGAAAGAAATCAATTGGATTGTGGGTATTATTCTGTCTATTGCAACATCGTTCCTCCTGCTCCTATCCTTTCCTATGTACAACATCTGGGCACTATCCTTTATTGCACTTGCACCAATTTTCTTTATTGTGTATACAACTAGCTTGAAAAAGACCCTCCTCTATGGCATTGTTAGTGGATTTCTCTTCTACTGCCTGTATCTTTTTTGGATGAATGCGTATCTTGCGGTTGTAGGCGTTGCATTCGTGACTATTGTATACGGCGGATATTTTATGATTGCCCTTCTTCTCATTAACCTGGCAGGAAGAGCTTTCCCGAAATACAGAGCAATTCTCACTCCATTTATCTGGATATCCATTGAATATATACGGAGTTTTGGGTTTTTGGGATTCACCTTTGGATCGATCGGATATTCCCAGCATAGTTTTCTAAGATTTATTCAAATCGCTGATATTGGAGGAGAAGCCCTTATTTCTTTTATAATCGTAATGTTCAATGCCGGTATCGCTCATATATGTGTATTGCTCTATGAAAAAAAACCGGAGAGGTTGCTGGGTAAAAATGCTCTTCCTCTCTACATCTCCATGGGCCTAGTTATTGTTAGTTTATTATACGGAACATTCAGGCTTAAGGAGCCAATTCCAAGAGAGCCGCATATGAAACTCTCCATGATACAGGCGTTGAGCAGCCCGAGGACGAAATGGAAAACTGAGAAATGGAAGACCCTTAACCAGCTCATGGACCTCACTATAGAAAGCTACCATGAAAATCCTGACATAGATTTGATCGTATGGACAGAAACAGCTATCCGAACGAGTCTCAGACCTAATCTCATATACGGAACTGCCTACCATACGAGAATCCAGCGGATGATAAGAGCAATAAGTAAATATTTTATAATCGGATCCCCCGACAACTACTCAGTCAATAAAGAAAAAGATGTAAATCCTGATTCTCTGACCAAGGTGTATCCTACAAAGGGTGAAGAAGAAATATGGACGAACAGCGCCTATTTTTTAAATAGCGATGGGGAAATTATCGGAAAATACGATAAGATTCAACTAACGCCCTTTGGAGAGCATTTCCCTCTTGGAAAGCGTATAAAATTTCTCCAGAAGGTTCTCGATAAGTTCACCGACAGTGCCGGTTTTACACCAGGAAGAGAGTATACCGTATTTGAATATGAAGACCTCAAATTTGGAGTTGTAATCTGCTGGGAGGGAACATACAGCTACCTTATACGACGGTTTGTGAGCAGTGGTGCTGATTTCATCATTAACATCTCCAACGATATGTGGACGCAAACTGCCGCAGGTCATTACCAACATTTTACCATCACAAAATTTCGAGCCATTGAAAATAGAATTTGGTTCACCCGTGCGGCAAATGACGGTGTCACTGCCTTTATAGACCCCCACGGGAAGGTAGCGGAATCTCTCCCAATAAAAGAAGTGGGATACATTACCGGTGAAATAGGGCCAAAAGTGCGAACAACATTTTATACAAAATATGGAGATATACTACCCAAGATAAGCCTTGCTGTTCTCATCTCCTCTTTTATATTCTCGATTTTTCTCTTAGCAAAAACACCACCCACGAAGAAAAAAAGTAAAATATGAAAACAAAAAGAATACTCCTGATCCGACATGGGGAAAGCATATCAAATAAAAATCGTATAATTACAGGGAGAACAGATGGGTTCGATGTCATAAAGCTAATGAACTTTACTCCATAAAGGGGATCGCTGGATGTCGTTTATTTACATAACCGGTGGTGCAAATTCTGGGAAGAGCAAGTTTGCCCTCGAATTTTTCAGGGAGAGGAGTGATATTACTTTTATTGCAACCGCAGTAGCTACAGATCAAGAAATGGAAATGAGAATCCACACACATAAACAGCAGCGACCATACACGTGGGACACAATTGAAGAACCAGTTGACCTAATAAAGGCCGTGAACTCTACAAAGAAAGAGCACAGGGGAATAATCGTCGACTGTCTTACTTTCTGGGTCTCCAATCTCATATACAATGAAAAATTAGACCACGAACAGATACTCGAACGAGCTGAAAAAGCTTCAAACCTTCTGAGGGAGCTCGACAAATCCGGGATAGTTGTCACAAATGAACTAGGGATGGGAATAGTACCCGGAGACCACGAAAGTAGATATTTCAGGAGGGTTGCCGGTGAGGTAAATCAGATTTTTGCCGGAAAGAGTAAAGAAGCTTGGCTCATTGTGAGCGGTATTCCTTTAAAGATTAAATAGTTGCCTCAGCAACATTCATCCATAGCAATAAGGGCAGCACCAATAGCGCCGATTATCTGGGGATTTGCAGGCACGAGAATGGAAGACCCCAACTTTTCTTCCAGAGCACGTATTACACCTCTATTCTTTGCAACGCCGCCTGTGAGCATGAGCGGTGGTGACATGCCAACTCTATGCACCATTCCAGTAATCCTGCTTGCAATGGAGTTCATCAGGCCCCGGATTATAATCGCTTTTGAATGCCCTTCAGCAATCAGGGAAACGACCTCTGACTCTGCGAAAACAGTGCACATACTGGATATTTCAACGCTCCCCTCCCCTGAAACTGCGATTTCTCCAAGTTCTTCGATGCTGACCTCAAGAGCTCGTGCCATGACCTCCAGAAATCTCCCAGTTCCTGCAGCGCACTTTTCATTCATTAAAAAATCAAGACTCTTTCCTTCCTCGCTTACCTTTATAACCTTGCTGTCTTGGCCCCCTATGTCAATGACCATTCTTACATCATTGTTCAAATGCCATGCACCGCGAGCATGACAGGATAATTCAGTCACTGTTTTATGACCAATACCGGTGGATTTTCTTCCATATCCTGTGGTTACGATAAAGTCAAAATCACCACTCTTCAATCCAGTTTCAATACACGCAGTAGAAAAGACCTTTTCTACGGCGGATTTACTGTTGGGTCCAGTATCCATAACTATACTGTGATACAGCACTCCTTCCTTGAGGACAACCATCTCCGTTGAAACTGAACCTATATCTATACCGGCAGTGATCATCTATGTTTCCTTCCTTTAACCAAGGATTTCCATGAATCCCTCAAGTCTCGTGATATATTGAGCTTCAGAATAGTTCCTCGAGTCAATACAATCACCGTCAAGGTTCAGAAAGGGTATTCCATATTCCATTACCGTGTCCTTTATCAATCTTACTGCTCCATTACTCTGCCTGCAGCCCCAGTGGGAAAAGTGAATAACCCCATCGATTTGATAATCTTCAATTGTCCTCCTTATATAATTCAACCGTTTCTCTATACTGCCTACCCAGAGGTTACTCATTAATTTTTTTGCAAGACTTTCCCATGGGTTGTGGATGTTTAACTCTTCCCAATAAACACTATTTATTTCTTCTGCCACAATGACTGCTCCCAAATCCCTTTCTAGATACTTCATGAGTGTATTTGGGAAAAAAGGTTTCAAATGAAGCCACAAGATTCGTTTTTTTCCATTAATTTTGTTAAACCGTGCATCTGCCCTCTTCTTTAACTCTTCCATATAGGCTTTGTAAAGAGAAGCCCCGGCTCTGGAGCCCAGAAGGGAGCCTATGACCAGGACAAATAATAGACTCTCCTCTCCATAAATAAGGGGAGTGTGGTGTCTTTTGAGATTGTTTATATCAAGAAGCGCTTTCCTAGCCCTGTTTGAATTTTGAAAGGCTCTCTCAAGATCAGATACTTGCAGTGACCTGCCAGTAATCTCTTCTATAGTGTGCACAGCACTTTCTATCTGTCGCGCAAGATACTTCACTGCATTCATGTCCAAGTGGTAGGGAGTATCGAAGAAGATGAGAGGAGTGGAAAAATATTCACTGACCTGGGAAAATGACTTGAACGTGCCGTCGCAGGTGTGTGAAGTTGCCATACAGAATAACGGCTTTGGTAAAAGTCCAGTCCTGGCAAGCTCGATATAGGTCCTATGAAAAGAGCAAAAATCGCTCGAAAGCCACTCCTTTTCAGCTCGAGCGAGCAGGTCGGGTGCCAGGCTCATTGACGCTGCAACTGCAGATAGCATTTCAAGTGAAAAGGGAAGCAGATTAAATGCGTGAACGAGTTCAATGGGTCCAAATAAGCTGATAAATACGCTTGAGTGTGGAGACTTGAAAATTCTTCTTGCATGATTATACAGTATAAGAGAAAGCTTTTTTTCTGAACGGCTTCCAAAAGCACGGGTTCCAAATCTACCTGCCGGAGTGAGAAAGATCTTTAAAAGAACGAGAGAAATCCCCTTTTTAATCTTTCCTGGATCCGGATTGGCAAGCAACATCTGTTTTACTCTCTTTTCCAAGCTCATTTCAGCATCTCCAGAAATCCTTCGATTCTCGTCTCCAGCTGACCTTTACCCATGGAAAAATATTCGCTCTCTAGAAATAGAGAAGGGATATGTTCTTGGTCCAGGATTTTTTTGAAGTGATGATAATCAATGAGAAAGTTATCGCAGAACTTCAGACTCACATATATTAAACTCTCAGCTTCATACTTCTTCATTTCATCGATTATGTAATGAAACCGTTCAGCATTCCTCTCCATTCGTCCGCAGGGCACCTTTACAAGATATCTTTTTGATAGTGCTCGAACAGGTTCCTCATTCTCTTCAACCAATTCCGAACTATAACGTCCTCCAAAGCAGAAATCGTCTCCAACAACTTGGCCGCCTGCCTCCTCAATGAAGCGCAGCATGGGAAATGGATCAATAAGTCCCCCGGAAACGAACACCCTTTTTCCCCTCCTCGCATCTTTTCCTGTTGTATCAATCTGAGATAGTAAAGAATCAAGAATTTTGTTCATTTCCCCTTTCGGGCGTCCCATATTTTCATTCATTATGGCTACCATAAACCTCGAGTCAAGTAGATGAGGAACCCGTGCCCTGAGAGAGTATAATTTTCTCAGTAGCCTTCTGTTCTCATTATAGACTTTCACTGACTCTCGCAGGCATTCATCGGTGATAATCGAACCTGAAACCTCCTCTAAAAAGGATGTAAAATTGAGGAGAAGGTGATGAAAATATTCATGAGAATCTGAATCCCATTTCCTAGGAATATCCAGGAAATAGGACCTGATCCCTGGTACATAATAAGACAAAATATCAAAAACCCTTCGTGATGCATCGCACGAGTGGTTCATGATGATGCACTCCAGGTCCTTTATATCACCTTTAATGATCATATCCACAACGTGTCTGAGGTAAGAGCAGAGATTGTTTGGAAGGTACGCATCTGCAATATCCAGAGAGGGGCGCTGTGGAATGAGCCTGAAAGGAACAAAACCTGAGGCATCAATGATTTCTTCAACAGTATAGGGACAGAGGATACCCACCTTTCCTTTTCGGGTAGCTGTAGATATAGAGGCGGTCAAACCTTCCAGAGTTAGAATAGGCTTATTCAATTTTTACAATATGAATTACAATCGGCAAAAGTTTACTTGATTATTTTGTAATTTATTTTTATACTACCTTTGTGTCTACAAAAAAACTTTTGTATAAGGGTATCCAGGTTTTACCCTCCTGAATCTTCCTATACCAAAATCAATCAACTGGAATATAAAATTGATTTCAGGAAGATGGGACTATTACATATCGACCTTTTTAAAGAGAATTAAAAATTAGCCGGGGTAGAGAATGTCAGTCCTGATAGAAAAAAATTCAAGAATACTTATTCAGGGTATAACCACTACAGAAGGGAGACAGTATACGAGCCTGATGCTTGAATCTAAAGCGGAGATTGTGGCAGGTGTTTCCCCTGGACGCTATGGTCAGGAAGTCGTGGGTGTACCTGTATATGATAAGGTGAGTGAATCCGTTAGAAGACACAGCATCGATGTGTCTATCATATTTGTTCCAAAAAATGCGGTATTAGGGGCCGTGACTGAGGCAATTCAAGAAAATATTCCTTTAATCATTATTGTGACAGGCGATATACCTGTGACTGAGACTATAAAGTTAAAAAATATGGCTCAGCCCAAGGAAATCACAATTCTCGGTCCAGGGTCAGCTGGTATATTAATACCCGGAGCCTGCAAGGCAGGCATCATCTCAAATGAGTATATAATAAAAGGTGTTGTGGGCGTTGTGACACGCTCAAAGGAGAATGAAAAGCATATCTGCCAGAGCCTTTTTAAAGAAGAAATTGGAGAAAGCGCAATAGTGAGTCTCGGTGGTGATGATATCATAGGAACCGACTTTATAAAAATTCTAAAATTGTTCGCGGAAGATGATAATACACAGGTCGTGGTAATTGGCGGCGAGCCAAAGGGAAGGCTTGAAGAAGATGCTGCACGTTACATAAAGGAAATAGGGTATTCGAAGCCTGTGCTCGCGTATCTCTTCAATAGAGAAAAAAATCCTGAAACCGCACTGGAAAAAGAGCTGCTATTCTCTGAGGCCGGTGTCACAACAGTCGATGACATCTGGGAAATCGGTCAAATAATAAAGGAAGCAACCATTGAGGAATAGCCCACTATTCCACCGTTATATCAGTAATGCTTACAACCGCATCCACCTTTCCCTTTTCTTTAAAAAAAGGTTTCAGGCGTAAATAAGAGACGATCAATCCGCTACGGCTCTCCTCAATCTCGTAAAGAAATTGAAGTAGATTCTGAACAGGTATTGCATCGATTTTCATTTCAACCTGTACTCTTGTAATTCCATCACGTGTTTCGTTGCTCCTTGGTTTTATATATTCGATGTTTTGTCTTATCCCTGCATTCTGTGATATGTTCTCAAGGTACGTGAGTACTGAAATTGTCTTTTTTCTATTGAGTATATTTTTTAGCTGAGCATATGCCTCTTTCTCTGATTCATATTTCCCTGCAATACTTTTGAGCTCCGAAAAACGGGACTCGAGCAGACGAATCTCGGATTCATACTCCCTTCTCGAAGAAAGCAGCGGCACAAAGACTATCTGATAGATGAGAAAAAAGAGAATTAAAAGAGAGGCACCATATATAAGCGCCTTTTCTCTATTTGAAAGATTTTTCAGTGGATTTTTCAGATCCAAAAAGGTTCTCCTTGATAGAAATATCAAATATAAATGTTACCGCAAATCCCTCGCTGCTCCCCGTGGTACCCGTATTAGTAACCTCAACTTCTGATATGTATTCCGAAACTGAAAGAGACTCCTTTATCCTGTCGATATCTGAGAAGGTCCGTGCTTTTCCCGCAAACTTTATGTGATCTGGCTCAATAATTATGTCGCTGTATTCAATAACAACATCCTCGGGCATGTATGTAGATAGTTCCCTGAGTAGCGCAATACCGCTATAACGTCGATCTATGCTTATTTCAATAAGACCTATCTTGTTCTGCAAATCTTCCAGGTACCCTTGTACCTGCTCGCCCTTCAGCTGTGGCACACCAAACACTTTTGTGCTCAGCTCATCTATCCCCTTCCGCAACTCTATCACCTGATTCTTTTTGAATCGAACATCAATAAAGAGATTGGAGAGGGAGATGAGTAATAAAACCAGCAATAGCGCACCCGCAAAGGCAAAATCCTTTATTCGAACATACCCTTTTAACCGTGGTTTGAACTCTTCCTTAAGAAAGTTCACCCGTTTTGAAGCAGGCTGATTGATACTGTTCAAAGTACCTAATAGTGAGACCATTTCCGAGCTCGCACCCTTTGCAGCTGCCACATCTGACTCCCCTGCTGGGAGCATCCTCCAGGAGAGCTCGAGCTCCTCAAAAAGCTGGTTATTCAGCAACCGAAAGCCCTCATCTGCAGAATTCCTGGTGTTGACCCACACTGAAGAAGAATCCGATTCTCTCAGGAGTATTAATAACTGTGATACGCTTGAATTCCTGTACTGTTCTTCAGTCTGTTTTTTAATATAAATGACATTCCGGATTCTGTTATTCTTTACCTCCTGGATGTAGAGGACATCGTTCTGAATATCGATGAATATATAGCTCTGTTTATCAATAATCTGGGTCACATAATGAAACACAGCGACATCGAAGGGAATCACTGCCCTGAGATTTTCCCTATACCTTCCAAAGCCTTCAAGAATACCAAGGATATGAGCCTTTTCAATTGTAAAAGAGAGAACCTCGGTTAAGGAACCGTCCTCCTGCTCTGAAAGGGTGAGAAAATCTGTTATATACTCCATATCCTGTGAGGGAAGAAAATCACTGACCTCAAACTTTATCACACCATCAATTTTCTGACGGTCGTGAAAGGGGAAGCTCAAAACATTTCTATAATAGAAGGAGGGTTGGACAATATAATAGATGTTTTCTTTTATTATACCCTCCTTATCTAAAATCCCTTCAATGGACATGAGAGCATACTGAGAAAAATTATAATCCTCCTTTAAGGGTGTCTTCTCATCGGCAATCAGAAGGTTAATGCTTTTCTCAAGTTGCTCAATAAAAACTCCCTTTCTCCCAAATCCGATGCGTATGCTAAAGAGATCTGTGATAGTAGACAACTCTAAACCCCCTGCTGTCTCTCAAAACAATAGAAGTAATTGTGCTGGAAAAACCGCCAGAAACTCCTGTGGCAGTTATCCGGAACACATCACTCTTTACTGTGATGAGGGAACTTATTTCATCATATAAAGTATCGGATATTGATTCCACTTTCTTCAAGTCCTCCTCATCGCTGAAGTGATTATTCTCTCTATATTCAATAATATCGTCAACTATAAACTCATCTATGTCCTCAGAAATGCAGAGAAGTACCGGAGCAGGAGCGGTATTGATATTGATTTTTCCATCTCCATACACAGTAATGTAACGATCAAGGGATGAATAAGCTTCATTTCCGAAGGGGTCCCGCAGTGCCGGTGACAAAAAGAACAGATCACGATCAAACCCTTTCACAAGAAGCAGCTCACCAGTGGTAATAAACTTATCGTTACGAGGGAAATGGGGTGGCTCACGATAATTGTAATAAAATAATTCTGCCCCATTTGGGAGCTCAATGTCATCGGTGTCCTGCCAGTCGACGAGTCCATCTACCAGCGTTTGCTCGATGGCCAGTGTGCTGAATATTCTCGAGAGCATGACGCTTCTCCGTTTATCCTCATAGCCGTAGGCTGTAACCAGATTCTTCATATTAAACCGCGCCTTTTCATCTTCAATCTTCACCATCACACTTCCTTCCCCAAAGGGAATTGGAGGAAATGTACCATACCAAAGATCCCCTGGACCGTCATAGCTGTTGGTATCATTCTTAAGGAGCGTCAGAGCTGCATGATATCCACCGTATGCATAGTACAGGGCTTTCTTTGCCTGAGAATAGTTCACCGCCATTTTTAGATTTATTCCGCTTCGCTGGGAAAACTCCAAAGCCAGAAGTGAAAGAATGGCAACCAGCACAAGCACAGAAACCAGTGCAAAGGCGCGAAGCGTGCGATCAGGTTTCAGATATGTACACATTGAAATATTCTCTGAAGCTCTTCCCACCCAGGGTAAAGGTTAACTCAACACTCTCGGGCAGAAGATCCATTTTTTCGGTATCCCAGCTATCATACCATTTACCATTTTTTTGAAATCGAAATATAAAAGATGAAAAATCTTCCCTGATGGTAAACTCAAAGGGCTCCTGAACAGACTCCTCCATGAGGAGATGAAAATATATTCTTTTGGTAACTACGAACAGATCGCTGTTTTCTTCGTTCTGTGTAACCTCATACTCAATCCTGATGATTTCCTCTCTTCTTCCGATTTCAAAGTAACGTTGAGGCGATATGGTTGTAAAAATCAGGTTATTGGTGTGTTTTCCTCCTATCTCCAACCTTTTTGAAATAAAAAGTGTTTGCTTAGCCCTTCTTACATATATTGCACTGGACAGCTCCACATCAAGCCTGTCCAGAAAGCCCCGCAGGTTCCGAATAGCCTCTTCATTTCTTCGATTTACATCAACTATTCTTCTTACTGAAACAAATGAGGTGTAGGAGAGGACTCCAATAACTGATAAAATGGAAAGAGAAATAAGAAGTTCGAGAAGGGTAAATGCCCTGAGTTTCCTTTTATTCATTTACTCCTCACCTGCTTGTTAAATAAAAAAGTATGAAAATGATAATATATTACCTTGTCCCGACTCCTCAATATCGTGAGAGAATCGTCTGTAATGAGTAGCTTTTATTTTTCCCCCAATACACCTCTACAGTGACCACCTTCAAGTCCACAACAAAGGGAAGCTCGAGAGTCTCTACCGTCCTCTTCCACTTCAATCCCTCATAATAATCCTCCTCAAAAGCACCTTCCTGAGAACCTGATTCAGGATACCCTTTGTTCACTACCTCTTTTAATAGAGATTCCGCGGCAAGCACGGCTGTTGTCAAATCAGAAGCTTCTCTTGATGCCCTCAAATTAAGCAAATTTCCTTTAAAAATTGCAAGGAGGGCAATCGTGAGAATTGTCAGCGCAATAAGTACCTCCACCAGAGTAAATGCCTTTAATTTCATAATCTGATCTACAGTTATGCGACAGTTTTTTTCTTTACTTTGATAATATAATATTTATTATATCCGTAACAGAACAATAAAACCAAATAATTTAGTAAGAGGGCATACATGGCTTTTATCCCAAAAGTAGCCATTCAGGGAGAAGAGGGATCATTCAGTGAAGAAGCAGGCATCAAGTACTGGGGTAAATCGGTTGTATTTATTCCAAAACGAAGTTCAGATGAAGTAGTAAAAGCGGTTGAAGCCAATGAGGCGAACTACGGTTTACTCCCTGTAGAAAACTCACTTATTGGAAGCATTTCAACGACCTATGACCTGCTGCTCGAATCAAATCTTCCGATCATCGGGGAAATTGTTACACCAATATCACACTATCTTCTAGCCATAAAAAAGGTACCTATGACCTCCATAAAAAAGATATATTCTCACCCTGTGGCTCTCTCACAATGCTCAAGTTTCCTCCAGGGACTCAATAGTTGCGAAATAATTCCTAATTATGACACTGCAGGATCTGCAATAAAGATATCGAGGGAAAAGGACCCGACAACAGCAGCAATTGCAAGCAAGCATGCTGCAAAGATATACAATCTTGAAATCCTCGCTGAAAAGCTCGAGGATTATCCGAACAACCAGACTCGTTTCATAATTATCGCAAAAACATTGGGTACCGAATACCACAAAAATGCAAAAACATCGATTGTGTTCACCACACTTCACCAGCCAGGGTCCCTCTACCGGGTATTAAAGATATTCAATGACTATGGCATCAATCTGACAAAACTCGAATCCCGTCCCCATAAGACAGAGCCATGGAGATACTACTTCTACCTGGATTTCGAAGGGCATGTTGAGGATAAAATGGTGGGTGAGGCTCTAGATGAATTAAAAGAGCAGACCAATTTCTTAAAGATACTCGGCAGTTATCCCGTGTGGACTGGACAGGGAATGGTCGAACATTCGCACCTCAAAGAGAGAGAAACCGACAATAAATCCCATTTTCCTCTGTTCAGTCTGGAAAGACGTATCAAACCCACAGCAATCATCCTGAAAGATC
>Ga0209636_10006877_pt1 | contig 11618 bp, 9 predicted proteins | sample DeeMarSWOR152_54_FD_187464 | JGI IMG/M metagenome (GOLD analysis project Ga0209636, IMG submission 187464) | Marine sediment microbial communities from White Oak River estuary, North Carolina - WOR-1-52-54 (SPAdes) (version 2) | ecosystem: Environmental > Aquatic > Marine > Intertidal zone >... | reverse complement strand
TCTCACCGATGCAGGGGTGGGCAGGGTTAAAGGCAAGATCTAGCCGAACGGTCCGCAAAGTCACTGGAAAGGACGACCGCAGAGGGTGATAGTCCCGTAGGCGAAAGGTCAAGCTACCCTGGGTATAGACTTGAGTAGCGTCGGACACGGGAAATCCGGCGTGAATCTGGGAGGACCACCTCCTAAGGCTAAATATTACCAGCTGACCGATAGTGAACTAGTACCGTGAGGGAAAGGTGAAAAGCACCCCGGGAGGGGAGTGAAATAGAACTTGAAACCATCTGCCTACAGACAGTGGGAGCACCCGTCACTGTTCACCTTCGGGTGAACGATCAATCAGGGTGTGACCGCATGCCTTTTGCAGTATGAGCCGGCGAGTTACGTTATGTGGCAAGGTTAAGCCAAATGAGGTGGAGCCGTAGCGAAAGCGAGTCTGAATAGGGCGTAAGTCACATGATGTAGACCCGAAGCCAGGTGATCTAGCTATGGGCAGGGTGAAGTATACTTGATCGTATATGAAGGCCCGAACCCACCAGCGTTGAAAAGCTGGGGGATGACCTGTGGTTAGGGGCGAAAAACCAATCGAACCTGGTGATATCTGGCTCTCCCCGAAATAGCTTTAGGGCTAGCCTCGTGTGATAGACAGTCGGGGGTAGAGCACTGATCGGGGAAGGGGGGAAACCCTCGACCCTAAATAAACTCCGAATACCGACTGTTCGTTTCACGGGAGTCAGAACGTGGGGGATAATCTCCACGCTCGAGAGGGAAACAGCCCATGACCGCCAGCTAAGGTCCCAAAATCCAAGCTAAGTGGGAAAGGATGTGTTGTTGCCGAAACAGCTGGGAGGTTGGCTTAGAAGCAGCCATCCTTCAAAGAGTGCGTAATAGCTCACCAGTCTAGCGGCGACGCGCCGAAAATTTAACGGGGCTAAGCTTGGTACCGAAGCTGCGGGATTACCGCGATTGAGCGGTGATCGGTAGGGGAGCATTCCGTTAACGGCTGAAGCTGGATCGTAAGGTCTGGTGGACGAGACGGAAGAGAGAATGCCGGCATGAGTAGCGCGAGCAATGTGAGAATCGTTGCCACCGAATGCCTAAGGTTTCCTGGGGAAGGCTCATCCACCCAGGGTTAGGCGGACCCTAAGTCAAACCCGAAAGGGCTAGGCGATGGACAGCAGGTTAATATTCCTGCGCCTCTACCCTTGCGTTTGAGCGAAGGGGGGACCCCGAAGGTTCTTCTCCGCGCGCGGACGGAAGTGCGCGTCCAAGCACCAAGGTAGGGGGAATAGGAAAATCCGTTCCCCCGTTTAAGTCGAGGTGTGATGGCGAGCCCGCTTTAGGGCGAAGGGAGACGGAATCATCGGGCGAGAAAAACCTCTAGTGAGCAAGGAAGAGTCCGTACCGCAAACCGACACAGGTAGGCGAGTAGAGAATACTAAGGTGGACGAGTGAAACTCAGTCAAGGAACTCGGCAAAATGACCCCGTAACTTCGGGAGAAGGGGTGCCACCTTCGGGTGGCCGCAGAGAATCGGCCTGAGCGACTGTTTAGCAAAAACACAGGACTCTGCTAACTCGAAAAGAGGACGTATAGAGTCTGAAACCTGCCCACTGCTGGAAGGTTAAGGGGAGGCGTTCACGCGCCAAACTGAAGCCCCAGTGAAGGGCGGCGGTAACTATAACCGTCCTAAGGTAGCGAAATTCCTTGTCAGGTAAGTTCTGACCCGCATGAAAGGCTCAACGACTTGGGCGCTGTCTTGACTGAGTGCTCGGCGAAATTGAAGCACAGGTGTAAACGCCTGTGACCCGCGGCTGGACAAAAAGACCCCGTGGAGCTTTACTATAGCTTGGCACTGGGTTTTAGCATTCGTTGTGTAGGATAGGTGGGAGGCGATGAAGCTGGGGCGCTAGCCTCGGTGGAGCCATCCTTGAAATACCACCCTGCGGGTGTTGAAGCTCTAACCGTCGGCCGTTAGCAGCGGTCGCGGGACAGTGTTAGGTGGGTAGTTTGACTGGGGCGGTCGCCTCCCAAAGAGTAACGGAGGCGCACAAAGGTCTCCTCAGGCTGGTTAGCGATCAGCCATCGAGTGTAAGGGCATAAGGAGGCTTGACTGCGAGACCTACAAGTCGAGCAGATGCGAAAGCAGGTCCTAGTGACCCAGTGGCACTTCGTGGGAGGGCCACTGCTCATCGGACAAAAGTTACCCCGGGGATAACAGGCTAGTCTGGTCCAAGAGTTCACATCGACGACCAGGATCGGCACCTCGATGTCGGCTCATCCTATCCTGGGGCTGAATCAGGTCCCAAGGGTCCGGCTGTTCGCCGGTTAAAAGGGTACGCGAGCTGGGTTCAGACCGTCGTGAGACAGGTCGGTCTCTATCCACCGTGGGCGTAGGAGACTTGAGAGGGACTATCTCTAGTACGAGAGGACCGAGATAGCTGAACCGATGGTGTACCAGTTGTCCCGCCAGGGGCATCGCTGGGTAGCTAAGTTCAGTTTTGGATAAGCGCTGAAGGCATCTAAGCACGAAGCCGTCCTCAAGACGAGGTCTCCTCATTAGGCCCCTTCGAGACGAGAAGGTAGATAGGCCGCAGGTGTAAGCGCAGCAATGCGTTCAGCCGAGCGGTACTAATTGGCCGAAAGCTTGTGTGATACACACCCTGTTCACTTGTCAGGACCTTTGAGACGATTTGAAGCTTCCAGGTGGCAGATGGCGGAGGGGATCCACCCGTTCCCATTCCGAACACGGTAGTTAAGCCCTCCAGCGCCGATGGTACTAGCCTTGCGAGGGGCTGGGAGAGTAGGTCGCCGCCTGGTCTTACTTTTCCTTGCGAGCCCTCTTGCGATCCTCTAGACTTTGAGCCCATGATCGCTACCTCAGCGGAAGATCACACGGGGACCGATTCCGGAGTCCGTGTCACGCTTGTTGGGATCCTAATCAACATCCTGCTGCTCATCGGGAAACTGGTCAGTGGATTCTTGACGGGTTCAGTGGCCCTGATCGCCGATGGGATTCACTCGGGCTCCGACATGGCCACGGACCTAGTGGTTCTAGGAGGTATTCGCTTGGGCGGGCGAAAGGCCGATCGAAGCCACCCGTACGGCCACGGCCGCTTCGAGACCCTTGCTGGCGGACTGGTAGCGGGTGGTCTTGTGTTGGTTGGGCTGTACATCGCGTGGGAGGCAGTTGCGGCACTCTATGCGCGTCACCATACCTATCCTGGTATTGCGGTGCTCGTTGTCGCCTTCGTCTCAATCCTGAGCAAAGAGTGGATCTATCGGCGTACAGTTCGAGTTGCCCGCAAGGTTGGCAGTGCCGCGCTCCACGCCAACGCGTGGCATCACCGCTCCGATGCCCTTTCCTCCGTGGCCGTTCTTGCTGGAGGAGTGGGAAGCCTCGTCGGCTGGGGCCACGCGGATCAGGTTGCAGGAATTCTCGTGGGATTGATGGTCGTTGCCTCCGGCGGAAAGACGTTTCTCAAAGTCCTTCATGAGCTGAGCGAAGGCGGACTATCCACGCAGGAAGTGGCAATGATCGACAAGGCCATCGAGAGTGTTTCTGGTGTCAAGGAATGGCATCAGCTTCGAACCCGTCGTGTGGGACGAGAAGTCTTCATCGACCTGCACGTCCTGGTCGATCCGGAACTGTCTCTTCTTGACGGACACAAGATCTCAATGCGTATCGAAGAGGCCGTCACGGCGGCCTGCCGCCGCCCGGTGAACGTGATGACCCACGTCGAACCCGATGCGCCCGAACTCGCTTCGCACCACGAGGAAGACTGACTAGAGATCGAGACTACCCTGTTCCAGGGCGAGAAGTCGCTCTTTTAAAGGAAGCCCCCCGCCGTAGCCAACAAGCGAGCCATCCTTTCCTATCACTCGGTGACACGGGATGATGAGCGAGATTGGATTCGCTGCGACGGCGCCACCCACGGCGCGCAATGCGGTTGGGCGGCCGATCAACGCAGCCACATCGGCATAGGATCGAGTCTCGCCGTAAGGAATCTTCAACAATTGATTCCAGACGGCCTGCTGAAAAGGAGTCCCGCGCAGGTCAAGTGGCACGTCGAACGTCCGCCGCTGGGCCTCGAGGTATTCGTGGAGTTGATCGAGAACCGTTTCATTGTGGCGATCATCGGGCGTGATCGTCCCTTTGAGAAGCTGCGACAGATCCTCCACGCTCCGCTTGCGCAGATCGACATAGCGCACACCCGTCTTCGAGGAGATGACGCGGAAGGTCCAACCTCCCCAGCCGATCACGCTCGCTGCAAGTCGCTCCTTGATCGCCATTCGACTCCTTCCTTCGAACTGGTACGTCCCTCCGAAGGTAGGATAAACCGTTAGACCAATCGCGTCAATCGTTGCAGAAGCAGCGCCAAGAAACCTTGCTTATGACTCAAAATTGGCTTCGGAAAAGCTGCTCACGCGAAAGAGCTCCACTTTGGGTAGAGGCTTCGTCTGCCAGCAGTCAGCTGGGGCACTCTGCTTCTCGCACAACCGTGCAAGGAAGACGTCCGGCTCCGGGAAAACCTCCCACACCCAAGGCAGGTACACCGACTGCCCAGCTGATGTGGTGAGAACGACACCATCAACGCCAGGCGTCAGCTTCCCGAAAAGCTCCTGCGATGACTCACAACTCAGTTCCTGCAGGGCTCCCAGCACGCTGATTTCGATCCGAATGTCCGGAAGTTCATCGGTGGTAACCGATGAGAATCGCTCATCGCCCGTTGCTGCAAGCACTACATTTCGCAACGCGTTTTGGACAAGGGGCTCGTGTGGCTGGAAGTCATCGATCATGCAGCCGCGCAGCTCTTCACCCTTGAACAAGCTGACGAAGCAGCTCCCCTCCTGTGTCAACCTAGGAGGGAGACTGTCCGGGTTAACTACGGGTCGGGTTTGGCCGTTCAGCACCGCCTTCAATTCCCAACGGGCAAGCTGAAGGAGTAGCGTCCGTTCTGCCTCAGAGAGTTCTACAGGCTGGAAAGGCATCGACCTGGAGACAGGCTCTTGCTCACTTGTGAGCAGCAAACCCAAAGCGACAAACACAGTAACTAATACAACTATCGTTCCGACCTGTAAATGCTCAATCATTTCTTTTGACTCGTGACGAAACGATAATGCGCCAGTTTTGTGAGGTCAATTTTGATTCGCGAGGCTGGCCCCGGCTATAGTTGAAACTGGGAGGTGGAGAACTGGAGTTGGCAGCTGGAATTGAACAACCAGTTGATGAAAGAAAGATTATGAACAAAGGCTTGGGTCTGGCTTTCATGAGCAAGTCTGTCCTTCGCGGGCTGGAGCTGTTGGCACAATGTACAGTAAAAGCTAACAAAAAACCTTAACTACAGGAGGTCGTATAAGGATGTTGCTTTATGAGTATGAATTAGGCAAAGCGGCCGATATCCTTGCCCGAGAGCTGTTTAAGCTCAAAACCGGCGAGACGTTTGTCATTACGGCGGACACGGAGAGCGACCCGCGCGTGGTGAACGCGACGGCCCAAGCAGCCTTCGCAGTCGGTGCCAAACCGATGGTGATCTGGCTTGCATCGCCTTTGGGAGTGGGAATGGCAGCCGACCCGATGCTGCCCATCGAATCCCTGACAGGAGCACTCAACGGGGCGGATGCGTGGGTCGAGTACAACAACCAATGGCTGCTCTATTCGACGCCCTACGAGCGCGTCGTGAAGGAGAATACGAAGCTGCGGTATCTGTGTCTGGTTGGTATGGACACTGACATGATGGTTCGCTTGGTCGGCCGCGTGGACTACCCGGCACTGACTGAATTCTTGAAGAAGCTGTACGAACTGACGAAGGCCGCCAAGCACATGCGCTGGACCACTCCAGCAGGGACCGATGTGGAATTCGACATGTCCGCCGATCCCAATTATCTGCTTGGCTGGGACAACGGCTATGCTGACACCCCCGGCGTTTACATGCTGGGTGGGCAAGTCGGCTGGCCGCCGGCGTTGGAGACAATCAATGGGACCATCGTCTTCGACGGCTCGATCAGCCCGCCGTGTGGTCGCTTGGAGGAGCCGGTTCGACTCGCCGTTGAGCAGGGGAAAGTCGTCAAAATCGAAGGGGGGGCTCAAGCCAGAGAGTTCGAGCAGTGGCTCGCAAGCTTCGATGATCCGCGGATGTTCCACATCGCGCACGTGTGCTGGGGCTTCCATCCCGGCGCCAAGCTGACAGGAAATGTCGTGGAAGACGAGCGAATTTGGGGCGTTACCGAGTGGGGCCTCGGCAATATTGGCTCCTGTGTCATCGCCCCAGACGGGATACCCGCTGCCTCCCACACGGATGGGGTCTGCCTCAATACGTCCGCGTGGCTCGACGGAAAACAGATGCTCGACGAAGGCCGCGTCGTTGATGAAGAGCTTGCTTTACTCGCGGCGAAACTGGGAAAGGCCTAGGCTGCCTATTGGGCGAGACACGGCTTGGCTGTGCTTTTTGGCCTGAAGCAGAATAGAAAGGCCCCGTTGTGGAGAAGAAGATCCTGTATATCAACCCAGTTCGGGACGATGATCCTGAGGAAATGGCAATCCTTAGCCGGGTCACGGATGCAAGGACACAACTTGAGTACCGGTCCTTGTGGACAGGCCCTGAACATCTGCAGTACAAGTTCTATCGTGCCGCCATCCTGACGCAACTTCTGGCCATGATCAAACAGGCCGAGAACGAGGGGTTTGATGCGGTCATTGTCGGTTGTTTCTTGGACCCCGGCGTGGAGGAAGGTAGAGAAATAGCCGAACGGACTCTCATCGTAGGTCCCGGCGAGGCATCGACGCACCTTGCTGCTACCTTAGGCAACAGGTTCTCAGTTCTGGTGACCCATAAGAATGCCATATCCGAGATGGCAGCCAATCTCATGAAGTACGGGTTGAAGGACAAGCTCGCTTCGTTCAAGTCCATCGATACGGGAGTCCTGGAGCTCCAACGGGACAAAGCGACCACAATCAGGAGGCTCAGAGAAGCCGGCAAAGAAGCGATTGAAAACGATAGGGCCGAAGTAATTATCCTGGGCTGCACCGGAGCACACGGTTTCTATGAGCAGTTGCAGCAAGGCTTGGGCGTACCCGTCATTGACCCCGGAATCGCCGCAGTGAAGTTCGCCGAATTCCTGGTGGAACTTGAAGATAGATTCGGTTGGACGCACAGCAAGATTGGTGCTTATGAAACTCCGCCCCAAGAAGAGATTATGAAGTGGCAGCTTGAAGGGGCAAAGCTATGGAAATGACAGAAAAGGGACGTGCGTGAAGAACGAAGTGAGGGAGAAGAGGATTAGAGTCGTGGTTCCGGTTTCTACCGATGCGTGGAACCAACCTGTGAAGAACCTACTCGAGGACTACAGGGACGCGAATACGCAGATTGATGTCGCAAACATCAAGGAGGGTCCAAAGACGATCGAGTGTTGTTACGACGAAGTCTGGGCCGCGACGTCCTTCGTTCGTGAAGCGCAGAAGACCGAGCAAGAGGGATACGACGGGGTGGTCGATTATTGTTTTGACGATCCGGGATTACGGGCCGCGAAAGAACGCCTGGATATCCCTGTTGTTGGGCTCAGCGAGGCGAGCTTTCACATCGCTTCTCTGCTCGGAACCAAATTTTCCATCATCAGTGCCGGCCCGCCGGATTGTACCTTCACCGACATAAAGGACTTGCTGAGACTCTATGGGTTTTCGGACAAATGCGCCTCGGTGCGCTCAGTGGCGATTCCGATTTTGGAACTGCAAACGGGAACGGACGCGCAAGCAAAGAAACTCCTCGAGGAGGCCAAAAAAGCCGTGGAAGGTGATGGGGCTGACGTCATCGTGCTTGGTTGCGGTAGCATTCTTGTCGGAACCGAGGAGATTTCAGCGCTAGGAGTCCCGGTCGTTGTTCCCGGAATTGCGGCACTGAAGCTTTGTGAGGATTTGATCGATATGCGGCTTGCCCAAAGCAAGCAGTGCTTTCGCATTCCCAAGCGGTGAGCGAGAACCGGCATGAGGACAATTGGGGTAGTGACGATCGGTCAGTCTCCGAGAGCCGATGTGGTTCCGGAGATCAGAAGACTAGTTTGCGGTGCTTACAATTCGCGCGAGGTCGCTTTTCTGGAAAAGGGCGCACTCGATGGCCTAGCTTCAGACGAGATCACAAGCCTTGCCCCGAGAGAAGGGAAGGATTTTCTCGCAACCAGGCTGCGGAATGGCACAGAGGTTTCAGTAGACAAAAACCTCATCCGGCCAAGATTGGAGAAGGCAATTTCGGAACTTGACCGCGAAGGCGCGGATGTCATTGCGCTGCTTTGTTCGGGTGAATTCTCGCCGTTTCGCTCCGAAAGCCCGTTGATTATCCCAGCTAGACTTCTATCTGGTGTACTCTCGTCGATATCCATCAACAGCAACCTTGGGGTGATGGTGCCTTCGGAAGAGCAGGTGGGCGTTGCAACAGAAGCCTACCAACGCTTGGGCTTTTCGCCGATGGGGGTGGGAGCTTCTCCATATGGTCCAAGGGAGGCGATCATCGACGCCGCTAGCCGGCTGAGGGGAGAGGTGGCCCTTGTGGTAATGGATTGCTTCGGTTACGACCTGGAGATGAAAAGTCAGGTGATAAGGATAACGGGAACGCCGGTCATCCTAGTCCGATCGTTATTGGCTTGGACCTTAAGTGAATGCTTACACTAAGGAGAAACCAATGAGGATCTTAGTCATCAGCCCTGTCGTCAGTCAAGCCCTGCTCAAAGACGATGAGGAGTACTTCCAAGGGCTCGCCGATTCAGAAACAGACGTACAGGTGATGGGGCTCGAAAGAGGGCCCACGTCGATCGAGACCTTTCACGACGCCATCTATGCTTGCCCTGAAATCTTGCGGCTGGTTAGGGAGAGACACGAGGAAGTCGATGCGATCATGATCAATTGTTTTGCCGATCCGGCTGTCGATGCCGCCAGGGAGATCACCGACAAGGTCGTCCTCGGTCCTGCCGAGACGTCGATGTCGGTCGCCCTCCACCTGGGCGCGAGATTCTCCGTGATCTCCATCCTGCCCAACACAGGCACTTGGGTGCGGTGGCAGGCAAGGAAACTTGGCATTGAATCAAGGCTTGCCTCTGCCATCGGCATCGATATTCCAGTACTGGGCCTGGAGAAGGATCTTCAGAAGACCGCCGATGAGATCGTAGAAGCGGCGAAGCAGGCCATCAACAGGGATGGAGCAGAGGTCATCGTCCTAGGCTGCACTGGAATGGTCGCTGTCGCTCAGGAGGTACGAGAACAGCTTCCCGTGCCTCTTGTCGAACCGGCGGCGACGACCTTCAAGATGGCCGAGCTTCTCGTTAAGTTGAGTTTGCGGCACCATCGAGGGGGCTTGTATCTCACCGCCTCTTATGACAAGATAAAAGGGTATTGATCAACTACGCAAAGAAATCTAAAAGGGAGGTGAGGGCAGAAGCAAAAGTGGGAGGAAAATTGGCAAAGTATTCAAAAAGGAGGGATGCCGATGCTTCAGAAAAACGGTAGAGTGAGTTGGCAGTGTGTAGTGGGGTTGTCCGTGTCGCTAGTCATCCTTCTTGCTTGCGTCGCCATCGTCTCGGCGGCGGAGCCTCAAGTCGGGGTCTATGTAAATTCCAGCGAGGTCGTGGTCTTCTGGGATCCCAGCGAAGGATTCTCCAACGAGGTCATCGTCATGAACAACATCTACGAGACCCTCGTGCGCTACGATTCGGTTACGGGTGAGTTTACGCCTGTACTGGCAACAAGCTATGAGAGCTCGGCGGATGGACTGACGTGGACGTTCAACTTGAGAAAGGGTGTGAAGTTCCACACCGGCGGAGAGATGGACGCGGAGGCAGTTAAATTCTCCATCGACCGGACCATCGCCGGCGAAAAAGGGGCTTTCTACATCTGGGATCCGGTAGAGTCGATCGAAGCAAAAGACAAGTACACGGTCGTGTTCCATCTCAGCTATCCTGCGCCGCTCGACATCGCCGCGTCGGCGGCCTACTGCGCGCACATCTTCGACCCAGACTACTCCGACCGAGACTGGTTCTACGAGGGCAACGATTCGGGAACCGGCCCCTACACCATCGAGAGCAACGAAGGCAATACGCTGGTCATCTTGAAGAAGTTCGATGATTACTGGGGCGGTTGGGAAGGCCCGCACTTCGACAAGGTCGTGTTCCAATGGGTTCCCGAGGAAGGGACGCGGCGGCTGATGGTCGAATCCGGCGAGGCCGACTTCACCCAGCGACTGGCACCGTCCGAGTTGGAAGCACTTCGAGGTGTCCCCGGTGTGGAGATCGTCAGCGTGCCGTCGTTCCAGAACCTGCTCGCGCTATTCAACAACGCAAAGAGCGCAGACCATCCAATAGCCAATCCGTTGGTGCGAAAGGCGCTGTCGTATGCACTTCCCTACGATGATGTCGTGAATAGCGTCATGGAAGGCTACGCGCGGCAGTCTCGCGGCGTCGTGCCGTTCGGCCTGTGGGGGTACTCGGATCAGGTCAAGCAATACACCTTCAGCCCGGAAACGGCTAAGGTGCTCCTCGAACAGGCCGGCTATCCGGACGGAGGATTCAAGGTGGTGCTCACCTACGTGGCCGGCGACGAGAACGAACGCAGAACCGCCGAGCTGTGGAAGGCGGAACTTTCCAAGCTGGGCGTTGAGCTGGAGATCAGAGGGATGCCGTGGGAAGCGCAGGTCGATCTCGGTAGCGCCGAAGATCCGAACGAGCGGCAGGACATCTTCCTGTTTTACTGGTGGCCGGACTATGCCGATCCCCATTCCTTCTTGAGCGCGATGTTCGAAACCCAGCCTATCTTGTTCAACTTCTCCTACTACAGCAACGCGGTCTACGATGCCCTGATCAATGCGGCAAAGGAAAAGGCCCTGTTTGATAGACAGGCAGCCACACAGCTGTACGTGGAAGCACAGAACATCCTCATGGCAGATGCCGCTGGGGTCGCGATCTACGATATGAGTTCGATGCGGGCAAAGCAGACGTCGCTCAAGGGATACGTCGACAACCCTGCCTACACGCACGTCGTCTTCTGGTACGATTGCTACCGGGAGGAGTGACAGTAGAGCAGTCAGAGCGGGGAGCAGTACTCCCCGCTCTCGTTTTTTTTCAACAGCTGTTAGGACAACAGAGAATCCATGACCGCCTATATCATTCGTCGATTGGGACTGGCCTTGATCGTCATGTTTGGCGTGTCCGTGTTCACTTTTCTTCTCACGGTGGTCGTGCCCTCCAATCCGGCGATGCGATGGGTCGGTCCGCATGCGAAACTGGAACAAATTGAAAAGGCCAAAATCGAACTGGGATTGGATAAGCCGGTTCACATCCGCTATTTCAAGTACGTCGCCAATTTCCTCCGCGGCGACTGGGGAGTCTCGATTCGAACCCATCAACCCGTGTTGAGGGACATCGCGACCTATCTTCCCGCCTCACTGGAACTGATCATCTTCGGCATGCTCCTCGGCTTTGCCGTCGGGATCCCTTTGGGGATCGCGTCCGCTGTCCGCGACGGGACGATCGTGGACCACGGCAGTCGCGTGTTTTCGATCATGGGCGTCGCACTGCCGACGTTCTGGTTGGGAATGATCCTACAACTCGTGTTCTTCAAGCAGTTGGGTTTATTTCCGTTGG
>Ga0209636_10006876_pt1 | contig 11618 bp, 10 predicted proteins | sample DeeMarSWOR152_54_FD_187464 | JGI IMG/M metagenome (GOLD analysis project Ga0209636, IMG submission 187464) | Marine sediment microbial communities from White Oak River estuary, North Carolina - WOR-1-52-54 (SPAdes) (version 2) | ecosystem: Environmental > Aquatic > Marine > Intertidal zone >... | reverse complement strand
TCAATCGAAGGGTCAGTCTAAGCGGAAACATTTGCCGAGACCCGGATATCAGGCAAAACAAGACTTTCTTGAGCCTTGACGTTGGGAGTATCCTCTTGGACGGCAAGTTCATCGAAACGTCAGGAAAGGTGTTGATCAAAATCAAATCCTCCACCAATCGGTTCAACTACGGGGACTGCGTAAGGGTATCAGGCTTTCTTCGGGCGCCGGAGTCGAGTCGAAATCCTGGTGCATTTGACTACAGAAAATATCTTGCCCAAGCCAAAATCTTCGGCCTGATGAGTCTCAGGAGTCATCATGACGTGGAGATACTTTTTCGAGAAAAAGAAAACCCTTTCTTGTCTAACGTGGTCTATCCGGTTAAGCACTTCATCCTAAGGGTTTTTCGAAGCACCCTCAAGGGCGCACACGGGGCGTTGCTTTCGGGATTCGTGCTGGGTGAGAGAAGAGACATTCCAGAAGAGACCTACAGAATGTTTACCGATACCGGAACGCTCCATCTTTTGGCTATTTCCGGGTCCAATGTGGGGTTGGTAGTTTTGTTCTTTTTCGGGTTTCTGAGACTGGCCAGGGTTCCCAGGAAATTGTCAATCCTTCTCACTTTACCGGCTATAGTGATCTTCTCCTACGTCACCAACAATCAGCCTTCGGTGGTAAGAGCCTCGATTATGGCGTCTGTTTTTCTTCTGGCCTTTTTTTGGGAGAGGGAAAAGGATCTGGTCAACGTGCTGGCCTTCTCGGCTCTCTTGATTTTGATTTTCTCTCCTTTGAGTCTTTTTGACGTCGGGTTTCAGCTCTCCTTTGGAGTGACCCTGGGTCTGGTCCTCTTTGTGGTCCATCCACATTCCATTCTTTATAAAGCGGCCTTCAAATTCAAGGGTCTCTTGAGGAACTGGGTGATTCTGCCGATTCTTGTATCTCTTGTAGCTCAGATAAGCAGCTATCCTATTTTGGCCTATCACTTTAACCAGATCAGCCTATATGCTTTTCTTGCCAACTTGCTGGTCGTTCCCCTGGTAAGCCTGGCTGTGATAACCGGTAGCATGACGGTGATCACGGCCCTGGTGAGCATGAAGCTGGCCCAGATCCTTTCTGCTTTCAATTGGGTGGTTTTGAGCCTTACCCTCCGGGTGGTTGAGTTTTTCTCCCAACTCCCTCATGCAACGGTTGATCTGCCTTCACCTTCTCTTCAGTGTCTTGTTTCTTATTATCTTTTCTTTGTGCTTTTTTTGATCAGCTGGGGCAGAAAAGTCAAAAGGATGGGTTTTTTCACCCTGGTGATTTTAGGTATTCTTATTGCGGGGAGAGAGGCCCTGATTAAAAAGGATGCCCTTGAGATAACCTTTCTGGATGTGGGGCAGGGGCAGAGTATCTTGATTGAGTTGCCCCCGGAGAGAAAGATACTGATCGATACCGGGCCAAAATACAAATCCTCGGATGCAGGTGAAAGGGTCGTGGTGCCCCATCTGATCAAGAAGAATATCAAGGAGATAGACCAGCTCATCCTGACTTCTAAGACGGATGTCTTCAACGGGGGTCTGGAAGCGGTTCTTGGGGAGATAAGGGTCAAAGAGGCCATAATTCTGGATCCATCTGAGAGATTGACTCAGTTGCTAGCAGATTACACTATCCCCTGCCTCCTTCCTGAAGGGAGATTTGAGCTGGACGATCAGGTAAAGATTTTCGCTCATTTGCCCGATAAAAAAGAGGAAGGATGTCTTTTCACCTTGGAGTATGGCGGTTTCCGTGCCCTTTTCATCAGTTCCGAGGCGGGAAGGTGGATTTCTAATATACTGAGAGGGAAAGACTTTCATGTGATGAGCGCAACGCTTGAGACGATGGGTGACGAAGGATTCACACAGATGGCAGATCTTGCCCATGCACGGTCAATAGTTTTGACCAATTACAAGAATCCCTGGCAGGAGCTTGACCGCAAGAAACTCGGGCTTGAGACTCCTGTTTTCTGGACCAGGGATTGCGGAGCTATCAGCCTTAAGGTCAGGAAGACCGATTTTGAGCTTAACTGGATGCTGGGCCAAAAAAGATCACAAAAATTCAACTTGAGATAAAATGAGTCTGGTAGGAAATTTAAAGACGCTTTCATTTTCAGATCTTCTCCAGCTGATCAGCGCCAACAAGAAGACCGGAATGCTCTCGGTGAATCGGTACGGCCAGCCAAGAAACCTCTTTTTTGTGAAGGGAGAGATCATCTCCTTCATTTCCACGGAACAAGAGGATTGGTCCATAAGCCAGTTAATTTTTCGGAGAAAGAAATTGGATAAAAAGGAATGCGACAGGGCGCTCCTTCTATCCAAAAGCTCCGGCAGAAGGATCGTAGACGTGCTGCTCGATTCGGGACTGGTATCCAAAGCCGAGGTGCTGGAAGGACTGAGAATCCGAACGGATGAGATGGCTTTCGGGATCTTTGGCTGGGAGGAAGCCGAATTCGAGTTTGAAGAGGGCAAGCTTCCTCCTCCGGGTGCCCTGGCATTGAGAATGAACACCATGGGTATGATCATGGAGGGGGCCAAAAGGGTGGACGAATGGGCGGAAGTTCAGAAAAATCTCCCTGCTCATGACTTCTTACTCAAGCCGAACTCAGACCCCCCTGGTGAACAGAGCAGAATCGACTTGACCATAGATGAATACCAGACTCTGCTTCTGGTAGACGGAAAGAGGACGATAAACGAGATCCTGCTGGAGAGCCCGTCAGGAGAATTCACCACCTCCAAATCTTTGTCTACTCTGATCTCGAGAGGATTGGTGTCAAAGGGGGAGAAGAGAAGGGTAAAGAAAAACAAAGACGATGAAGAAAAGATCTTACTCGATATTCTTTTCCAGCTTTACCATCAGTGTTTTTCACTGGTAGACGAAGTCCTGCTTCAAAAAGTTGGACGGGGAAAAGACGATCTGGTGAATCGGTTGATGGTCGGGCAAAAAGAGCACTACCCCTATTTGGGGAAACTGATAAAAAGGGGAACACTGGAGAAGACAGACTTTTTGTCGTTGGCCCAGGAGATCCCCGGGGAGATAAGGCTGCACCAGCTTTTGGATACGCTCAATTTCGCCCTGTCTCAATGGCTGAAAACGGTGGGATCGGCCTTGGGCAAAAACGCCAAAAGCTACGTATCGGCACGGATCAAAAAGGAGATGACGCCTATTCTGAATAGAGACACAGGTATCACTGAGAAATACCAACTATCTGAGGAAATACACAGGGTGCTCTGCCGGGCCTAACCCGAGAAGAAGAGATGAGAAAAACCTTACTTTTCCTCACGATTTGCACCTTAATGATCTGGTCATCCGGAGCAGGATTCGCCCAGGTCTATCAGACCAGTGAGGTTGAGATCTCTAGTCAAGGCTCTTTTCTGGGCGTGATCCTGAATTTCGTGATTCTTCTAATTGTTTGCAGCTGTCTGTTCTATGCAAAGAGGGTGGAGTCTTTTCTGAAAGGAGGGGAGCTTTCCTTCAGCTGGCTTTTGATCTCTGTCTCGTTTCTAGTATTGGCTTTGCTGCAGTTTTTGAACCTGGGACATTCGATGAACATCTTTAGATTGGACTCGGTCTTCTACTCTTTTTTCAAATTGATATGGATAATCTTGTTAGGATGGGGGATTTACAGATTAAAGCAGGTGCTGAGCTGAACCAAAATCCAGCAAGAATGGGTGGATTTACTGTGCCTTAGTGTCGATAAAAAATAGAGGACTTAAGCGAGAGGTTTTTGGATGGTGAACACAGATGAGTTAGATGAAAGAATTGCCAAGTGCAGAAAGATATTAGACAAAGACCCCGAGTCTTTGATATTCGCAGCCCTGTCGGAGGCCTATCGCAGAAAAGGGGATTTGGGGGCGGCCACCAGGATCTGTGCCCAGGGAATCAAAGCCCATCCGGAATATGGTGCTGCTCATCTGGTTCTGGCCAGGATAAATATGGACAAGAGGCTCTTTGCTGAAGCAGAGAAGGAGCTATTTCTGGCGGTCAAAGCTGATGGCCGAACCCGAGCTAATGAGCTCCTGCTATCTGAGATACTTGTCAGGAAAGGCAAACCGAAGGAAGCCAGAAAGCTGTTGGATAAATTGTTGTCAACCGATCCGGAGAATCCTCAAGTACAAAAACTTCTGACCGAGATCGAGGAGAAAGAGGAAACAACTGAAGTTAAGTGGAAGGACATACCCGCTGCCTATAAAATCCTTGGAGGGCTGAAAGAGAAAATGTCTCCAGGAGAAGTCCTGGAAGAGATTCTGAAAGTGCCCGGGATCCTGGGTTGTCTGATTGTGGATCGCGAAGGCCTAGTAACCGAAAGCAGATTCAAACAGAAGGCAGAAATAGAAACCCTGGGCGTGATAAGTGCCGTAGTTTTCAGAGAGATCGAGAAAAATCTCAAGAAAGCTGATTTCGGAGAGCTGGATCAGACCCTGATCGAAGGCAAGGAACTCAATTTGTGGGTGGTCAGATTCAAAGATTTCTTCATGTGTTTGTGGTGTGACCAAAGGGCAAATTTCGGTTACTTGAAGATTGCACTTTCCAAGGTCAAGGCAAGGATATCCTTTGGTTAAAAGCGAATGCGGAGTAAAAGATGAAAAAAGAGAACAGAAAGGAACAAAGACTTCTTATACTGTTAGGCTTTTTCCTGGCCATAGCTCCTTTGGCTTTTTTCCCGAACGATTTGGGCATAAAAACGGGCTCAATTCCGTTTATCATCTTCCCCCTGGAGGTTTCCTGGTACTTTGCAGTCTATCTTTTTCTCTTCTCAGAGCTTCCTGTGTCCATCTCATTCTTGTATGGCACCTTGACCTTGGGTCTGCGTCTTTTGATTTCGGCAATCTTCGGAATGGTGCTTTACATAATGTTCCCCCTGGAAACTCTCTCTTCGGCAAAAATCGGAGTCTTTACCTATTTCCCAGCGTTATTGATTCAGGTGCCTCTGCTCCCCTTTGTGGTCAAGATCTCCCTGGGAAGAACAATAGAACATTACTGGAGGACGAAAAGAAGACCGAGAAAAGTCTTCCTCTCCTCCTTTTACACTCCCGAGGAGAAAACGGACACTTCCGCCGAGAAACCGGAGACCGTTCAGCTGGGGTTTGAGGAAGCTCTGGACTACCTCAAAGAGTATTCCGGAGTAGAGGGGGTCATACTGGTTGACCAAGAGGGTCTGATAGTCTCTAAGAGGGTTAATCCGGGCTGGGACGAGGAGAAAATCGCGCCGTTGGCTTTGCTTCTGAGAAAGACCAGCTCTGATGAGATTGCCAAAATAGACGAAAGCCCGATCGAGAGAATAGAGTTTCTGTCGCGAACGTTGTGGATCCGTCTGAACAGCATCGGTGAGTTTACGCTCATAAGCCTGGCGTACCGCTCCACAGATGAACTGCTGAATATCAGGATCCTGAAGGCGGTGGAGATGATAGAAAGATATATGAAGAAGAAATACCCTGTGATGTTTTTGAAAAATCAGGAGGTAGAGAATGTACCAGATCTTAGAAGGGCTTAACAAGACCTCGGGGATAACCGGGAGTCTTTTGGTTGGCTCTGACGGGATAATCATAGCCGCGGATTTGGATGCTCGGTTCCAGGACGATACGGTGGGTGCACTGGCAGCCTCTATCGTGAGTACGGTGGATAAATCATTGGAAAAGCTTCAGGCCACCCCCTTCAAGCAAGTTACCATCGAAGCCGAGAAGGGGAAGCTGTTCCTGACCGACGTGGGTATAGGGGTCCTGGTGGTGACTACTGAGCCGGAGGTGAATGTCGGCTTGGTCAAGCTGGAGATCAGAAATGCCCGACAGAAGATCAGAGACAGAGAATCCATATAGGAACAGAAAGGGAAGATGGTCTCGATCAATTACGCCTTTAAGGAGATTTCCTGCAAGATAGTTTATTACGGACCAGGATTGAGCGGCAAGACTACTAACTTGCAGTATGTTCATAAGAAGATACCGCCCAACACCAAAGGGGAGCTGATTTCCCTGGCGACCGACGCGGACAGGACGTTGTTTTTTGACTTCCTGCCTTTGAATATAGGAGACATTCACGGGTTCTCGACAAAATTCCAGCTCTACACTGTGCCGGGACAGGTGTTTTACAATGCCACCAGAAAGCTGGTCTTAAGAGGGGTGGATGGCCTGGTGTTTGTGGCTGATTCTCAGAGATTCAAAATGGAGGAGAACCTGGAGAGCCTGAAAAACCTGGAGGAAAATCTGCAGGAATATGATTATGATCTGGACAGACTCCCGGTGGTTTTCCAGTATAACAAAAGGGATCTACCAGAAGTCATGTCCCTGGAAGAGATACAAAGCCAGCTCAACCCGAAGGGTCTGCCTTTTTTTGAGTCGGTAGCCACCACGGGAGATGGGGTCTTCGACACGCTGAAGTGTATCACCCGGCTGGTTTTGGACAGAACCAAGGACAAACCGGAGGTGAGCGAGAGCACCAAAGTCTCCTCTCCGGTGATTGAAATGGCCCAGTGCCGAACGGAGAAGCTCAAATCCAAAATAGTCCTGGGGGCTGTCCAGGATATTTCACAGGTCGAAGAAACGATCACGGAATCTGCCGTAGACTTTGCAGCCCAGAAAACCATGGTGCTTGAGAGGGATGAGCCAGGTGAGAGAGGGATTTTCAGTATTGAGACATCTGAGCCTGCAGCCGAAGAGCCTGAGGTCATCGAAAAAGAAGAGAATAGACTGGTCTTGAAGCCGGCTTCAGAGGAGAAGATATTGGCTGTTTCGGTCAAAGCCAGGAAGTCCCGAAGGGGCTTTTCTCTCTGGGGCTGGATAAAGAAAATAGTAGGCAAATAAACCAGGAGGTATCCCTTTGAATTCAAGAGACCTTGTGATCCACGAAGATCAGATAGAGCAGATCGACAAGGCCCTGATCAGGCTGATCAAAGGCGCAGAAGCCAAATGTGCCCTTCTGGTCGATAAGGATGGTTACCTCATTACCCGTCAAGGGTTCACCCATTCTCTGGATACAACGGCTTTGTCGGCGCTTTTGGCTGGCAGTTTCGCCTCCACCAAGGAGATTGCCCGATTGGTGGGTGAGCCGGAGTTCAGTGTTCTTTTCCACCAGGGTAGAAAGGATCATATCCATCTCTGTCTGATCGGTGAACGCACCATTCTGGCGGTGATCTTTGACGATCGAACCACCATAGGAATGGTTAGACTGTATGCCAAGGAGATCTCCGAGGATCTGGCCAGAATACTATCCCAACCCGCAGAAAGCACGGAGTCCAGGGAAGGCAAGCTTGATTCTGACTTCACCCGATCGGTCGAAAGCAAGCTGGATGATATCTTCAAAGACTAGGGATGGAAGATGTCAATTGAGTTAGGAGAAATCCTGGTCAAGGCAGGCAAGATCAGCCAACAGGAGCTTGACCAGGCACTTGAGCTGCAAAAAAAAACCAAGGCCAAACTCAGCAACGTTCTAATCGAGATAGGAGCGGTAGCGGATGAGGAAGAGCTTTTCGGGTTCATAGGGAAGCAGTTAAACATCGGAGCATTGAGGCTATCCGACGTAGAGCTGAACCCCGAGGTGGTTAAGCTCATCCCCCTGGATATCGCCAGAAAATTCAACGTTATTGCCATCAGCAGAGTAGCAAAGACTCTAATCGTAGCCATATCCGATCCCAACAACATATATGTCCTGGATGCCATCAAGTTCATAACGGGCTGCAATATTCAGCCGGTTATCTCTCCCGAGAAATCCATTCAAAAGGCCATCGAGGCTTATTACAAGGATTCCAGCGCCATCGACGAGATCCTTAAGGGCTTGGAGGACGAAGGGCTGGAGGTAATAGAAAGCGAGGAACTGCCGTCGGAGCAGGATCTCAAGTCCCAGGTCCAGGACAAGCCGCTGGTCAAACTGGTGGACGGCATCATCACCGACGCCATCAGGAGAAATGCATCAGATATACATATAGAAACCTATGAGAGAAGAATAAGGGTCAGATACAGGGTAGACGGTCTGCTCCAGGAGATGGCCCCCTTGCCCTTCAAATACCGGGCCGCCATAGTCTCCAGGATCAAGATCATGGCTGACCTGGATATCTCGGAACGAAGGCTTCCCCAGGATGGACGGATAAAAGTGAAAATGGGCGACCGGGCAATCGACATACGTCTTTCGGTTTTACCCACTATTTTCGGAGAGAAAGTGGTGATGCGTATTCTGGATCCCAGGAGCCTCATGGTCGACCTGACCAAGCTGGGATTTCCCGAGAGAGGCTTGAAGGAATTCAGTCGCGCCATACGTATGCCCTACGGCATGATACTCGTCACCGGACCTACGGGAAGTGGCAAAACCACCACCCTTTACTCCGCCTTGAAACAGGTAAATACCACCGATGTGAATATTTTGACTGCCGAGGACCCGATCGAATTCAATTTTGACGGCATCAACCAGGTTCAGGTCAAACCGGATATCGGGCTCACTTTTGCCTCTACTCTGAGATCGTTTTTGCGTCAGGATCCGGACATAATCATGGTGGGTGAGATCAGAGATGAGGAGACAGCGGAGATAGCCATCCGGGCTGCTCTGACCGGACATCTGGTATTTTCGACCCTGCATACCAACGATGCTCCCAGCTCGCTAAACCGTCTCCTGGATATGAATATCCCCAACTATCTGGTAGCTTCGGCGGTAAGGTTACTCATGGCTCAGAGGATCGTGAGGAAAATCTGCAGCAACTGCAAGGAAGAGATGAGCATTACCCCGGAGACGTGGGAGATGCTTGGAATAGAGGAAAGCCAGAGAAAAGACATAAAGATTTATCGGGGCAGAGGATGTACAGAGTGTTCCAACACGGGCTACTCCGGCAGAACCGGGATTTTTGAGGTGATGCCCATCACCCGTACACTTGAAAGGCTGATCCTTTCGAAAGCGTCCAGCCAGGATCTGAAAGAGGAGGCCTTGAAGGAGGGGATGCTCACCTTGAGAGACGCAGCAGTAGAAAAGCTCCGGAAGGGCATCACCACGGTGGAGGAGGTCCTGGCCGCAACTTCCATCTGATTCCTGAACCCGCAGCTTCCCAGTGACAGTTGCTTCGCCCGAGTTAGGATCAATGATCATAAGAGCTTGACAGGAAGGACATTCAAGAAATTCAAACCCCTGGAGTCCTTTTTATGAGCCTGGGTTTAAGAATTCATCTTTGGAGTCGATAATACTAAAGAAAAGCAAAACCAGGGGGAAGGTCTATGGTTACGCTCAGGGAGCTTTTGGAGTTGATGGTTAAAAGAAACGCCTCCGACCTGCATCTGACGGTGGGGTCCCCGCCTCAGCTGAGGATCGACGGAAAGTTGGTCAAAACCGAATTCGATCCCTTAACTCCGGAGGATACCAGAAAACTGGCTTACAGTATCATGTCAGAAAAGCAGAGGAAGAGATTCGAGGAGCTGTCGGAGCTTGACTTATCCTTCGGCATAGAGCAGATGAGTCGTTTCAGATGTAACGTGTTCATGCAAAGGGGAAATGTGGCTGTGGCGCTGAGGCTCATCCCCTTCAGGATCAGGAGCTTTGAGGAGCTGGGGTTGCCCAAGGTGGTGGCCGATTTTGCAAAACAACCCCGGGGGTTGATTCTCATAACTGGCCCTACCGGCAGCGGAAAATCGACTACCCTGGCCGCTGTAATAAACAAGATCAACCTGGAACGTCACGATCACATCTTGACCGTGGAGGATCCGATCGAATACCTTCACAGGCACAATTGTGCCCTGATTAACCAGAGAGAGGTCTACTCCGATACCGCTTCTTTCGCCAACGCTTTGAAGTATGCATTGAGGGAGGATCCAGACGTTGTTCTTATCGGAGAGATGAGGGATCTGGAAACAACCGATGCTGCGCTGACCATCTCGGAAACCGGTCATCTGGTCTTCGCCACCTTGCACACCAATTCGTGCGCTGAATCCATAAATCGGATAATCGATATTTTCCCTACAAATCAACAGGAGCAGATACGGGTAGTACTGTCTTTCGTACTACAATCTGTGGTGACCCAGCAATTGATCCCCAGGATCGGAGGGGGCAGGTCCCTGGCTTTGGAGATAATGATTTGCACCCCGGCCATACGCGCCCTGATCAGAGATGACAAGATACACCAGATCTACAGCATGATCCAGGCCGGCCAGAAGTACGGGATGAAAACCATGAACCAGTCGCTGGCTGAACTTTACTTCAGCAAGAAAATCAGCCTGGCCGACGCTCTGGGTCGAAGCACTAATATTCAGGAGCTAAATGAGATGATTTCGAGGAAGCAGGAGATTTGCTCCTCAATATAGGACGATAAAACAAAATTTTCGGAGGTGAAACTTGCCGCTATTCGAATACAAGGGAAAGACTTTAGGTGGTGCGGCTGTATCCGGTGAGCTAAAAGCAAAAAGCAAAGCCGACTTGCAGAGGATCTTAAGAAGCAACAAGATTCTCATTACCTCCATCGGCCGCAAGTCCTCCCAGATCAATTTGAGATTGAGAAGAAGGATCAAAAAAATCCACATCTCCAGATTCACCCGACAATTCGCCACCATGATTGGTGCAGGACTGCCCATGGTTCAGTGTCTGGAGATATTAGCCCAGCAGTCCGAGTCGCCAGAGCTGAGGGAGGTAATCGGCAAGGTAAAGCAGAGCGTGCAATCCGGAAGCACGCTGGCAGATGCATTGTCTCGTCACAAAAAAGCATTTGACGACCTCTACGTCAGCATGGTGGACGCAGGGGAAATCGGAGGTGCCTTAGATCAGATCCTTCTCAGGCTGGCCACTTACAGGGAAAAGGCGGATGCTCTGGTCAGAAAGGTTCGTGGTGCTCTGGTCTATCCGGCGGTGATTGTGACCGTAGCCATAGGTGTGACCTTTATAATGTTGACCTACATCGTTCCTGTTTTTGCCAAGATGTTTGAGGGCCTGGGCGCAGAGCTTCCTGCACCCACCCAGATGGTCCTGAAGCTAAGCGCTTTTCTAAGAAATAACATACTTACCGGAGCCATCCTTCTGATACTCCTTTGTGTCTTCTATCGCTGGTATTCCAGAACGAACAAGGGAAGACTCTTGATCGACAAATTCAAGTTGAAAGCCCCTTTGCTGGGCAGTCTTTTGAGGAAAACGGCCATCTCCAGATTCACCCGGACTCTGGGCACTCTGATCTCATCCGGAGTCTCCATATTGGATGCTCTTGAGATCACGGCCAAGACGGCAGGCAATCGGGTGATCCAGGACGCTATTAAAAGGAGCGTTGTCTCCATTGCCGAGGGTGAAACCATAACTCACCCCCTGAAAGAAACAGGGGTTTTTCCTCCCATGGTGACTCAGATGATCTCGGTGGGAGAGAAAACCGGCGGCCTGGATGACATGCTCCAAAAAATCGCCGATTTCTATGACGAAGAGGTAGATGCGGCCGTAGCTGCCCTCACGTCCATCATTGAGCCTGTGATCATCGTGGTAATGGGAGCGGTAATCGGAGGAATCCTGATTGCCATGTATCTGCCCATGTTCGACATCATCGGCAAGATTGGCTAAAGGGTTGCGCGGGAAACGATGCTCTTTTTGAAACGGAGCACCCGGGATCAGACAGAATCAAATTAAGGGGATAGACAAAATCCTGTGCACTCTTGTCCCTGAGAAGACGCAACCAGACATTTCCG
>Ga0209636_10006875_pt1 | contig 11619 bp, 11 predicted proteins | sample DeeMarSWOR152_54_FD_187464 | JGI IMG/M metagenome (GOLD analysis project Ga0209636, IMG submission 187464) | Marine sediment microbial communities from White Oak River estuary, North Carolina - WOR-1-52-54 (SPAdes) (version 2) | ecosystem: Environmental > Aquatic > Marine > Intertidal zone >... | reverse complement strand
TTCCGCTATCGCTTCCTCAGCAGAGACCGCCACGGCTTCCTCAGGTTCCCCTGGGACCTCTTCGGCGGGCTGCTCGGCTTCAGCGGGACGCTCCTCCGCGGGCCGTTCCTCGTCAACCGGCTGTGCGGCCAGCTCCTCCGCCAACTGCGCGTACGCCTCCGCCGCCTGCTGAAACAGAGGAAGGGCCTCAGCGTATCTCGCGTTCCCGTACTCCGCCTCGGCCCGGCGAGCGATCCCATCCGGGGCAGCGAGACTGTCAGAGGCGTGCTCCTGGGCTCCCGCGTGCCCAAGATACGACGGTCGTTACCGCCGCCAGACCAGCAACATGCGGATCGGCCATCACTGCCCAGGCGCGCAGCATAACGCGCTCCGCCGCGTAACCGGCGCCAGCTGGGGACAGCAGTCACCAGCCGTTCGGAGTTTCCGGCGTGCGAAAGGGCTCAAACGAGGGCTCAGAATCGTTGCCCCGGGTCCCCGGAGCCCCCAAAGTCGTTATATTTGGCGGCACGGAGGGCTAGACCTAATCGGCAAGGCAGCGGTCTTGAAAACCGCCGGGGGAAACCCCTTCCGGGTTCGAATCCCGGGCCCTCCGCTCTCTGGTGTAGCAATCCACTCGTACATGACGACCGTTGCCAGGCTACTTGCGCCGTGGGTATGAACAGAGTATGATTGTGGTATGAAAACCTCGATCTCGATTCCGGACGACCTCTTCGAGTCAGCGGACGCCTTGGCCGAGCAGATGGGCATGTCGCGGAGCGCGCTGTACGCCAACGCCGTCTCGGAATACGTGGCCAAGCACCGCGCTACCAACGTCACCGCCCGACTCAACGAGGTCTACGCGGCTGAGCGGACCGGCCTCCCCGAATCCGTCACGCGTGCGCAAGCCAGGAGCGTTCGGTTGGCAGAGTGGTAGTCCAGCGCCGGGAGGTCTGGTGGGCGGAGCTCGAGCCAGCGCGGGGCTCCGAGCCCGGTTTCCGGCGGCCGGTTCTCATTGTCCAGGCGGATTCGTTCAACCGCAGCCGGCTCCGAACCGTCGTTGCGGTCATCCTTACGTCCAACCTGCGCCTGCTGGACGCCCCTGGGAACGCGCTGATCCCGCGAAAGGCCTCCGGCTTGCCCAAGGACTCCGTGGCCAACGTGACACAGGTTGTGACGCTCGACCAGGACTTCCTCGCCGAACGGGTTGGACGGCTTCCGGCGGGAGTGATGGCCCGCGTGGATGCTGGCCTGAAACTCGTCCTCGACCTGTGAGACCTCGACCGCGTGCCAACCCGCGGTCCAGCGAAGGCGCTCGGATGACTTGAGTACCGCCGGGGGAACCCCCTTCCGGGTTCGAGTCCCGGGCCCTGCGCTTGCTTCTCAACGCATCTTGGCTGCAAGCTTCCTCGGAATGTCCAACCGCTGGCGGTGGCGCCGGATCGACTGCATTGCGGTCGGAGTTCGCGATGACACGGAGGCGGGAGAAGGATATGAACGAAGCGCCTGACAGATCCACCGAAGGGTCGGAACAGAGCCTGGGGTTGACCGCGCAGATCGCCTTGTATCTCTTGCGCCAGCCTTCCCTCTCATCCGTCATCGACGCCAGCCTGCGCATCTTTCGCGACCGCGGCCTGGAGGTGCAGCCTGGACCGATGAGCACGTTGATCAGTGGCGACAGCACCGCGGTCTTTGAGGCCCTGCAACGCGCCTTCGAGGCAGCGGCGGCGCAAGCGGAGACCGTGATGGTGGCCACTTTGTCTAATGCGTGCCCCGTCCCCAGCGGGCCAAGCCGGGGCGTTTCCTACCCGGCGATCGGCCGCGTGGAGAACGAGTTCGACGAGCCGGCGAGCCCGGACACGCTGCGCGCGGCGGTCTCCCGCATTGTGATCGACCCCGCGCTCGTGGAGGGCCTGACGGGCCTTGAGCCCGGCGCAGAGGTGATGGTCGTGTTTCTCTTCCACCGGAGCGAAGGCTACGAACTGCTGCAGCATCCGCGCGGCGACCGAGCTCGGCCTACGCGGGGAGTGTTCGCACTGCGTAGTCCCAATCGCCCCAGCCCCATCGGCGTCACAGTGGCGGAGTTGTTGGCGGTCGAGGGGAACGTGCTGGAAGTGCGCGGCCTAGACGCGATCAACGGGACGCCGGTACTTGACCTCAAGCCCGCTTGAGAGGAGCCCGGTGGCTCCCGTCGATGCCCGCCCCACATCTCGCCCATTAGGGCGTAACGAGAATCTCGTCAACGTCGCCATATGGGCAGACACCGGAACCGTGCCCTCGATGGCAGTTCACTCATCGCCCTCTCTCGGCCCGAAGATCTCAGTCCCGATTCGCACCACATTCGCGCCTTCCTCGATGGCGACCCGGTAGCTGTTGGACATGCCCATGGAGAGAAGGCGCATGGTCCCATGGGGGAGATCCAGGCTCGCCAGACGATCGTAGGCTTTACGGGTCTCTTGGAAGAAGGGTCGGGCGTCTTCCGGATCGCCGAAGCGCGGCCCCATCGTCATCAAGCCCTGCACGGCCAGGTGCTGCAACTCGCTCATCCGACGCACCAAGGATTCGACATCTTCAGGCATCACACCCGTCTTGCTGGCCTCTCTACCGCTGTTCACCTCGACCAGCAGCGGCATGATCCTGTCGATGCGGGTGCATCGTTCGCCGGGGGATCAGCAGCTGGAAGGAGACCGGGATTGCGGACTACCTGTCTCCTATTCGCTGCTCACGTGTAGCCGAGCCACAGCCCGCCTTGATATACGATGAAGCTCACCAGCCAGGCCAGTCCCACCCCGAGCAGCATCGACAGCAGAGCCACGCGCCAAGAACGCGACTCGCTCCAGATCGCGGCCAGAGTCGCCACGCAAGGGGTGTAGATCAAGGTGAAGACCATGAAGCTCAAGCCCTGAAGCGGGGTCACTTCGGCGCGGATAGCCGCTGCCAGATCGGGAGCACCGTAGACCACCGCCAAAGCCCCGATCAGGATTTCCTTCGCGATGAAGCCGAAGAACAGTGCCACGGTTTCCGCCCAGTGGATGCCGATGGGACTGAACGCGGGGGCAAGGAACAGGCCGGTACGGCCGGCCAAGGAATCCGGGCTGCCCGCTGGCACATCCGGAGGATAATGCGTGAGGAACCAGACAGCGACAACGCCGATGACGATCACGGTGGCGGCGCGGTGAAGGAAATCCCTCAGCTCTTGGGCAGCGCGCAGCGTAACGGTGGATACCATCGGGCGGCGGTAAGGAGGCAGTTCCATGATGAACGGTGCCGGCGTGCCGAAACGGAACGGCCGCAGAAGTAGGCCGGCCAAAAAGATGATTCCGAAGCTCAATATGTACAGGCTGAAGACGACCCATGGGGCGCTGCGCGGCGCGAACAGGATGCCGGATATGAACACGAACACCTGTAGCCGGCCACTGCATAACGAGAACGGCACCAGCAGCATAGCCAAGACGCGGCTGTGCCGACTCGACAGGATGCGAGTACCCAACACGGCGGGTACGTTGCAACCATAGCCCAGCAGAAGGCTGATGAAAGCCTTCCCGTCTAGACGCAGCGTGTGCATCAACCGGTCCATGAGGAAGGCAGCGCGCGCCATGTAGCCGCTGTCCTCCACCAACGACAGCATTACGAAGAACAGAAGGATTATGGGGAGAAAACTGACAACGACGCCCAGGCCGGCCAGCAGACCCTCTACCAGGAAACTCTGGACCAGTGGCGGCAGCGCGCCTAACGCCGGCTGGACCCACAGCCACGCCTGGATTGCTTGTATGCCGGCGGCAAGCCGGGTCTGCAGCGGCGTGCCCAGGGCGAACATAGCCTGGAAGAGGCCCAGCATGATCAGGAGAAACAGCGGCAGCCCGAGCCAACGATGCATAAGAAGCCGATCGAGCCGTTCTGTTGCGCTGGCGGACAGGCTGGGAGGCATACGAACCGCTTCTCTCACCAGCCCGCGGGCCGCGTTGAAGCGGCACTCCGCGCAGGCGATCGGGAGGTCGACGGCGAGCCGCTTCTCCACCTTGCGGCGGTTGGCGGCGGCTTCTGATACCAACCGCTTCAGTGCCGGGCTCCGCCGTGTCAAGTGCACTGCGGCATCGGCGTCCTCCATCAAACTGGCCGCCACGAAGACATGATCTAATCCGGATTGCTCGTCGGTGGCTTCCACTTCGCGCGCCAGGTCGCTGATGGCCTGCTCCAAGACCGGCGGGAACGAGATGTGGGGAGGGTGCTGCGTGCTCTTCCCCTGAAGAACGGCGAGCAACGTTGCCTCGAGGTCAGGCATACCCTCTCCCGTTCGGGCAACGATGGGGACCGTCGGCAGGCCCAGGTGTTCGGAGATTCGCTCGAAATCTATCTCGATGCCTTTAGCATGAGCCTCGTCCATCATGCTCACAGCCACTACCATCGGTAGCCCGGTCATGGCCAGCTGAAGCGTGAACCCGAGTCCTCTGTAGAGGTTGCCGGCGTCCAGCACGTTCAGGATCGCGTCAGGTGGTGAATCCCAAAGATAGTCTCGCGTGATGCGTTCCCCCTCAGAGCTCGGCGTCAGCGAATAAACGCCTGGCAGGTCCACGAACAGGACATCGTAGCCGTCCAGCCGCCGTCGACCCGTCTTCTTCTCCACTGTCACGCCGGGCCAGTTACCCACGCTCTGGTTGGAACCCGTGAGGCGGTTGAACAGAGTGGTCTTGCCCGTGTTAGGCGCAGCGCAGACGGCGATGGTGGCTTCAGTCATGGGACTGTCGCGTCGAGCGGCTCAACGATCAGTTTCTGGGCCTCTCCCCGCCCTACAGTGACAACTTCGCCCTTCATCCCAAGACGCAGCTGGTAGGGGCGGGTCCTTTCTACCGTGAACTCCGCACCCACGTTCAGGCCGCGTTCCATCATCTTGAGCCGGAACGTCTCGCCGCCCCGTAGCGCGCACACGCGGTAGGCGCGGGTGCCGGCTTCCACAGCGGCGAGAGGCAGGGCCACCACCTGGCACTCCAGGGCTCGTGCCTCCTCGACCCCTAGGGCGATGGGCTGGCCCGAGGTACCGAGCGACAGTTCCAGCGGACCTCCCAACAGCCCGGCGCGTACAATGGTAACCTCAACGCCCGGCAGAATGCCCATTTGCGCGAGACGCTGGGCCACCCGGGGGTCGGCGCCGAGCGAACGTACGCGGCAGGTCACACTGGGCCGCAGCGGAAAGTCTCGCTCTGCCATTCGAACCCGAACCGTAGCCGGACTATTTCGACGCAACGGTCGCAGTCCACCTCGCCGTCAGGCGGATTCTCCAGCCAGCGCGGCATGCCGGACCGATCGACTCTGGTCTTCACCGTTACTCCTTGTGGTTCTTCAAGAGCAACCGCTGGTGCCCGGGCGTGGCTATTTCACACGGATTCGATCGGTAGAGGGGCGGAACTGATGGTCGGTGTCATCAGATCTCATTGCCGATGAACATGCTGGAGCGGTCCTCCCGGTGCACGCCCGGACGGCCCCTGGAGCGAATGATCCAATGAGGAGCACGGCGGGCCCCGCTGCCGTTGCCCCTTTACCCAGGGAAGGCGTCGTAACAGATCGCGTCCCCGTGTTTGCCTCCCATCGGGATATGGGCAGACCCCGGAAGTGGCGGTTCACCCGTGACCCGCTCTCGGCCCGAAAATCTCAGTCCCGATTCGCACGACATTCGCGCCTTCCTCGATGGCGACCCGGTAGCTGTTGGACATGCCCATGGAGAGAAGGCGCATGGTCGCATGGGGGAGATCCAGGCTCGCCAGGCGATCATAGGCTTTACGGGTCTCCCGGAAGAAGGGTCGGGCGTCTTCCGGATCGCCGAAGCGCGGCCCCATCGTCATCAAGCCCTGCACGGCCAGGTGCTCCAACTCGCTCATCCGACGCACCAAGGATTCGACATCTTCAGGCATCACACCGGCCTTGCTGGCCTCTCTACCGCTGTTCACCTCGACCAGCACCGGCATGATCTTGTCAATGCGGGCGCATCGTTTGTCGAGTTCCTTCGCCAGACCCCACGAATCCACCGTTTCAATCATATCGAAGAGCAGGACAGCCTTCTTGGCCTTGTTGCGCTGCAAGTGTCCGATCATGTGCCATTGGGCCCTTCCGCTCAACAGATCCACCATCGACTCCGCTTCCTGCACGTAGTTGTGCCCTATGTGGGTTACGCCGGCTTCGATTGCGGCTCGGACCTCGTCCACGGAACGATTCTTGGCCGCCGCCACCAAGACGACCTGTGAAGGGATACTTTCCATAAGCCGGTGTACCGACTTGCTGATCCTCCGCTCGTATTCCTCCATCATTAACCTCTCCACTCGCGCTACCTCGACGCCGGTCCGAGATGATCACCCCGAGGTCGACTACCCGCTGTATCCCTTGTTCCCATGTCGCTCGTTGAACGCTTTGATTCCGCGGGCGAATGCCGCTTCGTTGATCGCGATCAGCTCAGACTTGGCGCGCAGTCGCTCGCGGATCGCCGTCTTGAAAGTCTCGTGCGGGAAAAGCTCGGTCGCCGCCTGCAGCGCACCCAGGGCGACGATATTCTTCACCATCAGCTTGCCGAGGTCCGCGGCGATCTCGGCAAATGGCACTCCGTACGTTTTGACCCCATCCGCCACGTCAGGCACCTCGCTGATCACGGTGCTGTCGTAGACGATCGTACCACCGCGCCGGACCGTCGGGCCGAACTTGTTGAGACTGGCCGCGTTGAACACTAGGAGCAGATGAGGCGAGGGGGCTGCGGGCGATAGCACCTGTTCTCTGGCCACGTGCACGTCGGCGTAAGACGTGCCGCCGCGAGATTCGGGTCCGTAGCTCGGGATGTGCGTCGAGTCGAAACCCTCTTGGAGCGCCGCGCGAGCGACCAGTAGCGCCGCGGTCTGCGCGCCGTCCCCGCCGGCGCCCGCGAACTTGAGCGCTATGTCAGGATCGGCGATATGGCTGGGGAACCCCGCCGCAAAGCATGGTGGCCTCTCACTGACCGCATCGATCTCCTCGAGCAGCTTCTGCGGCTCGAAGTTCGGGGTCCCCGGGTCAAGCCAACGCTCGCCGTTGGTCACGTCCTTCTTTACGCCCAGCGGGAAGACGGGGACCATGTTCTCCTTGACCCATTTCTCAGACTCGACCGGATCGAGGTGCAGCTGCACCGGGCACTCGGACAGCACCTCGACCAGCGCCAACCCGCGGCCCTCGATCTGCATCCTGATCGCTTTCTTGATCGCCTTCCTGGCTCGGTTACGCTGCTTATTGTCATAGAGTGCCACGCGCTCGACGTACACCGTGCCGTCCAGCTGGCCCATAAACTCGGATACCTTGGTTGGCTGCCCGGAGAACGACGTGCGCCCCTCCGGAGTGGTGGTCGTCTTCTGCCCGGGCAGCGTAGTCGGCGCCATCTGGCCGCCAGTCATCGCGTAGTTCCCGTTGTTGACGAAGATCACAGTTATCGGTACTCCCATCTGGCCCGCGTTCACGATTTCGGCTAGCCCTATGGAAGCCAAGTCCCCATCACCCTGATAGCTGGTCACTATTGAACTCGGGTTGGCCAGCTTGTGGCCGATGCCCACGGCCGGCGCACGTCCGTGGGCCGCCTGGCTGTTCCCGACGTCGAGGTAGTAGTAGAGGAATACGGCACAACCGACGGGAGAGATCGCGATAGTGCGATCCTGAATTCCAAGCTCGCCGATCGCCTCCGCCAGGTACTTGTGAATCAGGCCGTGACCGCACCCAGGGCAGTAGTGGGTGCTGTGAGCTTTCAGGCCCTCGCCATGGGCGTGTCGCTCGAACCGTTTATAGAAGACGGCGCTCATCCCTACGTCTCCTCTCCCTCGCGGACGGCGTTAATGATCTCGTCTGTCTGCGGGAGCATCCCACCGTAGCGACGCACATGCTCGATCGGTGGATGTACTGTGATGCCAGCCCGGTTGATCGCCAGCCGCAACTCATCCTCCAACTGACCGTTGCTGGCTTCGACCACAATCAGGCGGCGCGCCTGGTCGAGCAACGGCCTGAATTGCTCGATCGGAAAAGGCCAGAGACTGATGGGTCGGAACAACCCCGCCCGGAACCCCTGATCACGCAACGTATGAATGGCCCCCTTCACAATCCGTGACGGCGTGTTCGAGGCCACGAACACGATCTCCGCATCGTCGCAGAGGAACAAGTCCGCACGCTGCTCGTTCTGCGTGATCCGTGAGTATTTCTCGATCAGATGGGCGTTGAACTTCTCCAGGTCGGACTCTTCAAGGTAGATGGAGCTGATCAAGTTGCGGCGGTGCGCCGCGTCGCCGTGCACCGCCCACTCGGGAATACCGGGCTCGATCATATACTCGGGCAGCCTGACCCTGCCCGTCACCTGGCCTAGGTAGCCATCGCCCGCAACGATGACCGGATTGCGGTACTTGAAGGCCAGCTCGAAGGCCAGCATGGTGAGGTCGAGCATCTCCTGTGGATCGGCGGGTGCCAGCGCGATGGCCTGTGTGTTGCCATGCCCGAGTCCCCGGCAGACCAGCTTGATATCCGCCTGTTCCGGTCCGATGTTGCCCAAGCCCGGACCGCCGCGCATGACGTTGACGAACACGCCTGGCACCTCGGCGCCCACCATGTACGAGATCCCTTCCAGCATCAGGCTGAAGCCAGGGGACGACGTGAAGGTCATGCAGCGCAGGCCGGCGCCACCGCAACCATAGATGTGGTTGACGGTTGCCACCTCGCTGACCGCCTGCATGAACACCCCCTCAAGATGCGGGAGCACCCTAGCCATCAACTCGGCTCCCTCGCTGGAGGGAGTAATCGGATAGCCGAAAAAGTGTCGACACCCGGCGAGCAACGCCCCGACCGCTGAGGCATGGGTACCCTTCATCAGCAGCGGTTCGACCGCCGGCAGTGGGATCCTCCTGTCGGGAACCGTCTCCGGTTCAGGTACATCCGCGACCGTTGCTTCCAGTGCTTCCTCCTGATCGGACGACTCCCACTCGAACGGCACATCCTCGGGACGCAGCGCGAAGGGCTCCGGGCAAGCCAGGAGGCACAAGCCACATCCATTACAGACTTCGAGGTCGATCTGCACGGGGAGTAGCCCGCTCTCGGGGTGAATCTCCTCGGCGAAGTCGATGCAGTCCTTGGGACAGGCCTCTATGCAGCGGCCACATCCTTTGCAGAACTGCGGCAAGAGGAATGGCTTGGGTCGTTGCTTGGTCTCTTTCCTACCCGGCCCTCGGCCCCCATCCCTCGCCACCGCGGTTGTCCTCGTGCGCAAGGTGCGATTGCTGGTTGCCACGGCTGCGTCCTCTCTTGTTCCTGCGATGGGATCCCCGGTTTGCGGAGAAGCTCTCGCATCGCGTTGCCCGATGCTTTCTGCACTAGACTCTTTCAACTTGTCCACGAGCCTTCCTTCGCGCGGACTCCGTGCCGCGCCATGCTACTTCGCCCGCACCCAGGTCTCGGATCCTTTCTTGCCGGCTCTTTCCACTTTGAGGAGCAGCGAGAGCGGCGAGCCGTCTAGATCAGCGGGTGCACGGTGGTCGAATAGAAATGACTACTTGGCAAACGCTTTCTCGCCGGCACGCACCGGGACTTTCAGCCAGTTCTCCGGAGGTGCGAAGGGGCAGATGTACCCGTCACTATACGCACACCAGGGATTGTACGCTTCATTGAAGTCAAGTATCCATTTGCCCTCAGTGGTGAGATGGATCTCGGGCTCAAGATCAAGGTACCGTCCCTTGTCGTACGTCTCCACACCAGACGTAGCATCTCCGAAAGCAATAAACAGCCGCTTGTCGTGCGGGTCGCTCTGGTAGGCTTGAAGCCTGCATTCTTCGTCGCCGATCTTGAATTGGAACTCGCCCCTTCGCAGGAAGTGCCGCTCCCCACCGTGGGTAGCTTCGACCCTGACCGTTCTCTTTTCGTCATGCTCATGAAGTTCGAGCTTGAACCGATACTGCGAGTCGATTGGATAGTAATTGAGCCCTTCGAATCTCTCTCGGTCCTGCCATGCTAGTGGCGATTGAGGGTGCTCTCTGAAGAACCTATCTTTGCCTTTCCGCTTCATCTCGAGACGTTCTTCCCACCTCGATACAGTCATCAAATTGCCACCTCCCCCATACCGACGATGTACCGACCCGCTGCGATCCCATCCGTCGCCGCGTCAAGATCGTCCTGATGAGCGCCAATGGAAACTTCGTCATAGCTCTCAGGCATCCTCAGTATCCTGTGTCGTGGCCCGAGCGTCCGACCAAAGCAGTCGCGGAAATGCACTTCGAGTCCCGCCTCTCGGACCGTGCGATGGGATTGGGCCACCTGCGACTCGCTAATCAGACGGCAAAACGGTCCAACTCCTCATTGAGAACCTCTAGTTTCTTCTCCACTGTGTATGCAGGGAGCCTGCGAATCTCTTCGTAAACTGGTAGGTCTTCGTTCCTGTAGAAGACGCCGAGTCGGATCCTGTCTGCCGACTCGGCCAGCGCCCGGGCCCTGTTCAGATCTCGGGGATCGTGATAAAGCGTGTTCTTGTAGATCTGCACCAGGTCCTTTACGTATACCCCATGGTCATGGATCAGGATCTCGATCACATCCGGGTTTCGCAGCGCTTCCTCGAAGATCGCGGCGGTCCAGATAGGGCAACGCTGCAGTATCCTGACCAAGGAGAATCCCTTGTGGTGATACGCCGCCTTCAGCGTCTCGAAGAGGTGCTGCGGAATGCACTCCGCCGTCTGGGCGACGAAGGACGCGTTGGTCATACCGAGTGTGGTCGCGATCGGGTTCACCGGGCGCAGATAGCTGCCCTGAGGTTGCGTGTTACTGGGGAAACGCTCCGGCGTCGTGGGCGATGTCTGTCCTTTCGTCATCGCGCACATGCCGTTGTCGAGCACAACCGCCACCATGTCCATGTTGTATCGCGTCGCATGGAGCCAGTGGTTGCCTCCGATCGAGTAGCAGTCGCCGTCGCCCATGACCACGAACACGTGAAGCTCGGGACGCTCCAGCTTGATTCCCGTCGCCACCGGCAGCGCTCGCCCGTGCAAACCATGGAACCCGTACGTCTTTATGAAATGCGGGAAACGGCCCGAGCAGCCGATCCCCGATACGAAGACGGTTTGCTCGGGCTTCAGCTGCTCGTCCTCGAGGAGCCGCTGGAACGCGGTCAGGATGCTGTGGTCGCCGCAGCCTGGGCACCAGCGAGGGGTGCTGCTTTGGTAATCCTCCATGCCGAAGTGACGGTCGTCGGTAACTCCGATATCCAGGAGTGAAGCATAGTGCGTCATCTGATGACTCCAGTTTCCATACCGGATCGTGGCACCCTCTCAGCAAAGGATCAGCCTGTGTCTCGATGCCGGTTGCCCCTTGCGCGCCTGCGGGTTTCACGGTCGCGCCGGCAGCTGGTGCGTCACGGACAACCCGTGCATGAACAGGTCTACCGCGGAGTCGAAGATCCGGTCGTGATCGCAGGGTGCCAGCTCAGCCAGCCCGAGATGGACATGCAGGGCCGCCTGCAGCATGAGCCCGGAGAGCACCAGCCGTGCCGCCACGTCGGCGTCCACGTCCTGGCGGAACTCGCCCGCGGCGATCCCTTCCTCGATCAGAGCCCGGAGCAGCTCCCAGCCTTGAATTGGACCGTCCTGCGCCCACATCCGGAAGATGGCCGGGAACTCG
>Ga0209636_10006873_pt1 | contig 11620 bp, 9 predicted proteins | sample DeeMarSWOR152_54_FD_187464 | JGI IMG/M metagenome (GOLD analysis project Ga0209636, IMG submission 187464) | Marine sediment microbial communities from White Oak River estuary, North Carolina - WOR-1-52-54 (SPAdes) (version 2) | ecosystem: Environmental > Aquatic > Marine > Intertidal zone >... | reverse complement strand
GGTTTGGGAGAGGGGCGAGAGGCAACGGAAAGGGAATTCATGACGTAAGAAAGAGGGGAAAGGGGGTTTTAACATGAAGGAGGCAGGGAACAAGTCTATCCGGGTCATCAAGACCGACAAAGCTGGTCCCCCCGTGGGGCCGTACTCTCAAGCAATAAAGGCTGGCGGCTTCATCTTCGTTGCCGGAGAAAAGGGCATGGATCCCGTGACCAAGCAGATGGTACCCGGGGGCATTGAGGCTGAGACCAGGCGTACCCTGGAAAACATTAAGGCTATCCTGGAGGAGGCGGGTTCAAGCATGGACCTGGTCGTCAGCACCTTCGTCTTCATGACCGATCTGGCCGAGTTCTCCAAAATGAACGACATCTACGCGAAGTATTTTAAGGCTAACCCACCCGGCCGCACCACTGTGGAGGTAAAATCATTACCAGCAGGAGCCCATGTGGAGATTACAGCGACGGCGTTGGCGGGCCCAGATCGTGATCTGTTGACCAGGTGACGGAAAGGGTCCACATTAATGATTAGGAACCCGGCGATATCGTCGGTGTATTTGAGCTCCGAGTCATCCTTCGGCGCATAGCCCATCAATTTTCGAGGATTGGCGCTGCCCCAGAATGGAGGGCTCGGCGAAAATCAGCTTCCATAAGTATAGCCTGCCCGGGAAATGATGTTCTTAACTTCCCTTTGTTCGATGTATCTACTTGATTGACTTCGATTCGTTAGGTGGGTAGAATTACAAGAGAAACTTCTAATTCGGCTGAGTGATCGCCTGCTTGAATTATCGGAGACTCAGCCTGGAGAAATCAGGACCGATCCCACCAATAGGTGGTTTTTTTATTTGTGAATACGATGGAACATCGAAGAACAGCTGATGTGAAGGTAATCTCTGGCCTCTTTCTCGTCCATTTCATTGGTGATTTTTATGGCTCCTTTGTCAGCCCTCTTCTTCCCGTGTTTGTCGAGAAGTTTTCCCTCACGCTGGCACAGATAGGCCTGATGGTAGGGATAAGCCGACTTCTGGCCTTTATTGTACAACCTCCGGTGGGATACGTCGCCGATCACTACCGAACGCGTTTCTTCGTTCTCGGAGGTCCCCTGTTGGCCATTGTCTTTATTCCCCTTGTTGGTATTGCCCCTGCGTTCTTGGCGCTCATTATTCTTGTATCCCTTGGGTCCATCGGTTCGTCCATGTTCCATCCGACGGCTGCTGGCATGGTCTCCACATATTCGGGCCGGCATTTCGGCTTTTCGATGTCAATTTTCAACATGGGGGGTACCCTTGCCTTTGCAGTGGGGCCTCTCTTCATTGCCTACGTTGTGAGTTCTTACGGGTTGCGGATAGCCCCATACACGATGATCATTGGTTTAGCGGCAATGGCCCTTCTTTTCAGGATCGTACCTCATCCGCAAGGGGAGGGGCTGAAGAGCCTCGGCTTTGTCGGTTCCCTTCGGGCGGTATTGGGAACGGTCTGGAAATCGATTCTGTTAATCTGGATCGTGATGGTTCTACGAACCTTTGTTGCTCAATCTTTCATGACCTTTATACCCGTCCTGTATGCAAAGGAGGGCTATTCCCTCGTCTCCATCGGGACCATGGTGTCCCTGTTTACCGTAGCGGGTGCAATGAGCGGGCTAATGGCAGGTCACTTGTCGGACAAGATTGGCTACAAGCCAATTTTCTATGCTGCCTTTGGCCTGACGACCCCCAGTCTTTACCTGCTACTCTATCTTTCGGGCAACTGGATCTATTTTAGCGTCTTCTGGGCTGGATTTTTTGCTATGGCGACTCTGCCGTTGGGAGTGGCTATGGCCCAGGAATTGGCTCCACGGGGACGGTCCATGGCTTCAAGTCTCATGATGGGTTTGGCTTTTGGAACAGGGGGAATGATGACTCCCGTAACAGGGATGCTGGCGGACGTCTTTTCAATCCGAACGGTTCTTTCCTTCTTGGCAATAGTACCGTGCCTGACCATTGGCCTCATCTTCTTGCTGCCTGAGAAGAAATTAAATTACCAGGAATCCGTTATTGTCTGAGATTCCTCCGTGTTTCCCAAATTTTGGGGAGTTCAAGGGGGAAAGGGGCAATATGGGATGGCCCCTCATCCAGGATCACGGAAATGAAACTCGTCCCCGCGGTTTACGATCGGTTAGTGCCCTGTTTACTGGGAAGGCACAATTATTAGATCGATCCGTCGGTTGATAGCGCGCCCGGTTACCGTTGCATTGGATGCCAAAGGCCGCTTGGACCCATAACCAACGGCGGCAATTCTTTCACCCGTTAACGTCCCATTGGCCACGAAGTAAGCGCGAACGGCTTCCGCTCGTTGCTGAGATAAGTGTTCATTGAGCTCGTCCGACCCTGTGCTATCCGTGTGGCCTTCGATGATAATGTTCGGCTCCCCAAAGGTTCGAATGGCCCGTTGAACCTTGCTGAGCAGTGCGTAATTGCTTGGCATGATAAAGTGTTTGCCGACGGGAAACTGAACAGCCTTCAAACGGACTACCAACCGATCTCCCTGTTTATAGACTTCCGCTTCATCCGAACTGAAGTAGCTTTGAACCTTATTGAACAATTGATTGAACCGCTTCTCCGCCGCCAAGCGCTCTCTTTTGGCTTGCTCCTCACGGGTCGTTCCCTCCAAAGAGGCAATCTGTCCCTTCATACCCTCGATCTCTGCCTGCTGCGCCTTGACTTTCGAGGCCATGAATTGATGGTCCCCCCGCAATGCCGCAATGGATCCAAGGATATTCTCAACCTGGGTGTCCAAGCTTCGATCACGCATGTCGGGTGCGGAGAGTTTATTTGTTGTCTCGTACAGGATTCCCTCCACCCAGAGCGTGACCTGCTCGGGTTCCATGGTTCGGAGCTTCTCGCTCTGCCGTGTTACCTGGTTAAGACGGCGAGCTTGAAAGAGTGCCTCCCTGGCCTTCTGGTGGATCCTCTCTTTCTCGTAGCGGTGTTTGGAAATAAATGTATCGGCTTCTGTCAACTGTGCTTCCGCAACCGCGAACGTTTCCGGCACAATCTTGCGCGCACCTACCTTTTCCGCTTGCTCGATCAGCTTACGAGCCTCACCGAGGGTTTGCTCTTTAATTGCTCGCACCTCGAGTTGATCGAAAGCCCTGGTGACCTTGGCCCTATTTCTCTGAGCCCACTTGACATCGTTGTCCTCAATTGCCTTCGTGAGTTTAAGAAATTGTTCTTCCAGCTGAGCATAGTCCTCTCCCAATCGGGTGGCGCCCGCAGTCCGGGCAAGGTCACGGGCTTTAATGGTATCGGCTAATGCAGGCCTCGCCAATTGAGCCATCTCTTCAGCACGTCGCAGTTGGGCTCGTCCGTCGGCAATCTTCTCCAAAACCTTCGAAAGCTCACCCCCACGATCGAGTATCGCCTTGGCGTCTTTGAGGGACATATCGGCTTTGGTAAACCACGTTGGGGCCAAGACATCGACTTGATTTTTCCGTGCGTTTCGGATGTCGTTATCTAAATGGTTAATGTGCTCTATTGGATTTTCTGATCTCGCGATTGGCTCCACCTTCAATTGGCCCCTGGTACAGGCCCCCAAGAAACACGCTGCAGCAATAAGCATTATGGTGATTCCCATCTTCTTTCTCATCATCGTCTCACTCCTTTCCTCTGGTTTATTGAATGGAGCCTTTCGACTGCCACAAGCGGAAAATGACGTACACCCCGGGAAGACAGTGAAGCTCTATACGGGGAAGACCCCCCAAAAACCTCAAGGTAGGCCCTATGTCATGGTTTTAAGACTTTCCGCCCACTGATACGTGTGGAAACGGCAACGAGATGTGGATAGATCAAGGGACCCCCCGTTATCAAAGGGAAAGCAATGAATGTGCCAATTGACAGCGGGATGGGGGCAATGCAAAAAGCACTTGCCTGAAGACAAAACGGATAGATTTTGTGGACCAATTATTTCCTTGTATCAACAAATCAAATACTATTTACCAAAATCTAGGGAGGCGAGTTTTCGCCAGTAGGCTAACAAGACTATTTCCCTTGTTTGTGCGGAGCTAAGGGAACCCTCGGTTCTGTTTCCGATCAACAGAGCCAAATCGAGTTTTAAGGTTTCCCGGCAAAAACAAGGCAGTTGAATTCAGCCCTGATTAATGACGTTTTTGTACTATCAGTACAAATCTGTAATTCTCATAAAGCCTGAGCGGAAAAGGGCTGGATAAAGGCCAGTCAATGATTCATTGAATGGTTTCGCCGGGTTTTAACACCAGCACCTTCGCCTGTGGCACCTCCTTCATCCATTTCAAGAATTCCTCCGGCGTTCCCGTCAATACGCCCCAAGTTCCGAAATGCATGGGAATGACGTACTTCGATCCCAGCAGTTTAGCGGCATAAGCCGCCTCCCTGGGATCCATGGTGTAATGGCTTCCAATGGGGAGCAGGGAGAGTTCTGGCTCATAGATTTCGCCGAGGATTTTCATATCGCCAAAAACTGCCGTATCGCCTGCATGATAGAGGGTGAAACCGTTTTCGAACCTGACAATAAAGCCCGCAGGCTCTCCCGCATAGATTATCTGATCCCCTTCTGTAATGCTTGAACTGTGAAAGGCGTTGACCATGGTGATTGCAATGCCCTGAGTAGTGTACGTTCCCCCCTTATTCATCCTGACAACATTCTTGGCCCCCTTTTTCTTCAGGTATCCCCCCAATTCATTCATGGCAACAATGGTCGCATTCGTCTTCTCCGCGATGGCGAGGGTATCGCCCAGATGGTCGCCATGCCCATGGGTGACGAGAATGAGGTCGGCTTTCTCCACTGTCTTCATTTCAGGTGGAGTTTTGGGATTCTTATTCAAGAAGGGATCGATATAGATCACCAAGCCCTTGGGCGAGACCAACTTAAATGCAGAATGTCCCAGGTAGGTGACCTTGACGTCCCTGCCGATCTCAGCGGCATAGATTGGCATGGAGAATACCAGGACCAAAATGAGTACCACCCATAAAAAAGACTTCGCTTTTTTCATGGCACACACCTCCTCTTTGAATGAGCGTTTACGAGAAATTGTTTACACCATAACAGTGATGCAGTCAAGATGGAGCGTCAGGTCTTGATGGGCTGTTGCCCATATCCCTGGAGCGAACATTAAAGAATTTTTGGTAAGCATTTTTAGTGAAGCGAAACGGCCGCAAATCCAACTGTCTGAGCCCGTAGGGCGAGTTTTGGATTTGCAGTTAAGCGAACTCTAGAATGGGCAAAAATTATTTTCGGTGAGCGGAATGGGTTTTGGGCAACAGCCCGTTTAATTATCAGTTTTCATAACGACTCCCGGCTTCGGTCTGCGGCAAAGGGCGCTCATATGTTTTCCGGTGGGACATCGGACTGGATGGAATGGCAAGAACCAAGGAGATAGCCACCGTTTTCTCCCAGTATTCTTATGTGTCTTCTCACCTCCTCCTCTACTTCCTACTTCCTCCGGTGATCCGTAAGGCAAGGCCTCCTGCGCATCCACTCCACCGTGAAATGAGAGTCTATCGCCGAATTCAGCCTTGAGCTTTCCCGGCTCCATGTCCTTAGCCCTGACCTGAACGGGATTCAAAACGGGTATTCCCACTCGCGGTGAGACGGGGCCAGGGTGAACCTTTCCCGGCTTGTGAGCTCATCGGCTTTGTTTTTCATGGAGATAATTCCTCTGTCGCCGATGTTTCCGTATTAATCAGGCCCTCCGCGGATTACGAACCTGGCGATATCCTCCGCATATTTAACCTCCGAGTCATCCTCCGGTGCATAGCCGATTACCTTGCGGGCGTTGACGATGCTCCAGAATTTTCTCGTGTTGTCGGAAATGCCGTAGAAGATCTGAAAGGGTATCCCGTGCTCGTTCGTGATATTTCCCGCCTCGATTGACCTGATAAAGAGCTGCTGCAGGTCCCGCTGGCTGATGTAGGCGCCAAGGTCTCGTTTGTAGCCAGCCGGGTTATCGAGGAAATTCCGATAGTCGATTTCCCGAGGTGCGCCGATACGGAGCTGGACGATCTCGAGCTTTCTGCCAAAATGGCCTGTGGCGAAGATGAACCCAATGAGCTCATATGCCGCCTTAGCCCAGCCATAGAAATTGTCGGAAAGGGGGAAGATCTGAGGGGAGACCATATCCATAAGTCCCTGATGGATCAGGTGTTCATACCAGTCAGCAGCGTGGTTGGAACTCGCCACCACTACCCGGCGGACGCCAGAATCGTGGGAGAGCTTATAGACGTTGTAGGTCATATCGACATTGGTCCGTTCGTGTTGGTAACTCCTCGTTCGCAACGGCTGCCTCTCACCTTTTTCCCCGGGTTCCCAATAGTAGCCGAGGTGGACCACCGCATCTATCCCCTGAAAATACTCCTGATACTTCTCGAAACCAGGGGTGATAAGGTCGGCAACCCTTACGCCGGGGATCTTATTCCCCCTCGGGTCGGTTTCCTTGACGTCGAGGAGGGTCAGTTCGTATCTCCCATGGAAGGCTGGGAGCACTTGGGAGGCGATATAGCCACTGGCGCCAGTAACGAGAATTTTGCGTTTTCCCATACTAAAACCCCTCTTGAAGATTCATTTTCTCGGCGACGCTACCATGCGGTTGCAGCATTGTCAAGACAAGTCCCCACCACCCTTTTCTGGTTTTTCAGAGATTTCAAACAAAAGTCTTGACAATGAATATCCCAAAGACTATTGAAAATCCTGCTGAGGGAATTTCTCTTCCCTCCGCCTGAGAAATGGCTGGAGTAACTGAAGGGCGTCAGGGGGAGGCTATCAATGGGACCCGTACTGGAAGACTTGAGAAAGCTTAACCGTGAACGATTTCATTTGATATGGAAAGCCGCTCAAACGGGGAATCTACAAAGTTTGAACGAAGAACAGAGGTCTTTAGCCGAGATTATGTTGGAGCACGAAGAATACCACAATCAGTTTGAGATAGCCGACCATTTATCCGAACACGAATACGATGCGGAAACCGAGACAAATCCATTTCTTCATATCACATTCCACCAGATAATTGAGAGTCAGTTGGAGGCTCGAGATCCCATTGAAGTTTACCAGTTCTTTAACGCCATGCTGAAAAAGAAACTGTCACGTCACGAGGTCGTACATCTCATCGGCCATATACTTTCTTACTTGATATACGCATGTCTGCAAGAACAAAAGGAATTTGATCTGGAAAGGTATAAATCCCTTCTCAAGAAATACAAAAATAGAAACCCGGACAGACTGCCGGCTCTCATTGAGAGTGATTTCGATCAGCAGGGATAGAGAACGCCAAATAGCTTGCTTATTTGACGAAAGGGGTGCGTCATCATGAAATTGAGCTCTTTACCTCGGGTCAGGCTCGCGACTCTACCGACCCCCCTCCAAGAGCTGCCCAACTTGTCCAGGGCCCTCAAAGGCCCGAGAATTCTCGTCAAACGCGATGATATGACAGGGCTTGCCTTCGGCGGCAACAAGACGAGAAAGCTTGAATATCTGATTCCGGAAGCCCTCGAGCATAAAGCGGATTACATCGTGACGGGTGCGGGCTACCACTCGAATTGGTGCACGCAAACGGCGGCCGCTGCCCGCAGGCTCGGGATGAAAATCGTCCTCATAAAAAGCGGGCCGAAAGAGGGCTACGATCCGGAGGAGTACGATGGCAATCATCTCCTCCAATTCCTTCAGGGTGCCGAGATCAAAGTTGTGAAACCCGAGGATGCCGAGGGGGTCGAACGGGAGACGATGGAGGACCTGAGGGCAAAGGGGCACAGGCCTTATCTCCTGACTGCAACGGGGTCCACTCCTCCGGGAGTTGCCGGATACATAAGCGCCGTGCTTGAACTCCTCCAACAATCAGTTGAATTGGGCATCGACATCGACTATCTCCTTCACGCCACAGGTTCTGGGGGAACCCAGGCAGGGCTCATCATCGGTGCAAAGGCCTTCACTACCAACGTGAAGATTATCGGTGCAACAACGGGATCGCGATCAAAGGATGAGCAGTCGGAAAAGGTTTCCAACATAATAGGTGAATCCCTGAAGTTCCTGCAAATGGACCTTAAAATACCCGAGGAAGACATCGTTATTCACGATCAATATGCCGGTGATGGTTACGGGTTCATGACTCAAGGGAAGGCCGAGGCTATCAAAATGGTGGCCGAGACGGAGGGACTTTTCCTTGATCCAGTCTACACAGGCTCGGCCATGGCCTGCCTTATTGACCTGTGCAGGAAGGGGTTCTTCAAGCGGGATGCCGTGGTCGTTTTCCTTCATACGGGGGGAGCGGCTGCCCTTTTCCCTTATAAAACGCCAATCAAAGCTTACACCTTGAGAGAACTTTCCCCGTGGACGATTCCCCCATGGAGCCCACTGGCGAGCTAGGTGGGGCCGCGGCCCACTTCAAGATCTCAATCAGCCGAACTCCATCTTGCATGTCGAAACCGTAATCGCAAACCGCGCGTCCCGGATTCTCCTTTCATATTTTACACAGTTCAGAAAGCCAGCATTTCAGCATCCGAATTATCACTCCATGAAATTCCTTGAAAGGGGCTACCCAACAGAGCGGCCACGGTGATAAGAATATCATGGGACCCGATAAAAGACGTCCTCCGGTAAACCATTTTGTTCCAAAAGCGTCTAATTACATGAGACCTTCAAAAAGGGGAGGGGAGCATGAAGGCAATGGGAAAATTACCTTGGCTGATGGTTATCGTGATCCTCGTGATAATTCCTATCACTTCGGCACAGGCAGGATCGGAAAAAGAGGATGAGGGGGAGGCGGTCCTCGTAGGACGCATATCGTATGTCCAGGGGAAGGTGTTGAGATACGTGCCCGAGGAAGAAGGCTGGGTTGCCATCGTCAAGGACACTCCATTCGGCTTACATGATGCGTTGCATTCCGAAGGACGGGGCAGAGCGGAAATCATCATGCCCAATAACACGTGGGCCAGGATCGACGGTGATACGGAGATTCGACTCATTGCGCTGAGAACAGACGTTACCGAAATAGAAGTGGATTCAGGCGTTGCTCGATTCTACAACAAGGGCTTTGACGCAGTGATCGAAGCCAGAACACCCTTCGGTTATGTGACGGGGCCAGGGGAAACCACCTTTAATCTGTGTGTCGGCGATGACTCCATAGAGGTGGTAGCGCTGAAGGGGACGGCTTACTTCGTTCACGAGGCCTCCGGCGCGAGAACTGAGGTAGTAGCTGGCTCATCGTCCATCGTTGCAGACAACCGGGAAGTGACGGCCGGGGAGCTCCGCCCGGATCTTTCCTGGAATGCGTGGAACAACGAGATGGATGCCCTGTGGGCCGAGAGGATCCGGGTAAGGGGAAAATCAGCCGAATACCTACCCCCACCGCTCCGTTCTGAGGCGTACGTTCTGGATGAATGTGGCAGATGGGAAAGAGTCTATTACAATGGGGCTCATTACTATTTCTGGCGTCCCCTCCGCGTCCACGTGGGATGGGCACCGTTCACCGTAGGGAGATGGATCGTATGGTGCGGGGACCACACCTGGGTTCCCTGTGAACCGTTCGGATACATTACGCACCACTACGGCGCCTGGGTATTCGTAGGGGGTCTTTGGTATTGGGCGCCACCCGTGCGCCGCATCAGGGTTCGCATAGGTCCACCCCCGCCTCCGCTCTTTCCCTTCCCCTTTTTCTGGTGCCCGGGAAGGGTGGCGTGGATACACTGGCGTGGACGCATGGGATGGGTCCCCTTGGCTCCGTGGGAACGCTATTACTGGCACCGACGTTGGGGACCGCGGGCGGTCGTTGTGAGAAATGTCAACATAACCAGCATCCATGTTAACATTAACAGCTACAAATATGTCAGACATGCCGTAATCATCGATAAGAAAGACCTTTACAGAGCTAAAAGTTACAGCAACACTAGGGTCACGAGAATAAATAAGGCCACGATCCGCAACAATTACCGGGCCGTACCCGTTGTCAACAACAGGGTCATAGGCAATTACGGAAATAGTAGGCAAAAGTATGGCGTCGCGAATATCGATAAAATAGGAAATCAGAGGCCACCGGCCATTGAGAAGACCCATATGAGCCAAATAGGCGGAAAGCCGAGCGGAAACCTCAGGGTGAAAATGCCTGGAAAAGATGGTGGGAAAAACGAGAGGGGGGAAATTGCAAAGGGAGCCCTTGTAAAGCCGCCACGAGTCGAAGAGAAGGCGATGCCCGTGAATAAGGCCAAGAGACAAGCTCCAGGCAAATTCGATGAGGGAACGCTCAAGAGGAGGGCAACATTGCCTGGTGGGCCCCAAAGGCCAGTCGGAGGGGATTTCCAAAGGCAGGGGAGGGAAATGCCCCCTAAGGCCCTTAACAGAGAGACGGTGCAACGGGAAAGTCACGGGCAGACGACAAGGGGGGAGGAAAAACCCTGGACGCAAATAGACCGCAAACCCCCTAAAGTCCAGCCGTTGCCGCAAAAAGAAAGGAACCTTGCAGGAAATCAACCCCGGGAGATGAGGGGAAGGATACTTCTCAGACCTGACCAACCATCCCAAACGAGAGCACGAGGAGGGAACAGTTGGGCCAATCGACCGCGGCGGTTTACGCCCACTCCGATGGGATTGTGAGGTTCATGCTCATCGGGGTATAAGTACCAAGACGATCAGGAAGGGAAGTTCAAGGGGAAGGGCCCCTTATGCCGTTGACAGACGAAGAATTGGTTGCCTGCGCCCAGAGAGACGAGCCATGGGCCATAGAGGAGTTCGTGTGTCGTTACCAGCAAAAGGCTTACGCAATCGCTTACTACATGTGCTCCGGGGATAGTGAAGAGGCACGAGACCTTACGCAGGAAGCCTTCGTAAGGGTCTTTCGAAATATAAGGAAATTTCGGGGAGATTCCTCATTCTACACGTGGTTCTACCGCATTGTGGTGAATACGTGCCTGGATGGGAGAAGGCGCCGTCGGAGGCGGGAACGGGTCTTTTCACTACGGGGGTCAGGGGAAAAGGGGAGAGAAGGGGTGAGCGAAGACCCCGGAGAGCAACCGGATGTGAATGAGGCTGGTAATCCCGCAACGGCTTTGAGCGGCAAGCAACTGAACCTTGAAATTCGGAAGGCCCTGGGGGCGCTTCCTAAAAGGCAGCGGATGGCCTTCCAACTGAAGGTATTCCAAGGTATGAGTATACGCGAGATCGCCCAGGTGATGGGATCGGCAGAGGGGACGGTTAAAAGCCAGATCTTTCGAGCAACCCATACCCTGCGAGCCGCCTTAAAGGACTGGGCCGTGTCATAGAGGGGGCGAGGATATGAAGGCATGTCCTGACCACAAGGAGACCTTATGGTTGGACGTATATGGGGAATTGGGACCACATGAGCGTCCAGCCTGGGAGAAGCACCTGGAGACGTGCGAGGGTTGCCGACGAGAACGGGAACAGATGGCCCTTGTGCTCCAAAGGGTCAAGGCAAGCATGCCCTCCCCGGCGCTTTCTCGGGAGGAAGCCGATGCCCTTGCCAGTTCCCTTGCTCGGAAACTCAAGGAGGAGCGAGAGGAGACGTGGTGGCGAAAGCGGCCCTTCGGCATGCCTCATAGGTTCATCCCCGCCCTTGCCGCGGCTTGCGCGCTGATAGTGGCATTGGGATGGCTCGGTATGAAGGGGCTTAGAAG
>Ga0209636_10006872_pt1 | contig 11621 bp, 10 predicted proteins | sample DeeMarSWOR152_54_FD_187464 | JGI IMG/M metagenome (GOLD analysis project Ga0209636, IMG submission 187464) | Marine sediment microbial communities from White Oak River estuary, North Carolina - WOR-1-52-54 (SPAdes) (version 2) | ecosystem: Environmental > Aquatic > Marine > Intertidal zone >... | reverse complement strand
CGGAAGACATCAAGTCTGGGTTCGATCTAGCCGGCAACAGCGATTTATACGTTCCTTTTACCGATCAGATAAAACAGTCTGCTTTCGAGGAGAAGGAACTCGCCATCGGAGACAAGATGAGGTGGATGATTTTCCGCTCCCAAGGCAAGGTGAAGATTGTCCGTGACCTTGAGTGGGCGGGAAACGCGCCTTTACCAGTGTATTCCTTCGCTTTCGTAAAAGGGGAAAAGAGTTATGAAGTTATCATGCCGAAATCCTGCGGAAACATATCCCTACTGGGCGAAGAAGTCGTTACCACTCCTGTAAGCGTAAGCGAGCCTTCTGAGGTGCTCCCGGAACCGGAAAAAGCACCTGAAGAGCAATACCGGATCAGCAAGCCCAAAATATTCGAAGATATCTATGACCTTTTGAACGAAGTGGACCTGTATTGTTCTTTTTCGATCTGGGAGTACGGGACTCCTGACCTGAAGATCATTGGTGCAGAAAGGGGAGCTGAGCGAAATATGCTCAGCGACGCAGATGTCATTTATCTCAATAAAGGCAAGAATGACGGGCTGGAGAGCGACCAGGTTTTCTTGATAGTGGAGATCGAAGATCGTCTTCCCGGCTACGGGCGGCTTGCCCTTAGGAAAGGGTGGGCGCGCATTCTTGAGCCTAGCGATAACAGGTCGACCGCTGTCATTGAAAATTCATGCGGGGATGCCCGTATCGGTCATTATCTGGTGCCCTTGGAACCCCATGAGGGCTTCATGGGGAAGGATTTGGGCTATGATATGCCCCCCTTCAAAGCTGATAGTCTGATAGGAGAAGTCGTCTATTTGTATACCGATTATATGATGATTGCCAGGGGCCACTGGGCGCTTATCAATCTTGGTGCAGAGCACGGTATCCAGGTCGGGCAGCAGTTTATTCTTTACCGGCAGATCCGCCGAGGCGCTCCTGTGCAAATCTTCGGCAACAGTGTGGTCATAGATGTTCAAAGCCAGACTTCTACTATTAAAGTTCTATCTGGTCGGGACGGGCTTCGCAACGGTGACCAGGTCGTGACCCATCCCTCGCAATAATTACTGGCCAGGCTTGGATACAGGTTATCGTCGCAATTCTTGATCGTACAAATATTAGGAATTCATGATCATTAATTCCAGGGATAATGATTCCGATAGACACAGTATGTTCCTGAAGTTGCTCGAGATAGATCAACAGTGAACTCCAGTTTCTCGTCCTGAGCATTCGTGTAGGGTTCGATGAATTTTATGGTGTATATTCCAGGCATCAGGCCTTCGATTTCATAATTCACATCAAAAAGACACAGGCAGAAGCATCCGGACTCAGTTTCATTCTCTCTAATGACGATAACATTACCACTAAAATCTATATCAGCGACAATTTCTCCCGGGCAGCAGTTAAAACCCGCATTAATGTGTTGAATCTCAAGGATACTGTCCCCGTAGTACTGATATTCGACACAATCTTGGTTTGGAGCATAGAATATACTGACCTGGCTGCCAGCGTCTCTTCCTTGGGGAAACGTCTTGCAGCCGTGATAACTCACCAAAGATGCATTTGGATGAAGCGGGATGATATTCTCATCTTGCTTACAGTTAACGATGAACAATAAGGACAAGGCGAGTAAGAAAATACCCATCTTTTTTGCTTTCATATCAGCAGCCTCCTTTACTGTTTAAGATTGAAAGCCTAGGCATTAACCAGGAGCAATGATCTTGCTTTAAATTAAGCAAGAAACATGCCAATTAATCATTACTGGAAGGGTGTCGATAGGAGCAAATGAAAATAAAGAAAATCCCCAGAGATATAGGATATAGACTGCAGCCACGAGATTCTCCAGAAGTTAAGCCGGATAAACGAAAAAGTGAAGGCTTTGTCTAGTTTTCATACAACTTAACGCCAGGTTGACCTCTTTAAAGGACAGGCGTTGGTTCGTTCCAAGGAGTGACAAATGCTAGTCATGGTTTCCAATTCTATATCCGGACTGCATTGTCAATGATAGAAAATTTCCTAATTCCTTATTTCATGAAATTTTTTTGAAAAATCACTTGACAAATAATATCAAATGTATTATATTTTCATTAGAAATGAAATAAAGGAAAATTAAATGATCGATTTGATTCGGGTCCTTGGCTCTGAGCATATTTTTGAGATCATCGATTTTCTGAAGAAGACTCCTGACCAGAACGCCTCTTTTATCGGAAACAGCCTCGAGATTCACATCATTACTGTTCAGCGCGTTTTAGATACACTTGAAAAATACGGTTTTGTGAAATCAAAAGAAAAGAGAGGAATCGGCAGGCCTTCCAAGACCTATTCTTATTTGGGAGGCGAATTCAAGATCAATCTTGATGAGTTGTTTTCTGGCTTCGATTTAAAAAATAAAACCATAAGAGAAAAAGGAAATACAGAGATATCATTCAGTTACGATGTGGATAAGGAAATCGTGAATGCGATTCTTATTGGGGGTAAGAAAGGAAAAAAACTGAAAATTAGCCCTAAAACCGGAAGATTCCTATGGCTGGTCCCTCCTCCAGATTCAAAAGGGGAGACCATCGAGAGTATCAGCCGTAAAGCCAGCATTCCTCTGATAGATGCCATTAAGTTTTTCCTGGAAATGCAAGACCTTGAAGTTTTGGAGGCCATAAAATGAATTTCTTTAATATAGTCCTGGGATTGTTTTTAATGCTCCTCATTTATTTTGCCATTCATATGCTGATTAACCGGGGCAAGATTGAGCCGAAATATTTAATATTGATACTCAGCTATACATTATTAATAGGTATTCCAGTTGCGTATTACAATATCTTCCCTGAAAAACTCAATCTTGCTTTTTATGTCATTTATTATGTCGTAGTTCTTGGGCCCACTTTCACCTACCAAGTGTATTACGGTTTAAAGAAAAGACAGTCGTGGACGCAATTCATCCTGATATCAATCGGAGTCATCTTTATACTTGTAAGCCCCTTCCTTGATTTTCCCCTGAGATTATGGAGTATTGGAATCGGGTGGGCGTTCCTGGCCGGATTTTTTACTTATCTTTTTCGCTATCCTCATCTGAACCCGATGTGGCTGGATGATGTTGCCAAAAAGGCAGCCGCAAACATAGAAAAGGATTGTAAATACAGCTCCAAGCCTGTCATCGTGCTCGTTCCTTCCCGAAAAACAAGCTGCACCGGGACTTTTGGTCTTTTTCTGCTTTTCAAGAGAAATAGTGCCATCGTCAAGATGAGCGATGATTTTCATAAGAAACTGGGTCGTCCGAACATGGAAAAATATGCGGAGGAACTGGTGAAAAGAATAAAAGAGAGAATCAAAGAAGAAGAGAAAGGAGTTTCAAAATGAAAAAACTCATCATTATTTTGATCCTAATCTTGATCGCTATGTTTGTCTTAGCCTCAAATCCTATGTATCTACCCGGTGCTCAGAAAGATAGTGATGATTTAGCCAAAGAATATGACTTATCTTTCAAAGATAAACAGGGTGAGAAGGATTATTACAAGATGAAAACAATCTATTATCATGGCGATTCCAGGGGAATCATTCAAAACAGAGACGAATACCTTGCCTCTTTTAAAAGAGAAGTTTTAAAGGCTGACCAAGGTTCCCACTTAGTCCAATTTTCCTGGAAGAGCTGTAAGGCCGGACACAGCACCGAGCCTCAGGGAGAGATTACAGAATGGAAACCACTCGCTTTTTCTGAAGGGTTTACGTATCGAATCAATTTCTCTAACCCCGATTATTTTCTTTCGACCGTGGATACTGAACCTATTCCTAAAACCTTGGTCGGCATGAGGTTTTGGGTCAAAATCATGGATGCCCATGCGCAATTTGAACTACTCAGAACTGAACCCCATGGAGCTATAAGCAAAGTGAAAAAGATAGGTGATAGGATTACCTCTCCAGGCGCTTACCAGAGCGGGGGCTGGGATCTTCCTCCTTTAATCACAGAATCTCATTTTACCAACGGAGGCTATGAGACTATTTTCACAGGAATTTGTCTCCTCGAGGGAAAAAAGTGTGCTGTTCTTGAATACATAAACACGGATTCGACTCTTAGCTCCAAGATGCAGCTGAATCCTGAAGACGTATTTGAAACCGAAGGCACATCGAATTTCTGGGGGCATCTGTATGTTGATCTGGAGAGCGGAAAGTTGATAAAGGGAGACTTGTACGAATATGTGGTCATGCATGTGAAAAATCCTAAATATTTTCCCCAGCCAATGCGAATTTTTGAAAGGCGCTTGATAGAAATCTGGAAAATACAAAAGGAAGAATTCGAGAAAGACTGAATCAAGATAAAATCGTGATTTGAATCAAAGTATTTGGGGGAGTTGTCAACCTTTATTTAAAAAGGTTGACTCTTCTCGAGCCGGCTAGTGGTTGTCAGTATCCGGCGTTTGATTGTTCTTATTATGCTCTCGATTGAGATTCCTTCTTTTTATTTCTTTAGAAACGGCCCAATCGATAAAGTGTCCTATGCCAAAATACACCAGCCAAATAACGCCGATCCCAGCAGCCGTGAAAAACAGAGACAGCCAGAAGCCATGCTTGTCAACGATATTAGGGAACAGAAGCACTCCAAACACTACAGACAAAAGGATAGTCCATACCTTGAATACCGTAATGGGTCTGGCCATGTTCGCTGTCCTCCTTCCATTATGTATACCTGTCCAGCGAGCCAAATATTCGATTTTTTCTTCTTATTTCCACAGGTTTGCAGGGTAGATTCCTCGGTGGACTAATCCTTGAATATTTTGAGCCACAAAAGCTTTGTCCTCTTTATAGGTCACCCCGAACCAGCTTTCTCCAGAACGCAACACTTTTACCCGGGCTTTGTTTTTACTGATGATTTCATTCAATACATTCGGCAGATATAATTCTGCTTTCGGGTCTTGGCTGTGCTCCTGGATAAATTTGTCGAAATAAAAATCAAGATGAGAGAATACAGAAGGAGTGAACCCCATAAAATTCGTGGAAACGATTGGATCTCCTTGGATAGGAATCAAATCATCTTTTTCATCTTGATAAACGATTTTTCCTTGAATTTTCAGAATACGCGTCCTTTCCACGATGCTTTTTAAATATTCCTCCTCATCCAGTTCGCAGATGGCCCGGGCGACATGGCCGTGCTCTGAGAGTGTCTTAGACAACCTGAAACCCACCAGACAGTAATTCTTATCTTCTCTCTCTAAGGATGATAAATAAGAGAAAATAATTTTGAACGAGTTAGCTCCGTAAAAATCATCTGCATTTATCACCGCAAAGGATTCTTTTATTCTGGGAGCAGCCAGCAGTACAGCCTGAGCGGTTCCCCACGGTTTTTCTCGTCGAGCAGTGACCTGAATTCTCTCAGGAATATCTTCGATCTCCTGGAAAATATAGTGAACTTCGATTTTCTCCTGGAACCTTTTTACCAGAATCTCCTGGAATTCTTTTTCCATACTCTTGTTGATGATAAAAGTAGCTTTCTGGAATCCTGCTTTTATGGCATCGAAAATGGAATAATCGATCAATGACTCGCCTGAAGGTCCAAACTTGTCTATTTGTTTCAAGCTGCCGTAACGGCTGCCAATTCCTGCAGCTAGAATCAAAAGACTGGGCTTCATCTCATTCCCTCAATTCCGAGTTTCTTGACTTCATAACAACAATAAACAGAATTCTCTAACGTTGCATTGTAAAATGATTATTGAATTTCAGGCAAGCTTTACAAGTCTCGCTTTAACTTCCTCGCCTTCAACCTTGATATGATAGCAAGCTTGCTCTTTGACTGATTTGTTGGCATCCAAATAGTAACGGATGCCTTGGCCTTTTCCGCTCCTGAGCTTCATTTCCCGCATCGGAATAGACATTTTTTTAATGGACATCAGTTTATTATAATCTTGCTCAGGCAACTTTTTCTTCTTAATATCTTTTGGTTTTAGTTCTTCCATGGATCCTTCGTGCCCAAAAGTAAGGGCGTCAACTCTATCCCGGACTATGGCCATCAATCTCTTATAGTCTTTAAGACTCATGCCAATGCCCTGAGCCCGCCGGTGCGGAATATGGTGAAGATAGATGAGCTTCGGAATGTCTTCATAGGCAGGTCTGCTCAGGATTTTATCCAACCTCTTCCGCTGGTCATCCCCGATTTCTCCTTTGGCAATATCCAACCAAGTCTTGGTCATCGAACAGGAGTTCAGTCCGATCAAAAGCACTTTGTTTCCTTCTTTATCCTTTAATATTTGAGAGGATGGTCTCTTGGAGATATAAGGGTGGTTGATCCCAAGCTCCTTGGCCAAATCATCATCAAAGTATTCGGCACTTTTCTTGCGGTAGACAAATCCTTGAAATCCATAATCGTGATTTCCAGGGACTAAACGCACATTCCCTTTAAAAGGGGCAAGAGCTTCTCGGGCTTTTTTGAATTGTCTTTTCCATCCATGTTGCACGATGTCCCCGGTGACCAGGAGATACCTGTTCCCGCCGGGTTCGACTCCGAATTTTTCTTTGATCCTTTTCAGGAGAAGCTCAGCTTTCTTGGTCCAGGTCTTATTCATTCCAAAATGGAGGTCACTAACGTGAAAGATCTCAATCATTTGCTTATTATCTCAGTCAGCTTTTTCCTCGCCTCCTCAGCCTCAGGAATGCCGGGATAGCGTCTTTCCAGAGGGCGGGGAATTTCTTTAGTGCTTTGTGGCTTTGGGTCTCCTGCTTTCAAATCTAATCGCGTATAAGTACTAACACAGAAAGCTTTTTAATCGCGACCTGTGTTTTTTATCGCCTTTAAAACATAATCAAAGAAAACTCTTCCAGAAATTGATGGTTTTTCATATATATTCCAACCATTAATAACGGCAATGAGATTGTATTTGGTTGCTACCAGTAAATACTGTCCTCCATAACCCGAACAGGCATAAATATATTCTTTGGATTGACTGTCATAAGGTGCCAGCCACCATTGATAACCATAGGCTGTATTGATGTCATCATTATCAGGTGCTATATCGACAACATGCGGTGTCACCGTTGCTTTGACCCATCCTTCTGGCAAGATAGGCCTTCCATCCCAGATCCCATCGTTTAAATAGAGATATCCTATTTTAGCCAAATCATAAGGCTCCAAATAGAGCCCGCCTTCTGTGTCGGGAAGTCCTGTCGGTGTTATTTTCCAGTAATAACGAGAAATTCCCAAGGGCTTAAAGAGATACTTTTCAGCATATTTGTCTATATGCATTCCGGTGGATTCTTTTATGACTGCTGATAACAACATACTGGCGCCGCTGTTGTACTCGAATACGGTCCCGGGCTCTGCCTCCATTGGCCTGTTAATGACAAATTTAAACCAATCATCGCTGGCTTCCAACTGAATACAGGTATTGTTGGGATCGGTGTAGGGGATAGACTCATTCCAATCAATTCCTGCTCGCATCGTCAGAACATCTTCGAGTGACATTCTTTTTTTTCGTTCGTCCAGATTCTCGATTTCTTCATCCTTGAAAATGTCAACGATCTTCACCTCGACTCCCGGCAGCTCTTTCCTTCCCACGGCAATCCCGATGGCGGCCGAAGTTACACTTTTCGTTACGGATTGAAGCGTGTGCAGTTTAGTTCCTTTATAAAAGGGGTGCCAGTCGGGATTGTAGTAATTGTACTGCCACTTTGAATCGTCAAGGCCTTGGTTAATTTTAACGTAATCATGCCTATAAAATTTTTCATACACTAAATACCCGTTCCTGATGACGATAAAGCCATCGATATACCCATAATCGCCGTTGGCGATTTTTTTATCCAGATCGGATAAAAACTTTTCATCCAGCCCTTGCGCTGCCGGTGATGACTTTTTCCATCCTTCTGTTGGCCAAATCTTTTGCCCTTGACAGCTAAGACTAAATGCACACACCAGAATCATAAGAATGATTGAAAGCAATTTAGATCTCATCATTTCCTGCCTTTCGATAATTATCATTTTTATCATAAATTTTTCAATCCAGCCAGCCTCTTCTTAGCATCCTCAATCTCAGGAATTCCCGGGTCAGCGTCCTTCCAGAAGGTTAAATCCAGAGAGTGAGGCATTTCTCATAATGATTTATGGCTTTGTCGTTCAAGGTTTCGCAGAAATGCTAATCGAATAATCGATCTCCTTCCTTGTTTTTTTTATGCAACGACCATAGCTTGAGCAATATCATGTGTTGTTCAAATTTTGCCTAAACTCGCCTAACTTGGCTTAACGGTGCTTATGGAAGATAAGGAAATTACAGAGAAAAATCTGGCATGCCCGGAGGGATTTGAACCCCCGACCTTTGGATTCGAAGTCCGTCGCTCCACCCCCTGAGCTATAGGCGCACCTTGCTGGATTATATTACTTTATCACATATCTATTGTAAATTAGCAGCCCCAGTCACATTCTGGTCACAGAAATCCATTACTAACTGGTGTAATTTCCCTATTTTGGAGTTATTGACCCGGCCTTTTTTCTTGTGATAAGCTCATTTCAATATGTCAGTGAGCCGTAATCATGAAAAATTGGGAAGATTTGTCAAAAGCAGAAAAGGAAATTCCTATCCCTCGTTTATTGACAGTCATTTATTTCTAATAAAAATAGTGGAGACCAGAACCCTTTCTAAAAAACGGGGCGTTATTGAAAAGCCATATGAGTAGAAAAATTTAAAAGGAGGCTAGTCTTATGAATTGGTATCTAAAAGTTTTAAAAAATTACGCTGTATTTAGCGGAAGAGCAAGTAGAAAAGAGTATTGGATGTTTGTGTTGTTCAACATAATTTTTGCTATTGTGGCAGTAATTCTTGACAATTTGCTTGGAACAGCTATTGAGGGTATAGGGTATGGTTTATTCTATATCCTGTATTCTTTAGCTGTTCTTATACCTGCGTTAGCAGTTATAGTGAGAAGGCTTCACGATGTTGGAAAAAATGGCTGGATGATTTTCATTGCCTTAATTCCATTAATTGGCCCATTTTGGCTTTTGGTGCTCTTGGTTACAGACAGCAATCCCGGTGAAAATCAATATGGGCCAAACCCAAAGGGAGTATAGGTTAAAGTGGAGGAACCAGAATTCAATTCATAAAAGGAATGCCGAGGATCGGACTCGAAACGGCACGTTGGATAACCAACGAGGGATTTTAAGTCCTTTGCGTCCCTAGAAAGCAAAATAGACTTCTCTCCATGTCACGCACAAATACGCGTATGTTATTCTGATCCTTCCCTTTGATACAATCAGGGAGGCAGGGTAAGGTTTTCACAAATTTTGCCTAAACTCGCCTAACTTCGGCTAAGGTTGAGAAAATGAAAATTTGCAACGATAGGCAGGGATTAAGCCTGTGAAGCAAAAGGAGCTCACTGAGGACGAGATACGAAAGAGACGAATGAGAAGAATGGCTGAGCTTTAGCTGAGCTCCAACTTCCTCCAAGAAACCAAGCAATTCTTTGTGCTTCTATGCTGGTGCCTGATTTTCGTTCAAATTTTTGCCTGGGCAAAAATTCAGGATGACTTTCAAGAAATTCCCTAGTCACTCGCACAGTCTCATCAATCACCTTTTTATCTTGACTCTTGTCAACTTTGATTGTTCGTTAAGTTGCTTTATGCAGTTAGTAACCCAATAATAAGTGTCAGCAAATTTTACATACTCCTCTTCTAGTGAAATATTCAAATCTGCCAGGGATTTTGGGTGTGTAATACGGTTTCGAATTTTACGAGCCTCTGAATAGTCTTTTAGTTTTTCATCGTCTTCTTTGATTTCAAAGGTAGAATCAAGTGCAACAGCAAATACTTTGAAAATGTATCTCAGATTTGTCTTTTTTGGTTTGGGGGGAAGTTTCGTTTCGATTCCACGAAGTTTGATTAGCTCTTGTGTCATTTTCCTTAATCTGTATATCATAGCGTCAATAGAATCAATTATTGTTCGCACCATTATTCTCATCCAGAATTGAACCTCACTTTCGTATTTAACCTTTTTGGAAAATCCTATTATCTTCTTTATATCTTCGGTCAACATATTAGACATTTCCGTGGTCTCAAGGATATATCTCACTTTCTCTTTATACTCCTTCGGAAGAGGGATACTTTGTTTCATTCAGGCACCTCCCTTAGCTTGACATACTTGCCCTGATTCTATGCTCAGGTTCATTGAGGTATAAACTCAATTTCCTTATGTGTTTCTGGATGTTTAAGAAGAAATCTTTTGCTGGCTATATCAAAATTCGAAGAAATGACTGAATATTCTAGCAAGTAGGTTCCATTACCTAAAGCAGGAAGTCGAAAGCGCGGAGATGTTGTTTTCAAAACTCTGTGTTGAAATCGCCTGCGTTTGTGTATGGATGCTAATAAGGAATAAAGCAGTTTTCAAGTGTAAGAATGGTAACGTCTCAGATTTACTCCCTCAACCCAGCCAGCCTCTTCTTCGCATCCTCTACCTCAGCAATACCAGGGTCAGCGTCTTTCCAGAGGTCGAGGAATCTCTCGTAATGCTCTATGGCTTTGGCTTTACAGCTTTTCTGTCGAATCTGTTGGTTATTCCAGCTCTGGAAGGTTCATCTTTCGCAGCAGATCCTTGAAGCGGGGGTCGTTCCTCATGCTATCATAGATTGGCTCAATTATATAAGGCATGTTGGGGTCTTTCGCCTCATACCCTCTCTCTAGCCATTCAAGTGTTTGATCCTTCTTCCCAGCAAAGGCAAACAGTTTCGAAATGAAATAGGGCTGAATAAATGTTTCTTGCGAGAGCGCTGCCATCGTCTCCGCCAAGAGGCTCATCGCTCCAGTGTAGCCTCCTTCGGTATAGCCCTGTGTCAGGATTTCTTCGACCTCAGGTTGGCCTAATGCAGTAAAAAACGCCTTCGCTGCTGCCAGCGCCTCCTCATACATTCCCTTCATGTGGTATGACTCCCGGAGCAAACCATAGGCCACCGGGTCATTCGGTGACGTTCTGAGTGCGTTACGGGCCTGCACGATGACGTCGTCATATCGACGCATGAAGTTTAAGACGTTTCCATAAAAACCCTGGAACAAGGAATTGAGCGGGTCCAATTCCAATGCCCGCTCAGCATGCGCTAGGGCTTCCTCCGGGCGTCCCATATAACACAACAAATTCGAGTAATACGCGTGCGCATCCGGATAGTTGGGATTGAGTTCGATGGCCCGCCGGAACGCTTCCTCTCCACTCTCCCAGTCCCATTCAATCCATGTTCTGACGGAAGCCAAGGCTTGATGAACTTCTGCGAGCGTGTCATCCAACTCCAGGGCTTTCAAAGCGGCCTCCTTCGCTTTTGGCGCTGCTTCGCTAGGCGGCACATATCCCATTTGCGCACGCCCACCCCAGACCAGGGCGATACCCGAATGAGCAAGGGCATAATTTGGATCTTTCTCTAGGGCTGACTGGAAGTACTGCAGCGCGGCTTCCAGGTCTGGTGGAGTAAGTTTGTACCAGTGAAACTGACCCATGAGATAGGCCTTGTAGGCCTGGGGATTGACCTGACGGGCGCTCGCAAGGCGCGTTTCCTCCTCCAGAGTCAGCTTGACTTGAATCTCACCGGAAATGGCGCGCGCCATTTCACTATACATCACCAATACATCCGTCATGGAGCGGTCGTACGTCTGGGCCCAAATGTTCCGCTCTTCG
>Ga0209636_10006871_pt1 | contig 11621 bp, 7 predicted proteins | sample DeeMarSWOR152_54_FD_187464 | JGI IMG/M metagenome (GOLD analysis project Ga0209636, IMG submission 187464) | Marine sediment microbial communities from White Oak River estuary, North Carolina - WOR-1-52-54 (SPAdes) (version 2) | ecosystem: Environmental > Aquatic > Marine > Intertidal zone >... | reverse complement strand
ATCAAATCACTTCCAACCTTACAGTTACGTCGTGATTTTCAAGGAATCCCAGGACTTCCTCCTTCTCTTCTCAATCCTCCAAAAGGGTGTGTCTTCAGTCATCGTTGTCCTAATGTTATGGAATACTGTCGAGAAGTGATGCCGAAACTTGTGGAGATCCAACCGAATCACTTTGTTGCCTGCTATCTTCACTCCGAGGTCATCAAGTAAAGAGAGAATTTATAAGTAGAAAGGAAACCATTATGAGCGTTCAGAAAGAGGTACAGACTAATATCCTAAACCAGACTCAAGCACCCTTGCTGGAAGTTTGCAACCTCACTAAAGTCTTTGGTAGCGGCCTCTTACAACGAGGTCAGAAGGTTGCTTTGGAGAATTTCTACATGAATATTCAAGGTAGCCCCCCAAAAATTATGTCTATCGCTGGAGAGAGTGGAAGCGGAAAGACGACTCTTGCCCGAATTATTTTGGGATTTCTTTTGCCGACACAGGGAGAGATCCGTTATCGAGGAAAAGATCTTAAAATAATGGATCAAAAATCATTGCAAATCTTTCGAAGGGAGGTACAAGCCGTATTTCAAGATCCATATGGAGTCTATAATCCCTTTTATCCAATTGATCGCGTCTTTGAGATAGTGATTCAGAAATTCCATCTAGCTAAAAATCGACAAGAAAGTCGCCGTATTACAGAAGAAGCCCTGGTGGTCGTAGGGCTGCGCCCTGATGAGATTTTGGGTAAATATCCTCACCAACTATCAGGCGGTCAGAGGCAACGGATTATGCTCGCACGAGCTTTTCTACTTAAACCAAAGCTCATTATAGCCGACGAACCGGTTTCTATGATCGATGCCTCTATGCGAGCAATTATTTTGAAGATTATAATGGACCTAAAAGACAATTTTGGAATTTCTTTCCTTTACATTACTCATGATCTCTCTACAGCTTTTCAGATTAGCGATAATATTATCATTCTTTATGAAGGATTGGTGGCTGAATCAGGAGATGCAGAAATCGTTATCAGTAGTCCAAAGCACCCTTATGTCCAGCTCTTAGTAGGATCTATTCCCATCCCGGATCCTGAGCAACCGTGGCAAGGACGCGTGGAACTTCCACCTGAAGAGGAATTAAAGAAGGATACTCTGAGGGGATGCAAGTTCTATCGCCGTTGTCCTTATAAGATGGAAATATGTCTTAAGAACCCCCCACCATTATATAATATTGGTGCAGACCATCTTGCTGCTTGCTATTTATATAAGTGAAGAGAGATAGATGAGGATGCATGAAATATTAGATCCAGAGTTTTTTAGTCGATTTTAATAAATGAGGTACTTTTTAATACACGATATAATTTATAGCATCGGAATTTCAAAGAAATTCCGATGGTAAAAGGTAAATTCTTTTATAAATAAGGAATGGATTTTAACAAGATTGTCAGGAAAGGTATTGTATAAAACCGAGAAGAAATAATAAAATGCATAGGGGTTTCAGGGGAGTTTACTCCCCTGACAATCTTGTTATAACAGTATTGAAAAAATATTATTTGGAGAAGTCGAGAAATGCCCATTCACACAAAGATATTTACACCGAGTGAAAATAAAACCTTAACCGAATTTATGGTACCAATAATTAAAGGGACCAAAGAAATATTGATAAAGGGTGACTATCACCCGAAGACAGTAAATAATATCGAAGTAACTCATAAACTAATATCTCAAGCAGTACACGAATACCTACGATTTGATCGGGAAGATTCTATTGTAACTGGACCTAATTGGGACTATTATAAGAAAAATTATAAGAAAAATGCTATAAAATTGTTTTCCCCGATTCGTAACCTCTTTAATTATACATTGATTGACTCGAATGGTATTGTCCGAGCAAGGGGGAACGACAATTTTTTTGAGACAATCCAAATTAATGAAGAAAAAGCCAGTGTTGGATGTGTTTCTGGCACATTACCGGTAGGAAATTGGAGGTTGATAATTGAGGCTCACGCCATCATATCTGAATCGGTGATATTAAACATTGAGGTGAATTTGAATAAGAAATTTACACCAGGGGTTAAAACCACAGAAAAGTGTCAGACAGAACTCAGAGATTTTAATAAGAAAGAACCTCTTTTTAGAGAAGAACAGGAAGGCCCTGGATGGTTTGGAGGGGATTTTCATATACACTCTCACCATAGTGATGGCAATCACTCAGTTTATGAATTAATGACCAATTTACAAGGAAAAGGTCTGGACTTTTTCGTTCTGACCGATCATAATACTACTTTGGGATGGAAGGAGAAGTATTTATTAAAGACCGTGGTTATTCCAGGTATAGAAATTTCTACTTTTTTTGGACATTTTGCGCTTATCAACTGGATTGGAGATATTAATTGGTTTTCACTTGAACGAAAAAGTACTTTTGAGGATGTTGCGGTGGAGGCAAAAAGGAAGGGAGCTCTTTTTTCGGTGGTTCATCCGGAATGCATTGGTGATCCAATATGTACGGGATGCCGATGGGATTACCCCAATTTTTGCTGGGAAATAGCCGATATAATTGAAGTCTGGGCTGGTTCTTGGTATGAAAGAAGAGCTGAAAATATAAAAGCTTTAAAGCGATGGGAAAATTTGCTCAATTATGGGTTGAAAATAGTCGCTGTCAGTGGTTCAGATATTCATAAACTGGAATCTTATAAGAAAGATTACGGTCGGACTTATGTATGGGCTGAGTCGAAGACCAGAGATGGGATTATGGAGGGACTAAAAAAGGGGAAAGTTTATATTACCAGCGGTCCTAAAATAAGTTTCCAGCTGATGACGAATAAGGGTGTTTTTGTTTCGCTGGGAGAAGAATTGGAAGTTGATTGCAATACAAGTATTAAGCTATTAATTAATATTGAGAGTAATGAAATTAGGAAAAAACTTCGTATTGAACTTATTAAAAATGGATGGGTCTACAATTCTTGTGACTCTTTTTTAGAACATATAGAACTTGAATGGTCAGACAAAATAACTACAAATTGCTGGTATTACTTGAGGTTACTTGACGAGAAAGAGTGTATTATATGTTTAACCAATCCAATTTTTATGATTTGTCATTAAGATATAGAGGTAATCAGAATTTTTTGCTTTAACAGGAAATTTCCATCTGTAAAGGTGTGGGAATTGTTGGACAAGGAGAAAACTTTACCATGGCTAGTATTAATAAAAAACCATATAGAGCATTCATTGTGTCCCATACTCATTGGGATAGAGAGTGGTATCAAACATTTCAGCAATTTAGAATTAGATTAATTGATCTCATAAATAATTTAGTTGATATTTTGGAAAAGGATGAAACATTTAGTGATTTTACCTTGGATGGTCAGACTATTATTCTGGAAGATTACCTGGAAGTTCATCCTGAAAGAAGGGAAATTCTAAAAAAATATATTACTCAGGGTAAAATTCATGTTGGTCCCTGGTATGTTCTCCCTGACGAATTTCTGGTAAGCGCAGAAGCGATTGTGAGGAATTTACTTTTAGGTCATAAAATTGCCTCTGAGTTTGGCAGAGCAATGAAGATTGGTTATATACCTGACCCTTTTGGGCATATAACACAGATGCCTCAAATTTTAAGGGGTTTTGGGGTTGATGATATTATTTTCTGGCGAGGTATAGAGTATAATCAGAGCCAAGGGAATGAATTTATCTGGCAGGGTCCTGACGGGACAGAGCTTTTTGCTGTTCATTTACCCAAAGTCGGTTATTGTAATGCTATGAGTTTACCTCAGGATGTAGACCAGGCTTATAAGTTAATAAAAGAGGCAATTGAAGATTTACTATCTCGAGAAACCTCAAGTTCATTATTATTATTAAATGGTGTTGATCATTTAGAAGCCCAACCCCATATACCTCGTTTAGTACAAGAGTTAAATAAACGTTTTAAAGATATTGAGATAAAACAAGGGAATTTAGAAGAATATATAGACTATGCTAAAGAGACTTTAAAACCTAACCTTAATAAAGTTACTGGTGAATTTAGATCAGGTAAAGATACTCCAATTTTACAGAGTGTATATTCGTCCAGGATGTATATCAAACAGGCTAATGAAAGATGTGAAACCCTTTTAGAAAATTGGGCTGAACCCACTGCCTTCTTGGCTTGGTTGTTGGGTCAAGATTATCCACAGAGTTTAATCTGGACGAGCTGGAAATGGTTGTTAAAAAACCATCCCCATGATAGTATCTGTGGCTGTAGCATTGATCAAGTGCATAGAGAGATGATGACCCGCTTTGATTGGTCTGGGCAGATTGCTCAAGAGGTAATTAATAAGAATTTAGATTATATTACTGGAAAGATTAAGATTGATTATTTAAATAAAGATGAGTTGGCTATTGTGGTCTTTAACCCCCTACCTTATTCTATAGATGAGAATGTAAAAGTAAGGGTTAAATTTTCAAAAGAGATTAACTTAGATCGGGTGAATGTTTTAACTACAGAAGGGGGAAAAGTTCCTTATCAATTGAAAGGCTATGGCTCAGATTATGAAATTATTTTTGATCCTTTTAAGCCACCACAGTCTTCGGAAGTTAATTATGTTGATATATCTTTTACCGCTAAAGATATTCTCGCCTGTGGCTATAAAATTTACATCATCAAGGCAATTAATGATATCCGGATATCCAAACAGGAGGAATATGATACTGATATAAAGGCTGGCAGAGATTACATTGAAAATAAATATTATAAAGTCATTGCTGAAGAAGGTAATGGAACAGTAACTATTGTGGACAAAGTAGACAATAAAATTTTTGAAAATTGTAATAAGTTTGTAGATGGCGGAGATGCGGGAGATGAATATACTTACTCTGCCCCCTTAAATGACCATTTAGTGGTTAGTCGAGTGAATAATATTAGTATCCAAGAGGTAGGTCCTGCTGAAGCTACTTTAAGGATTTCGGGGAAGATGAGGTTACCAGTCGAATTAAAATCTGATAGAAAATCCCGAGCAGATAAAATAGTAGAGTGTCCCATTGAATCTGAGGTAAAATTATTTAGTGACATTCAGAGAATAGAATTTAAAACTAAATTTGATAACAGAGCCTGTGATCATCGTTTACGGGTAGAATTTCCTACTGCTATTAAGACCGATTACGTTTACGCTAATGGACATTTTGATGTAGTAAAGCGATTTATTAATATATCTGATAGTAAAGGCTGGGTGGAAGAAGCTTACAAAACTGCTCATAATTCGGGATTTATAGATATTAATAATGGTAAATATGGACTGGCGATATTAAATAAAGGATTACCTGAATACGAGATAATACCTAATAATAATATAATAGCTTTAACTTTAGTGCGTAGTATAGGTTGGTTATCTAGGGGAGATTTGGAATATAGAACGGGGAATGCTGGTCCTTCACTACCAACACCCGAAGCCCAATGTTTAGGCGAACATACTTTTTTATACGCTCTTATACCTCATCAGGATAACTGGGATGATGCCCGTATTTCTCAAAGAACAAAACAATTTAAAACAAAAATATTAATCAGACAATTAAAAAATCAATCTGGAAATCTACCGAGCAGCTTCAGTTTTTTACAATTAGAAGGTGAGTATTTAGAGATTAGTGCTATTAAAAAGAATGAATTTGAAGATAAATTGGTAATCAGGGTTTATAATCCTACTGATAGAGAGACTATTGGAAAGATTAAATTAGGATTTGATATACATAAGGTCTATCTGGGTAGATTGGATGAAAGTTATGGAGAAGAATTACCATATAATAATGGAATGGAAATAGCGATTAAACCAAAAGAGATAAAAACTATTATTTTTGAAGTATCATAAATTAAGTATAAAAACATAAATAGGTAAAATATTTGTCTTGACTCTTATATGAAGTCTCTGATAGGAAATATACATCTGGATGGCGCAATTAAAGAGATCTCCGACTTCTATCACAATTATTGAAAGGAGGGTGAAAGTAAATGCCTGGACCAGGGGCTTTTATTATAGATGATATTGAAAGAAATGAAGTTAAAGAAGTTTTAGAGAGCGGATATCTTTCCCGATATGGTCGGGAAGATGATCCTCGATTCAAAAGAAAAGTAATAACCCTTGAGAAAGAGTTTGCGCGAAAAATTGGTGTTGATTATTGTATTGCTGTAAATGGCGGTACAGGTGCGCTAATGGCATCTCTTGTAGCTTTGGGTGTAGGTCCGGGAGTCGAGGTTTTAGTCAGTGGTTATACATTTGTTGCTTCAATATCAGCAATAATCGCAGTTGGTGGAATACCTGTTTTAACAGAAATTGATGAATCATTAACTATGGATCCCGCAGATGCAGAAAAAAAGATAACCGAACGGACTAAAGTGATAATGCCTGTCCATATGCTGGGATATCCTTCCGATATGGACAAAATCATGGAAATAGCTAATAAACATAAAATTATTGTTCTGGAAGATTGCTGCCAGGCACTTGGCGCCAGTTATAAAGGGAAAAAACTCGGTTCCATTGGCCATATAGGAGCTTTTTCGATAAATATAAATAAGACCATTAGCTCAGGTGATGGTGGACTAATTACCACTAACCAGAAAGAACTTTATGAAATAGCTTTTGGTTTTCATGATCAAGGTCATATGCCTCTTCGTATGGGAGTTGAAATAGGGAAGCGTAGTTTAATTGGAATAAATCTTAGAATGAATGAACTTACCGGGGCATTCGCCCTTGGTCAATTGAAGAAATTAGATTTAATTTTAAAACTACTTAAAGAAAAAAAAGAGAAGTTTAAGAAGGTATTATTTGAAGGAAGTATAAAAAATATCACCCTTAATAAAATAAATGATTCAGGGGAATGCAATACAATTCTTACAGTTTTGTTTAAAGATAAATTTATTGCTCAGAACGTTGCAAAGGCACTAGAAACAAAAACCCTTTCCGAGAGTGGTTGGCATGTATATAATAACATGGAACAGATATTATCATATGTTAATCAAGAAGGAAAGATGCCCTTTAAAAAGAATATGCTTCCCCAAACCGATGAAATACTTGCCAGAGCGATTAATCTAAGCATAGGAGTTGTAGACCCAGGTATTGGTACAGATTTTGGAATAAATATTTTATCAAATAATGAAGAAATTAAAAGAAAAGCAATAGAATTTATCCGGGTAGTAAAACCAATTGTAGATTTATAATCCTTAGACTTTAAGGCAATTACTTTTCCAGAACTACGTAAAGTTAATTCTATCACAAAATATTATAAAAAAATTTTTGACAAGAAGGATTATCTTGTTATAAAATTAAATTACCTGCAATCGAATGCATAATTATAATATTATATATGAATTTCATAGACAAAACCTCTTATTATTTATTGCCACTTTGTACTTATTAATAAGCTCAATAAACAGTTAATGAATAAAACTAAAGTATAAATACTTGGAAATGTACACAAGCTGTTTGATTAAAAATAATTTAAAAGGAGTTTTTCAGGATTTAAATTATTAATATGCAATCGTTCGCATAGAATAGAATAATTAGAAATTGCCTAAGTTAGCACTAGAAACTAATTTACAAGATATGATTTGAATCATTTTTAATCCTAATAAAATTACTTTAGTGTTAAAATTACCAAAATTATGGGTCTTGGAAAATCAAAAAATTTCCCTGATATTTACATCCTGTAGAAAGAAATTAATTTTCAATAACAGGGAAGTAAGAAAAGGGGGTGAGATTGTAAGAAGATAATTTTTCTTGAATATTTTTAAAATTTTAAAATATTTTTTAGGAGGAAAAAAATGAAAAGTAATTTGAAAACTGGTTTGTTTATATTTATCGTAATCTTCTTGTTTTCGAGTATCTTTCTATCTTCTTTGGCAGCAGAAAAAGAATATAAAATTTATGTAGTAGTCCATGGTGGTATTGCGGACCCATTCTGGAAAGTCTGTGAAAAGGGAGCACTCGATGCGGGTAATCTATATGATGATTTAAAAGTAATTTATACCGGACCTGCAGTGTTTAAACTTGAAGAGTTTATGGCCCATATAGAGGCAGCCTTGGCAAGTGACCTCGATGCTTTGGTCTGCACCTTGACTGCACCTGAGGCTATGGATGAGTCCCTTCGAGCAGCCATTTCTGCAGGGCTACCTATAGTAGCCATCAATGCACCAGACCTTAGAGACCCCGAAGACAGGATACCCGTTCTAACTTATGTTGGTGAAGATAGCTACTTTATCGGGGTTAAAGCAGCTCAGGAGACATTAGAGAGATTTACTCCCAAACGAGCAATATTTGCTAACCACCATCCAGGAGCCACTCACATCGAAGCAAGAGGAAGAGGTTATATAGATACTCTGAAAGCAAAAGGGGTGACTGCAGAATCTTTAGACATTACTGAAGATGCAGTTAAGGGAGCTGAAATGGTAGCTGCTTATTTAAAAGCACATCCTGAAACCGATGCAATGTTCTGTTCAAATACTCTTCGTACAGAGACTATTATCCCACGTTTAGAAGCAGATGGGGTAAAGGTAGGAACAGATATTAAAGTCGCCCAAATGGATAGCTCTGTAAAGATACTCGATTATATTAAGGAAGGGAAAGTAATGTTTACTATGGATCAGCAGCAATACCTGCAGGGTTACCTTGGGGTAGTGTTTGCTTATTTAAGTGCAAAATATGGATATATTCCTCCTCCAGCGCCAGTATCAACAGGACCAGCAGTTATTACTGCAGATAATATTCCTTCTTTAGAAAAATTGGTTAAGGAAGGATACAGGTAAACATTAAGAGGTAAAAGTGATGAATAAGCGTTGGGTAGTATCTTAGAAGGATACTACCCAACACCACATTATTATTTGAGATATGGTATAAGATTTATTTATTTTATATTATTTAATTAGGAGGAATTGATGGAAAAGTCAACAAACAACATAGGGATTGAAACTAGAAGACAAGTTTTAAGTTTTTCTCAGATTCGTAGGTGGCCTGAATTTGGAGTGATACTTGCTTTCCTGATATTATTAATAATTTTTTCTATTTTTTCGTCAAAATTTTTAACCTTACGTAATATCACCGGGATACTTACTATAGTTTCAGAATTAGGAATTATGGCCATTGGTGTGGCTTTTTTAATGATTGCCGGAGAATTCGATCTTTCAGTGAGTAGTGTTTATGCTTTATCAGGTTTCCTCTTTGTAACTTTAGCAAATAGATTTAGTTCACCATTAGCATTCGTTATTACCTTGTCTATTGCCGCTTTTATCGGATTTTGTAATGGGACAATAACCTTACGCGCACACATCCCCTCTTTTATTGCAACTTTAGGTATGATGTTGTTACTAAGAGGATCACTTTTGGCCGTTACAGGAGGTGAGTCGGTTAGTTATTCTAGTGATGTCATTATGCCAACCATATTAACCCGATTTATTGGCTATGGGTTTAGGCCTTCGCATATTTGGTTTCTCTTACTCACTCTGTTATTCTCACTTGTCCTTACTAATACTCGTTATGGAAACTGGGTATTTGCAACTGGTGGGAAAAAAGAAGTAGCCAGGGCAATGGGAGTAAATATAAATAAAGTAAAAGTAACCAATTTCATGTTGTCATCTCTAATGGCATCATTATCAGGTTGTATTGTGATTAGTAGATTTAATTTAGCCAACGCATCATTTGGGACAGGAATGGAATTGGAAGCAATTGCCTCAGCAGTTATCGGAGGAACTTTTTTAACCGGGGGTTATGGAACAATCATTGGAGTATTTTTTGGAGCATTCCTTATGGGGATGATGAGGACCGGTTTGGTAATGATAGGAGCACCTGCTTATTGGTACCAAGCATTCGTAGGAGCAATTTTAATAATAGCAGCGACCATCAATCTTAAACTTAGACGATTAGAGATGTAAATGTGTGGCGGGACGAAGCAATTTCGACGAGATTGGCACGCTTCGATAAATCGAAGTTCGCAATGACATAAGGTGAAGGAGGATCATAATTTATGCAGGAAATTACACCATTAGCAAAAATGGTAGATATAGATAAGAATTTTGGAGCAGTCCAGGCTTTAAAAAAGGTAAATGTTGAGATTCGATCTGGAGAAATTTTAGGGCTGTTAGGGGATAATGGGGCAGGTAAATCTACTCTTATAAAGATCCTTGCCGGTGTTTTTCCGTCAGATGGAGGAGAAATTTTCTTTGAAGGTGAACGGGTAAATTTCTCATCCCCAAAAGATGCGAGAGCAATGGGGATTGAAACAGTTCATCAAGCACTATCATTGGTAGATGTAATGAGCATCTCCAGAAACTTTTTCTTAGGGAGAGAGCCAACCAAAAAGATAGGTCCGATATATTTGCTTGATAGAAAAAAGATGGATGGAGAATGTGAAAAAGCTGTTACCGGTCTTGGAGTAAGAGTAAGGTCACCTAATGAATTTGTATCGATTTTATCTGGAGGAGAGAGACAAGCAATATCCATAGGAAGGGCTATGCATTTTAAAGTTAAACTTCTCATCCTTGATGAACCTCTAACTGCTCTGTCAGTAAGAGAGACCAAAGAAGTGCTTAGACAAATAGAGAAAGCAAGAGATTCAGGAGTTTCAGTTATTTTTATCACTCATAATGTGTATCATGTTTATCCTGTCGCAGAAAGATTTGTAATGTTAGATAAGGGGATAAAAATAGGAGAGGTTTATAAAAAAGATGCCAGTCCGGAAGATATTATAGAGATAATAGCCACTGGAAAGATGCCAGAGACATTAAAATCTTAAAAACTGGAGTAAAGATTTCTAATTTTCCTCATATTTTTGGGAGATGTAATAATGAATTCTCGAGAAAGGATAAGAAAAGCCATTAATCATCAAGAAACTGACCGTATTCCTTTAGACTTAGGTTCAACTGTGGTGACCGGGATTCAGGCAAGCACTTACGCTAAATTCAGGCAGGTCTTGGGTTTACAGAATAAATTAGTAAGGATAGCCGATCCTTTTCAGATACTTGCCGAAGTTGATATGGAAGTAATAGAAAAATTAGGTATAGATACAGTAGGATTATGGCTTCCTAATAATGTGTTCGGATTTAAGAATGAGAATTGGAAGCCCTGGAAGCTATTTGATGGTACTAAGGTATTAGTACCTGAAAAATTTACCACCAAAAGAGATGACGAAGGAAATATTTATCTCTATCCTCAAGGGGATAATGCAGTTCCTCCTTGTGCGAAGATGCCCCGAGAAGGTTATTATTTTGATCTTTTAGTACGTCAAGAACCTCTTGATGAGAGAAATCTAAATCCAGAGGATTGGGCCAATCAGCAGTATTCAATTTTTTCTGAAGAAACATTAAGATATTTAGAGAACAAGGCGGATGATCTTTACAAAAATACAGATCTTTGTATCATTGGAGAATTTATAGATGCAAGCTTTGGAGATATTTCTATGGTGCCAGGACCAGCCATTAAAAATCCTAAGGGTATTAGAGATCCAGTTCATTGGATTACCGCTCATATTGAATATCCCGATTATATCAAGGGAATCTTTGAATTACAGTGTGAGATAGCACTGAAAAATTTAGAACTCTCTTACGAAGTCATCGGAAATAAGATAGATGTAATTATGGTTAGTGGAACAGATTTTGGGACTCAAAATGCTCCCTATATTTCG
>Ga0209636_10006870_pt1 | contig 11622 bp, 11 predicted proteins | sample DeeMarSWOR152_54_FD_187464 | JGI IMG/M metagenome (GOLD analysis project Ga0209636, IMG submission 187464) | Marine sediment microbial communities from White Oak River estuary, North Carolina - WOR-1-52-54 (SPAdes) (version 2) | ecosystem: Environmental > Aquatic > Marine > Intertidal zone >... | reverse complement strand
AAAATTATAGCTTTTAGTCCGACACATAACGAAAAATACAAATTTTAAATGAAAATGTCAATGCTATTTTTTAAAGGAAATTTCCACCCAATGTCGATCAGCCATGAGGACTTTGAGTATTTGATACAAATTCCCATCATGGTCATAAAGTGGGACTTCAGCAAAGTAACGATTGTGATTTAAACCAATAGTATAGAAATCTTTATTAGGATGATCCTGGATAAACGCTAAGAGTTCCTGGCTGGGAATGCTTATTGTGTCGCTTTTTTTTGTAAGCATAAAAGTTGTACCTGTTCCATGAATGTGTACTCCTCTTCCATCAGCGTGCTCTTCAGCTTCATAAGCCCCTAATAAGAGATGGCCGAAGTCGCGCCGTTCAGAGTCGGATCCAATAGGGCATTTTACTTGAACAGTAAAATCTTGATTGGGATCAATCTCTTGCCCTGGTTCAATATTCATAATCACGTTTCGATCCGGTATATCGAGGGCTGTAGTAAGATCGCGTATATCGGGTGAATTGCAAACCGAGAATGGTGTCTTACCGTCTAAACCAGGTATCGGATTACGATCGTTTTGATCTATTTCATACGATACTTCAAACTCCCATTCTGGCATGATCGTTACACTATCTATCCTCATAATCCTATATGAGGAACCATCATTGGTTCTATTTCGTTCAAATACAAAACTTCCGAGTTGAACGCTACCTAAATCCACTGTAGTGAGTGTATCACTTTGTTCACTGGTACGTTTAACGACTATTATTTCCATAAAGCCACGATTAATAACATTATCCGGCCAGGAAATGCGTTCCTCCTGATGGTTCCAAATATACATCAGGGCGTAGTTTTGTGCATTTCCATTGAATGGGTCGTATTGATTATTTTCAGGTTCACCCTCCCTTATAATTATTGTTTGCTGCGAATCGTCGTCCGGTTCAATCATCCTCACGGAATCGTCACAGCTAGCAAGTATGAGGAGAATTGCTAAAGAAATGAATACAAGACTGCGGTGTGAATGAAACCTTTTCATAGTTACCCTCCTCGATTTTGGTATGGTGCGATTAAACATTCTAATTTTGTTATAACTTTAATAGAAAAATCATGCCAGGAATATTATGTTATTGTAAATAATTGAATTATCTATATTTTACTATCATGTAAAAGTGTCGGTCTTACATTTAGAAAGTGTAAGGATTGATTGATCCGACACTTTTCAAATGGAAATTATCATAATAATAAGCGAATGTCTTTATAATAATCAGCAACTCGTTGACAAGCTCTGAGGAGATTGTGCCTTGTATCTTCGTCGTCTGACAGATAAATAATTTTTGAACACCAATTGTCTCATAAAAATAGGATTTGTATTACAGATCATACTTAATAGAATTGGAAGAAACAACTGGGTATTGTTATCAGATTTTAATAAAATTTCAAGTTAGATTGGGAGGGAAAGATTGAACTTAGAAGACTTCTTCAAAAACAAGAAAAACTGGAGCCCTGACGAGTTCTCTGACTTTCTGGAAATCGTTCGTGCCAGTGGAAAGACCACTTTTATAACAATGGTGGATTATCCTAATAGTCCAGACGCCAAAGCCGCAGAAGAATATATTAATAGCCATCATCTGCTTCCACGGAATTATAACGACACGACTGAAGAGGAAATCGAAGAAAGAGGTAGTAAGTTGTTTGATCCAAAAACTTCGATTGAAGAGAAAAAGAAAATTTTTATGCTATTGGCACACTTGGGCGTCTATGAATCGTATCGGATACTTAAGAGATATCTGCAAAAGCCAGATCCTGAGCTGATATATTGGGCGAAAATGGCTTTTGATGAATGCCGCACATTTGCTAAACAGAATCTATCCGAGGAGACACTTACAGCTCTGACGTTAATCGGAAAAATAGGTCGCAATGATCCCTGTCCCTGTGGCAGTGGCAGGAAATTCAAAAAGTGTTGTGGAAAAGGAATCTAATAGGAAAGCTACTTTTAAATAGAGGTATAATAAGGATAAATTTGGTATGGATGGAATATCATATAATTTTAATTTTGTAAAGGAAACTTTATGGAGAGTTTTATCTAAGTAGATTTTGAATCATTTCTACTGCCTTTATAGCACTTTTCCCTCTAACCTCTTCACGTATCCCTTTAAAATGATATTTGTTAACTATCCTTTGGTCACAAAAAGCAACCCCAATAAAAACTGTCCCTGCTGGTTTTTCTGTAGTTCCACCGGTTGGACCAGCAATACCACTTATCGCTATAGCCAGATCTGAACCAGTTTCCCGCATTATTCCATTCAACATTTCCCGAACAGTTTGTTCGCTCACAGCGCCATACTTTGCCAATGTCTCCTGTTTTACACTCAGCCATTTCATTTTCATTTCATTACTATAGGATACCACACCTCCAATAAACACCTTAGATGAGCCAGGGACATCGGTTATTAGCTTGGAAATCAGTCCCCCAGTACATGATTCTGCTGTTGATATTGTTAGTTTTTTTTCTTTGAGTGTATCGATTAATTGATGATAGTTTATCATTTTCTTTAGAAGATAATTTGGTTATTCGTACATAAATAGTAAAATTTTTTCACAGAGGGCAAAGGTTTAATGGATTTAACTGATCGTACCTATTTATACAGATTAGTAATTATTAATCACTCGCTAACCAGTGTTTGTTAAAATACCTCCTCGACATTAAAATGGCCTGCACCAAAAGCGACGCATTCATCGACCACCAAATAGCAATCGCTCCCAATCCGAACAGAACACCAAATATGTAACTTAATGGAATCCTGATTAGCCATAAACTTAATGCAACTCTAATCATGACGGCTTTGGTATCGCCAGCACCATTTAAGCCACCACCAAGAATCACGCCCCATGCCATAAACGGTTCGCTGATCATGCAGATGTAGAGATATTTTACACGAAGAAGAAATCCCTTAATTAACCATAAATTCCATAGGCTTCCAATAGATACGCTAACAGCGGTAGACAAAGCAATTCCTTTAAATCCCAGCGGTGTGAAAAAGACGAAGAAAAAATTCAGTGCAATATTAGTCACACATACTACTGCCATCGTTCGCAACGATTTTTTTATGCCTTTGCACGATCTTAAAATACCATTTGTGTTAATCAGAATGTAATGAAAAATTATGCCGCCAGCGTAAATTGAAGCGAGAGGTTTTCCAAATTGTTTAAGAATTTCGGGGATTGCCAAAAAATCGAAAATCACAGGTGTTAAAAAAATGCCAGCAATTCCCAGGATAAGCCCTGCTATAGTTGCAGTTATCACTGTTGAAAAACCGCTTTAGAATAGGACTCGTCCTCCATGTATTGACATAATCTTGAAATAACAGAAACTGTACCGACAGTTAAAGCATTACCGATGACGGTAAATATGAAATAAATCTGCGTGACAAAGCCGTAGGTGGCCTGTACCTCTTTGCTGATTTTTCCTGCAATGAATACGTCTGTCAAATTGATCAAAAATTCAAAGAACATAATCAATGTCATGGGCCAACTAACGGACCAACTTCGAGATATAAAAGATTGAATGTCTTTTCGATTGAGTAAATTCTGAAAGTAACTTATACCCATGGTCGTAAATCAATTTTACGCTTTTCTAATCGATTATTGATAACATGATATCTGCCAATTGAATTTCGATTCAACTATACTAAAAAGAATTAATCGCCAGCAGATAGAAACAATCCAACTGATAAAAAAAAAGGCTTATAAAAATCTGTTGGCTTGTTTCTATCAGTAGCAGAATAAAATAGGTAAAGACACTGGTCGATTTCAGAAGATGGAGTTTTGGTATTATGTTAATTGAGATTTTATTTTAATACTTCCCTTAAGGCAGACTCAAGTTCAGGATAGGTAAACTCAAATCCTGCCTCCAATAATCTTTTTGGAATCGCCCGTTGACCCGATAAAATCAATTCTTTTGCCATTTCCCCCAAAATAAGCTTAAGCAAAAAACCGGGCACATGGAACCAGGACGGTCTTTTCATGATTTTACCCAATGTTTTAAAAAAATCTTTGTACTTCAAAGGATTTGGGCCAGATAAGTTAAAAACGCCATTTAAAACTTCTTGTTCAAGTAAAAATTTTATTGCTCGCACTTCATCTTCGCAATGAATCCATGAAATCCATTGGTTTCCACTTCCCAGATGTCCGCCAATAAAAAATCGAAATGGAAGCAAAGTACGCCTGAGAAATTCAGCACCCTCACCAAGAACAACGCCGGTTCGAAGGTAAGCCACCCGCACTCCCATCAGTTCAATTACTTTCACAGATTGCTCCCATTGACGAGCTAAAGCCGGCATAAAGCTACTACCGAGTGGGGATGATTCATCTAAGAGCTCGTCTCCGCGGTTCCCATAAATTCCAATGCCGGATGCTTGGAGCATGACTTTTGGTTTCTTTTTTACATTGGTCACTGCTTCGATAATTGCCTTACCAGCGTTAATTCTACTTTGAAGAATTATTTTTTTCTTCTTACGAGTCCATCTCCCTGTTCCAATATTTTCACCTGCTAGATTAATTATTGCGTAAGTATCTTCCACATATTGGAACCATCCTGTTGAACTTTTGCCATCCCAATGAATAGGAGTGACCATCTCACCCAAAATCTCTTTGGCTTTTTCTAAATTACGGGTTAGTACAACTACCTCATATTCTTCACTGATCAACTCCTCACACAATTTTTTGCCGATAAATCCAGTTCCCCCTGTTACAACAATTCTTTGAGACATTTTCCCTCCATATAAAATTTTGTTAATATATAAAAAATATGATTAGGAGTCAAGAAAATCGTGTGAAATGATGAAGAAAATGTGGCTTTTTGATTTATTAAACTTGGCAGGATTTTTAAATCATTAAATAAAAAGGGGAGATTCAATTCATGAGTCTCCCCTTGTAACTCCTTATAATGTGAAGATTATTAATACTTAGTACACCTGTTCATATTTTCTTGTAAAAGGCTGACGCCTTAATTCCGATTGTCAAATTGTTGTGTAGGCATGGAATTAATCCGTAAGGATTTTATCTTTTGACGAATCAATCCTACCAGAATTTTTGAAATGAAGCACTTAGTTATTTATCGTAATTTTTTGATAGTGATATTTCCATTGGTCGTTTCCAAATAGATAGGATCTCCGCCACCATTTATTTTTCCTTCACTACGGATCATTTCTTCTCGTCTGCCTCTTCTGTCTTTATCCGTTTCCTTTTTTGAAGTTAATGGAAAATCAGAATAGATGTCATAATCTCTCCAGGAAGAGCCTCGAATATTAATCACTGCGATAATATTTGCCGGTAATTTCTCCGGGATATAAAGCGTCAGGTTCCCTCCAGACGACTTCATATCTACATGATGATCTTTTGAGAAATCCTTCAAAGTCATTTTCGCTTCAACATCCCCTCCTGAAGTTTTAGCTTCGATAAAGCCTTGAATATCATCCAGGTCAATATCTCCACCAGAGGTTGTTGCATAAATCCCATTAATCACATTAGTGGCATCGACGTCTCCACCCGAAGTCTTTGCTTTGATGACATCTTTTATATTTCTCAAATCAATATCGCCGCCTGAGGTTGATACTTCGAGTTCTCCATTCGTTCCATCAACGTTGATATCACCACCAGAGGTATGGGCGTCAACTTCGGCACCAATATTCTTTAATTCAATATCGCCACCTGAAGTTCTTGCACTTACTCGCGCCTTATTATTTTCAACAATAATATCACCGCCGGAAGTTTTTGCCTCGACATCGCCCATGACATCAGAAATTTCAATATCTCCGCCAGATGTTGTAATCTGAACCGACTGTTTGTTCTCTTTTACAATTACATCACCGCCTGAGGTTTTTGCCGTCACAACTCCATCAATCCGAATCAGGTCTATATCTCCGCCTGAAGTTTTTAACTCAACAGTTCCTTTTAGATCGGCAATTGAGATATCACCACCAGAGGTTCCAATATCAACATTGAACTCGACAGGTAAAACCACTTCAAACTTGCTGCTCATGTAAGAACGGTAGCTATCTTCACCACCAACTCTAACGGTATTATCAGTCTTTTGGTAAATAATGTCTCTCTCTTTAAGAACAGCCTTTGCTTCAGTTTCCGTATAAACATCCATTTTCCGAATTTCATGAATTTTGACAACATTTTTGTTCCAGGTAGTGATTTCAACATCTCCACGAATTTTCTCCATTACCAGGTTGCCACCTTTTTTAACATCAAAGGATTTTTCAATGTCAGCGATGTAATAGCGACCTTCTTTCCTGAGTTTTTCCTGGGAGAATGTTAGTGTTGGGATTAAAACTAACAAGCATAGAGAAATGCTAATTAAAGACATCAAATAATTTTTTTTCATTTTTTAAACCTCCTCAATTAATTATTTATTATTTAAATTTATTAATTATTTAAAATTAGATTTCCTTTATCTCTGCAGAATTTGTATTGATTATTCTGGAATATTTGGATTTTCAGTACGTTCTAAAATTTGTTTTGCTTTGCTACGAATATATTCGCTGGAATCATTCTTAGCAGCATTGAAAATTGCTGGTGCAACAGACCCATTATCAATTTTACTTAAACCTTTGAAAGCTTCGATACGAATTGCTGAATTTGAATCATTTAATAAGACCCTGACTAAAACCTTAGTCAAGATTTCTTTTATTGAACGAGTAATTGGAATTGATGTTAACAATTTTACAGCCTTTAATCGGATTCCTGGATTCTCTTCTTTATCAATTACTTCCCTTAAAACGTATATTACCTTTTCATCCAATGCATTCGTATTTTGTAGTGTTCTAACTGTTTTCAACCTGATATTGGGTCGTTCATCAGTCATCAAAGCTTGTGCCAATACTCGTTGAATTTCAGGCTTTTCAACGCCGCCCTGAATTGTCACATCGTTGATTGTACTTAATTTTATCGATACCTGTCGGGTTGCTGGATTATATTGTATTGATTCAATGTTCGAAATATTGGATTCGACTAAGTCTGAGAGTGGTTTTTGATATGTCTCAAGCGTTAATTTGTCTTGATTGAAAAATATTCTTCCTAAAATTATACCTATTATTAATAACACTGCTGTGGTTGCAAAACGCAGTGCCGGTGCAAAATCAAGTGAAATGATTCGCCATAATTTTGCCATCCATTTCTTTCGGAAATTAGGCTGGGTAAAAAGTAACAGTCGCTGATGTAACTCTGCTCGACTGGTTTCTAATTGAAGATCGGTTGGTTCAAGTTGAATTTTCTGATCAAGCAATTTCACTATCTTCTGTGCCTCTTCATAATCCAACTGACATTCAGAACAATTTCCAATATGCTTTTCTAAATTTTTTTTCTGATCGGTTGAAAGTTCATCATATACAGCCAACCAGATAAACTGGCGAAATTGTTTACATTGTTCCATTTTTGCTCCAGATTAAATTTGATAATACTCTTTTAAAGATTTCTTCATTTTTTGAGTGGCACGAAACATGTAGTTTTTTACTGTCCCCTCAGAGCATTTCATGATGTCAGCAATTTCACTTATCTTGTAGCCATGATAATGTTTTAAAATGAATACTGATCGTTGTTTCGCTGAGAGTTGGTCAATCGATTGTTGAATCTGATCATTTAATTCCTTATTGATCAATGTTTGTTCAGGATTTCTATTTTCGACTGTAATAAGGACTCTCCAATTTCTATCATCATCCAGATAATTATCAAGTGACTCGTGTGGATGGGATGATTTCCTTTTCCTATAATTAATACAGGAATTAATTGCAATTCGAAACAGCCAGGTATAGAATTCACTCTGAAAACGAAACCTCTTTATTGATTTAAAGACTTTAAGAAAAACTTCTTGATAAATATCTCTCGTATCTTCGATGTCATTAACCATGTTGAAGATTAATCGCATGATTTTTGTGTCATAGCGATGTACTAAATTCTCAAAAGCTTGTAAATTGCCACGTTGTGCTTTTCGAATCAGGTAATCTTCTTCTTTTTCCATTATTTTTTCCTTGAATTCAATTTATTAGACAAAGAATGGAAGAAAAGGTTTGCATTGTTGAATTATATTTCGTCCACAGACAAGGAAATCTCATAGAAATAGTAAACTCGTTATAGGTTAGAATTTCAGTACTACTGTCATTCCTGCGAATGCAGGAATCTCCTTGTTTACAAATAGTTAGGAGATGCCTGTATGCACAGGCATGACATGAAAAATCAACCCATAACCTCATTGACTGCGGGGGTTCGAGTACATTAACCTTTTTTTGTGAGTTCTATTTCAGCAAACAAAATTTGAATTTGCTTAAAGGCATAAATTTTGTAAATATTCAATATATTTTTTAACTTAATAAAAAATCAATTAATAAGCAATATTTTTATAAATTTTCTTTTACAAAAGATAAAAAAATATAAAATCTAAGGATGGGATCTAAAATTGGACAAAAATAGGCTATTTGAATTACAATTTTGTACTTTATTAATTAAACAGATAAGAAGTTGATTCATTTATATATTAAGACATGTAAATTTACATGAGTTAAGTAATATAAGCGACAAATTAGGTGGTAATTTTTTGATCAAAATTAGAAGAAAAAAAATTATTGTATCATTTTGAACCACCGTTTTTACATATAACAAATTGATAAATTGATTTATAAATTTGATAAAAATTCTATCTCCATAAATATCAATTAACTATATTATTGTCACATTTTACAGTTAGCTGATAATTATGGCATAATAATTGATATAATCAAAGTAATTTGCAAAAATTCTTAATTTGATCATTATAATTGTCTTAATTATAGTTATTTATGGTATAGTTTGGATTATATTATTTAAAAGTTAAAGGCTAGTTGTTAAATCTATCTCATAATATTGACTTGATTATTTTGATTTAATATGATATAAAATTTAAATTATTATTAATTTTAGTTAAAATAAATAGTTGAATTATTAATAAATACTAATATAGCAAAATGTTCTTGCAATCTTGTACAAGATATATTAAATTTAAAATGCTATTATTGGTAAGTTAAGTAATTTAAACAGATAGGTTATAATATTAACTTTAATAATTATCGATGATTATAACTATGGGTATTACATTGAAAAGAACAATTTTCATTATTATTATAGCACTGTGCTTAAAATCTGAGGGAGTTTATTCTCAAATTTCAATGTATGGGGGTAAAGGGCTATTTAGAGTGTTGTCGGCTGAACCAGTCAATCCTACTGATATTTTCGTCAATGGAACTTTATCAAGTTTTGTTAAGAAAACTGGACCTGAAAATTTAGCGAAGTATTACAACGCCAATTTAAACACGACTGTCGGGCTGGCTAAATATTTAGAGGTATTTCTAAATATTTCGCCATATCAGGATGATCAGTACCATATTTGGGGCCGCTTTGGTGATACTAAGATCGGTTTAAAATATTTAACACCAATTGCAACAGATGAATTTAAATTTGGATTAAATTGGTTTTATAAATTCCCAACTGCTGAAATGTCGAATGTCCCATACGAAATCTTTTCAACTAGCAAACCAGGCTGGGGAGTAAAAGCTTTATTTACCTTCGATTTTTTAGACATTTTCCCATCATACCCGATAAAACTTAATTTAAATTTGGGCTATATGGATCATAGTATTTATGATAAATATTTTAAATCAAAAATTGATCAACTTATGATCGGAAGCGGTATTAAATTTTCGGTGCGATCAGTTCAGGTGTATCTGGAATACTCGGGTGAAATTTTCTTCAACAATCCAGGCGAAGTTAATTTCGGTCAGAATTCAACGAGGATCACACCTGGAGTTAGATTTTTAGGTCCCTGGCGAAATACTATTGATCTGGCATTTGATTTTTCTTTAACAAGCTATGATTCATTAAAAAACACAGATCGTAGTTTTCACAAAGAATATTTTGGATGGAAATTTACTGTTGGTGTTACACATCGCTTTTCAGTCTTTAAATATTTCGACAAAACTGCAAAGCTTGAAAGAAAAAAACGTTTAGAGGAGCTTAAAAAGCTGGAAGAGATACGAAAGAAACGTGAAAAAGCAAACCAAGATCTTGAGAGAATGAAAAAAATCCTGGATAAAAAAAAGTCCAAGGGTAACTAAAATCTGGTTTTTAATATATGAAATTTTTCAAATCAACTAAAAATCTCTTAATTCTCTCTATCATTACTTTCATATTAGTTAAATTGGTAAGAACTGAAGCTGCTGATGCGAAAAGTTTATCATTTCTATCGAATAATTATCAACAAGATCAGTCGCAAACCAAGAAAGATACCAATTTGGATAGAGAGATTGAAAGGGCAGCAAATCAAATTTTACGGGAAAGCATCGAATTATTCAAGGAGGGAGCATATTGGAAATGTGCCAGAGAACTCATTATTTTAATGGATTATTATTCTGATTATGAAAGGTTGGACGAGGTTGTTTATTATTTAGGACAATGTCTTTTTGAGGAAGATTTGCCTACGTCAGCCATAAGAATGTATAAACATCTTTTTAAAAAATATCCTCAAAGTTCCTTTGTCCCGGCAACGTTATTAGGTTTAGAAAAAACATATTATCATCAAAAAAATTACAAACTGGCATTATCCGTTTACTTCACAATTTTAAAAAAGTCGCCTCAAGATAAGGAACTTTCAAATGCTGCATGCTATTTCGCAGGACACAGTCATTTCCAATTAAAAAACTATGACATGGCAATCAACGTTCTAAAGAAAATTGATGATCATAGTGACTATTATGATAGTGCGCTTTATACAACTGCATTGTCTTATTTAAAAAAATCAAATGTAGCAACTGCCGTTGATTATTTTCGAAAGATCGTTTCACTGCCCGTTATTAGCGGCGAAAGACGGAATATAGTTGATAACGCTCGTTTAACTTTAGGATATATTTATTATGAGTTAAAAGCATATAAACCAGCGGCGCAATTGTTTTTGGGTATTTCAAATAAACATGATAATTTTCAGGATGCATTATTAGCACTTGGATGGGCATTTCTGAAAATGGAAGACTATCAAAATGTTATTAAATATCTTAAAAAATTAATTAAACTTTTTCCGAAAAGTGCGAATGCTGAAGAAGCTTATTTCCTGTTAGGACAATCTTATATCGCACTGGGTGAGTACGATGATGCCATTGAATCATACCAGACCATTGTTGATCTGTATCAGGATAAAATTCAGTTACCAAATATTATCAAGAAAGTAAGCAATAGTCTGGAACAGGAAGAGGATCGTGTTGAGAAATTGAAAGTAAGAGTACTAATTGAAGAATCTAAGCTTCTCGATGCTATTTCTCTCAATGGTTATGGTGAGGAAGTGCCCAAACATATACTGGAAGAGAAGAAAAAGCTCAAGGAATTTCGAGAAAAGCTAATTAATCGTTTGCTAACTGAACGTGATAATCTTTTGCTTGTACAAGATAATATTTATAATTTAAAACAACTTGCAGAGCGGCGTGAGCGTCGAAAAGATTGGAAAGGTTATGCCGAATACGGTATTTCAAGGGCGCTATTTCTAAAAAATATGCAAACAGCGCGAGGGAATTAATTAAAATTTTTGTCTGAGAGCGGATATGAG
>Ga0209636_10006869_pt1 | contig 11623 bp, 7 predicted proteins | sample DeeMarSWOR152_54_FD_187464 | JGI IMG/M metagenome (GOLD analysis project Ga0209636, IMG submission 187464) | Marine sediment microbial communities from White Oak River estuary, North Carolina - WOR-1-52-54 (SPAdes) (version 2) | ecosystem: Environmental > Aquatic > Marine > Intertidal zone >... | reverse complement strand
TTTCGGGCGGTTCACCATCCAGAACATGAACAGCCCCAGCGCCACGAACAGCAGCGCGGGCACGCCGAACTGCACGGCCGGCGGGGCGTATCCCTCCAGCTTCCTGCTCAACGCCGCCGCGCCGCCCAGGGCCGCGCCTATGCCGGCCAGGAGGAGGCCGAGGCGGACGTCGGCCGCGTCTACCGCGGCACCTATCGCCGGCGCCGTGGCGATGAACGTTAACCGCGAGGTCAGGTTTTTAATCGAGATTACGGTGGCGCGTTTATCCGACCAGGTGTGGCGGTTGATGTAGTCTTGGATTACCGGGTGCGAGAAGCCGCGCACGAATTGCGCGAACAGCACGACCAAGAACCCGAGGGGCGTCACGAGAGCCGCCATCGCGAAGAGAGAGCCGCCCAACAGGATGGGCAGAGAGATGAGGGCCAGCCGCTTCCCGAGGACGCGTTCCACCGCGAAAGCGATTTTGCCGGAGAAGGCCGCGAAGACGTTGAAGAGCGCGAAGATTAAGCCGAAATAGTGGAGCGGAATCCGGCACAGCTCGAAATAGGGCTGATATAACCAAAAGCTTACCGTTCCCAGGCCGTTGATAAGCGCGGCGAGCAGTATGAGCCACCGCACCTCCACGTTCTTATAAAGCGCGAACCGGCCGATTTTATACAGGTAATAGAGCTCGCCTCGGGGGTGGCCTCCTTTTTGGCGCGGGGCCTCGCGCAGGAGGAGCGCCGCCACGACGGCTACGGCGAGGGCGGCCGCGGTTACGTGAAAGGTAAGGCGGAGGCCGGCGGTCGCGACGAAGCCGCCGACGACGGACGCCGCCGCGGCTCCCGAGAGCGCCAAAAAAGACGCGTGGCCCTCGATTTTTTTGTATTCTCCCTCGCGGCCGAGGGCGAGCAGCGTATCGTAGAGCAACGCCGCGTCGGCTCCGGAGATGAGCGACGAGCCGAGGGCCCACAACATTTCCGCGATCAGAAATTGGCCGAAACCGTGGCCCGCGCCGTAGACGACGCACGCCGCCGTCACCGCGATCGCGCCCAAAAGTACGCTCTGCCGCCGGCCTACGCGGTCCGCGAAAAAACCGGAAGGGACTTCCAACGCTACGACGGTTACGGCGAACGCCGTCTGCAGGACCATGACCTGGGTCATCGAGAGGCCCTGACGCTGGAAGAAGATGACGATGACCGGGATGAAGAAGATCAGGTTCCCGCAAAGGCGCGCGGCGTAAAGGAGCACAACGTTGCGATTTAAGCTCTCGTCGGACACGGCGCGCATTTACGAAAATATTAATAAAATTAAGGGGCAGCTCGCGCCGCCCCTTGTTTTCGAATCGACTGCGATAAGGGTGCGTAAAGCGGTTACTTCTTGTCGCGCTCGGCCCACTTGCGCTTCAGCATCTCGCCGGCTTCGTGTCTCTTCTTTTTGATGAGGTCGCCCTCCCATTCCGAGATGGGCTCCTTTGTCGGCGCGGGCCCGGAGATCATTCCCTTGACCGTCGCGCGGATGGTGCGGATCTGCTTTTTCTTATCTTTGGCGTCTACGCTCGTCGGGTCGATACCCTCGCGTTTGTCGATTTTTTCTTCGACCCATGTCTTGATGTTACCGAGGTCAGCTATGGCGTCGGTTATGAAGGTGCGGTTGTGGGTGCCGGGGGCGTAGGTCGGCTGGAGCTCCTCGAAGAGGCCGACGCTCTTGTCGAGCGTGATGGAGCAGAAGACGTCGTCCCAACCGAGGGCGTCCTCAGCCGCGCCGAGGACGTCGTCGAGCATATGGAGGTTGTCCGCCTTAGTGGGACGGTAGACAGGCTGTTCGGGGATGCCCGCCTCCTCGGCCCCTTCCGGCGCCGCTGCCTCTTCCACCGTGATTTCCTCGAATTTGCCCGTCTCCTTGGCGGCCCGGCCTTTGCAGCCGAACGTTACGAGCGTCGCCGCCAGCGCCAGAACGAGCGCCCACCATAGATATTTACTTCTCATAAGGACTGCTCCTTTCCCGGGCGTCAATAGGAATATGGCTGAAAATATTCGACCCTCGCTTATATTATAATTCCCGGCTTAAGTCAACGGAAAAGTTACGCCCGCGGGGCGCGTCCGCGTACGACGGCCGGGCGTCGGCGGAGAATTTTAAGTAAGCGAAGGGCGGCCCGAAGGCCGCCCGTAAGGTGGATACGGCATTATGACGTTATTTCTTGTCGCGTTCCGCCCATTTTTTCTTGAGCATTTCGCCCGCTTCGTGTTTCTTCCTTTTGATCTCGTCGCCTTTCCACTCAGGGATAGGCTCCTCTTTCACCGGCGCGGGCGCGGGGCTTATCATGGCTATCACGCGGGCGCGGATGTCGCGTATGGATTTCTTCTTGGCCTTGGCTTCCGTCCCGTTGGGGTCGACCCCCTCCCCTTTGGCGATTTTACCGTCGAGGAAGGTTTTGATGTTCGTGAGGTCGTTGACGGCGCCGTCGATGAACGTGCGGTCGCGCGAGCCGGCGGTATAGTGCGCCTGGAGCGCGCCAAAGAGCTCGACGTTCTTCTCGAGCGAGATGGTGGCGTAAACGTTATCCCAACCGAGCGTATCCTCGCTCGCGCCGAGGGTGTCGTCGAGCATCCGCAGCGTATCGAGCTTGCCCGGCGCGTAAACCGGGGCCGCCGGCGCTCCGGGTTCCTCCGCGGGTTCCTCGGCGGGCGGCGTTTCGACGGAAATGGGGGCTTCGGCCGGTTCCGCCTTCTTGGCCTTCGGGCAACCGAAGAGGGCGACGCTTACGACCAATACGACCGCCGCCAGCCATAATAATTCTGTTTTCTTCATTTACGGCAACTCCTTTCGTAAATGGTTTTTTGTTAAAAGCGTTTTGGCCCCCAAGTATAATCGAGGCCGCCGCCGAAGTCAATATTTAATTTAGGGCCCGGCCTTAAGCGTCGAGCAGAAGGTCCGTACGGCCGCTCGCGACGAAAGGCTCGGCCCGGCGGTTGAGGCCGTGGAGGACGTAGATACGTACGGGGTCCTTCTTCCCGCGCAAGCGGCTCGGCGGCAACGGCGTCGCGTAGGAGTAATCTACGATATGGGCGTAAGTCGTGCCGTCGACTAAAATTTGCCCTCGGTCCGTCTGGCCCTCGATGCGCTGGGCCAGGTTAACTTTGTCGCCGACTACGGTGTATTCCATTTTTTTCTCGGAGCCGATGTTGCCCGCGACGACCACGCCCGTGGTAATGCCGATGCCGGCGTAGACGGGCTCTTTTCCTTGGGCGGCGCGTTTTTTGTTGAAGGTGCCGATGGCGTCCTGCATCTCGAGCGCCGCCAGCGCACACTTGAGCGGCGCTTGGTCCTGGTCGAGGGGGGCGTTCCAGTAGGCCATCACGCCGTCGCCCAGGAACTTATCCAGCGCGCCCTCGTAGAGGAAGATTATGTCGATCATTATCGCCAGGTATTCGTTTAGGAGGGCGACGACTTCCTGCGGCTCGTGGCGTTCCGCGAAGGGGGTGAAACCCTCGAGGTCGGAAAAGAGGACCGTAACCTCGCGTTTCTCGCCCGCCAGGCTTATCGCGTCTTTCTGGGAGAGGATTTTTTCGGCGACCTGTTTGGTTACGTACCTCTTGAAGGTATTTTTGACGAACTCGCGGTCGCGCAAGCCCTCGGCCATCACGTTGAAGTCGTACGCGAGCCGACCCAGTTCGTCGCGCCGGCGGAGGGGAATGCGGTAATCGAAGTCGCCCTCCCGCACGCGGCTCAGGCCCGCGGCCAGGTCTTTTACCGGCCTGGTCCACGTTACGGAAACCGCGACGGCGACGACGAGGCCGGCGAGGATGAAGATGCCCGCCACCGCGGCCGCGGTCAATACCTCGCGCCGTACCAACCAGTTCAGGCCCGCGACCGAGTAGCCGACGCTTATCATGTAGCGGGCTTTGCCCGTTTGCGGGTCCGTGACGTTCGCGTTGACGCGGCCGAGGTTCGGCGCGTCTATCTTGTAATAGTCCAACGGCTCGAGCTTGCGGCCCGCGGCGTCCACCACCGGGATGCGGGGATTCGAGGAGGCGGCGACGACCTCCTCCTGGCCCCGGAGGACGAGGACGTAGACGGGCGTGAGGTCGTAGTCGGCGGTATTGAAGCGAAGGCGATATATCTCCTTGAGCCATACCTCGAACGCGGCGGGCTCGAGCGTCGTGAAGGCGCGCTGGATAAGCGCTACGGTCAGGTTCATGCGCGCGCGCGCGTCCTCGTCGATGCGCGCCAGCTGCCGCTGGAGGTGGACGGCGGTGACGGTTACGATGGCGAGGACCAGTATCGCCTCGATGACGAGCGTCAGCTTGAGCGCGAGCGTATGGCGGAATCTTATTTCCTTTGCAGCCATAAGCCTTCGCCCGAGTTTAATCGCGGCCGGGGCGGGTGTCAAGCCGAATTTATTTATTTGGGTATAACGCCGCCGGCTCGGCCTTCGGTCGGGAAGGTTGGGGCTTTGTGCCGCGGACGCTCATACCTTTAATTATGAGCCGTTCCTCGGGCGGTTATTTTGTCTAAAGCCGGCCAAATCGGCTTGCCGGGCCGTAAGGCGTGTGATATCATTATAACCGGAAATGCAAGTGGACGCGCTATTCAACCTTCGGCGGTCGGGGTCGGCCGTATCGTTCGCGGCCGCGCTTTTTTTTATGGCCGCCGCCGCCCGGGCCCAGGACGAGCAGGCGCTCGGCGCCGAGCAGAGCGCCGCGGCCGTCCCCATTCCCGAAGGCCACCTGACGGCCGTTTACGCGGACGTCGCGCCGCGCATAGACGGCGTCCTCGACGACCGCTGCTGGCGCGACGCCGCGCGGCGCCCCACCGCCACCGCCTCCGGTTTCACCTACCGCGGCCTGCCCTACCTCCTTTGGGCCCGCGAGCAAACCACCGTCTACGTCGCCTACGACGAGGAATACCTGTACCTCGGCGCGAGGTGCGAGGTCGACAGCGCCGACCACGTCGTCGCTCGCGTCCTGATGCGGGACGCCAACCTGTGGTACGACGACATGTTCGAGGTCTTCCTCGACACTTTCCACGACCGGAAGTCGGCGTACTATTTCGCGGTCAACCCCGTCAATACGCAGATGGACGGTTACTTTTCGGAGGAGGGCGAGGTCGAGAACCGGAATTGGGACGGCGTCTGGTATTCGGCGACCGACGTGGGGCACGACGCGTGGACCCTCGAGATGAAGATACCGTTTCGTTCGCTCAGGTTCGGCCTTTTTAACGACGAGTGGGGCATAAATTTCGTCCGCTTCCACAAACGTACGGGCGACCAGACGGTATGGAGGGACCCGGGGGAGAACCTGTTGCGCGTTTCGCGCTTCGGCACCATGGGCGCGCCGCCGCGGCGCCAGAAGCGGCCCGTCGTCGACGTGCGACCGTACGTCTCGGGCTCGTACCGCAACCTGGTCAAGACCGATAAGGGAGAGCTCGAGCACAAAGAGGGTTTGGACGTGGCCGCGCGCCTTTTGCCGAGTATGAGCGTCGTGGGGACGTATAGGCCCGATTTCGCCCAGGTGGAGGCCGACCCCTACCGCATTAACCTTACGGACGAAGAGCTCTTCTACCCGGAAAAGAGGCCCTTCTTCCTCGAGGGGCAGGAATATTTCGACACCCCTATAATGGCGTTCTACAGCCGGCGCATCGGCGATATCGAGTACGGCGGCAAGTTTTTAGGCCGCGTCGGCCCGACCCACCTTTACGCCCTGAGCCTCGACGCCGCCGAATACCTCGAGGACCCCGAGAACCCCGGCGGCCCCCACGATTACAATTTCAGCGTCGCGCGCGTTAAGCAGGACGTTACGGAGCACGCCTCGGTGGGCGCTATGGGCATCCGGCGGACCGGCCCGACCTGGCGCGACAACGACGCCCTGAGCGCCGACGCGACGGTTTCTTTCGAGGACGAGGTTATTTTTGGCGGCCAGTTCCTGCGGGTCCTGGACGGCGAGACGGACCTCGCCGAAAACGGCCTCGAGCTCTCGCTCGCCCGCTGGACGTCGGGCCTTTCCTTGGGCGGCGGGTATCGCGACCTCGACCCCGACCTCGACATCCTCAAGACCGCGTACATCCCTTACGACGACGTGCGGGGTTATTGGGCGTGGGCCGATTACGACCTGTGGCTCTACCGCTGGGGCATAAAGAAGTTTAATTGGAACGTCGAGCACGAGCGTTTCCTCAACCACGGCGAAATCGTCAAGACGCCTTACGGCCGCGACGACCAAAGATTACAACGCGAGGGCGTCAACGGCGAATTCGGCGTTTACCTCGAGAACAGGGTGACGTTTCGGACCTTCGCCGAAGCCAACTACCGCGCGGAGCTTTTTAAACATTTTTACGACCCGCCGCCGGTTGAGCCGCCGTACGCCTTTCCCGTGCGCTTAAACTTCGCAAACCGTTACTACGCCGGTAGCGTGGGTTACAACCTGGAGGAGTGGTCGTCGATATACGCGTTCTACGAATGGGGAAAACACTTCAACTACGATTTGGATTACTGGGGGGGCGGTTTTTCCGTCAACCCGTTCTCGCGCTTAACGCTGGCGTACGACGCCGATTACGAGGTGCTGGACGGTGTCTTCTACAACGAGGCGAAGGAGGGACCCGAACGGGAGCATTACGAGTTCATAATCAACCGCCTCCACGCCGATTTGAATATAACCGACGAGCTGGCCGCGAGGTTCTTCGTCCAGTCGTCGAGCGACCTCGGCCATTACGCGACGAACGCCTTGCTCTCGTACGAGTTCGCGAAGGGCAGCCACGTTTACCTCGTGTATAACGAGAAGCGGCTTTTCAAGGAACGGCTGCGCGAAAAGTTCGGGCGTCGTTTGCTCGACCAGCTCGTCTTTTTAAAGGTGGATTACTTACTGGGGTTGTAAAGGGGTCGCGTATGAGTTGGGAATCGATTCTGGACGAGCCGGGCCGTTATCGCGAGGTCGACGCGGGCGACGTGGCTTCGCTCGTGCGCGACCTTCCCGAGACGCTGGAGGCGGGCGAGGCGTTGGGCGAGGAGGTCGCCGAGGGCGGGGCGCACGAGGGCGTCGCGCGCGCGGCGGTTTTGGGGATGGGCGGCTCGGGCCTCGTCGGCCGCGTTTTGGCGGCGTACCTCGAGGCGCGATGGCCCGTGCCGGTGGGAGTCGTGCGGGAGTTCCACGCGCCCGCCTGGGTCGGCGAAGGGACGCTCGCGATTGCGGTCTCTTACTCGGGGAACACGCTCGAGACGCTGGCCGCGGCGGAGGAGGCCGCGGCGCGGGGCGCGTCCCTCGTGGCGTTGACCGGCGGCGGCCGGCTGGAGGAGTTGGCGCGCCGCTCGTCGTTTCCCTGCGTCAAGGTGCCGGCGGGCCGGCCGCCGCGTTGCTCGCTGGGCTACATGGCGGGCGCGTTGATGGGGTACCTCCGTCGGGCCGGCGCGTTCGAGTTCCCGCCGGCGGCGGCGGTCGCGGCCCACTTGCGCGGCCGTTGGCCGCGGTGGGGTTTCGATGCGCCGAGCGCTTCCAACGACGCGAAGAAGCTGGCGCGCGAGCTCTACGCCGCGGGGGGCGCCGCGGTTTACGGCGCCGGGTCGCTCGCGGCCGTCGCCGCTGAGCGGTGCCGGACCCAACTCGCTGAGAACGCCAAGTATTACGCCTCGAGCCACGCCTTCCCCGAACTTTGCCACAACGAGCTCGTCGCTTTCGAGGTGCCCAACGCCGTCGCGCGCGACCTGTACGTCGTCGTCTTCCGGCCGTCGCGCGAGGGCGGCGCCGAGGCCCGCCAGGTGGACGCGGCGCTCGAGCTTATCGCGCCCGTCGTCCGGGGCGTAACGCAGCTGCGCGCGGAGGCGGAGGACGACCTCGCCGCGCTCTTCGAGCTTATTTACTTCGGCGACCTCGCCTCGTATTACCTGTCGCTTTTGCGGCGCGTCGACCCGGAGCCGGTAGCAAGCATCGGGAAATTGAAAGATGCGCTCGCCTCGTAAGGGGGCGCGTGCTTAGGCTCGCAACGTAGCCGTCTTATCGGAAAGGGATAGTCGCGGTCGGGGCCGGCGATGAAGGCGTCTCGCAGCGTCGGAAGGTCGGCGGGTAGCTCGCCGCCGCGAAAGGCCGCGGCCGCGGCGTTGGCCGCGGTCCGGCGGGGCGGTAAACTGGACGGAGCGCTCGAGCGTTTCGTACGGCGAAGGCTCGAGCGCCGCGACGCCTCTTTCGCCGAAGAACTCGCCAAGGCGGTCGTGCGCAACCGCCGATTTATCGACTACCAGCTCGGCCGGGTTGCGACGCGGCCCCTCGAGAAGTTGCCGCCGGCGGTGGTCGACGTCTTGCGCATCGGCGCGGTGGAATTATTTTTAATGAATACGCCGGCGTACGCCGCGGTGGCGGAAGCGGTCTCGGCGGTCAAGGACTCGCGGTTCGCGGGCCTCGCCCCCTTCGTCAACGGCGCACTACGTCGGCTCGCCTCCTGGGACGCGCCCGCCGAGCCGGAAGGCGACGACGTCGAAAGGCTCGGCGTGAAATATTCGCACCCGGATTGGCTCGTTCGCCGCTGGCTCGAGCGCTTGGGGCCGCGCGAGGCCGAGGAGTTGTTGGCGGCGAATAACGCGCCCGCCCCTCTCAACGTTTACCCCAACCCCGCCGGAACCGACCGCGAGGGATTGACCGCGGCCCTACAAGAGGCCGGCTGTCGCGTGGCGCCGGGGCCGCTCGCCTCCCTCGCCGTCGAGTTGGGGGAAAGGCGGTTGACGGAGCTCCAAGCCTTCGCGGAGGGGTTGTTCGTGGTGATAGACCCGGCGTCGTCGCTCGGGCCGCGGTGGCTCGCGCCGCCCGCGGGTTCGACCGCGTTGGACCTTTGCGCCGGCGCGGGGGGTAAGGCGGTGCAGCTCGCCTGGTCCGTCGGCCCGGCGGGCAAAGTCGTCGCCGTCGATAACGACGGTCGGAAGTTGAAGGCGTGCGCCGCCGCGGCAGCCCGGCTCGGCTTAGGGAATATCGAAATACGGCGCGCCGATATCCTAAAGGACGAGCTGCCGCCTTGCGACTACGTCTTCTTGGACGCGCCGTGCACGAACTTGGGCGTCATACGGCGCAAACCGGACGTTAAGTGGCGGGTGCGGCCCGAGGACGTAGAGGCCGCGGCCGCGACGCAGGAAGCGCTGCTCGCGCGGGGGGTGGCCGCTCTCGCGCCCGGGGGGGAAATCGTTTATAACGTTTGCTCGCTCGAGCCGGAAGAGAACGAGAGGGTCGTGGAGCGGGTCGCGGACCGGACGGGGGCGAGCTTAGCGTTTTGCCCAAAGGAGGAATTCGGGGACCTGTGCGAGGGGCAATACCTCCGCACGTGGCCGCACCGCGACGGTTGCAACGGCGGCTTCGTCGCGATGCTTCGGAGGCGGAATTGACGCGGGGCGCCAGCGACGGCGCGAGTAAAACTTCGCTCGTTACCGACGCCGCGAAGTTGTGGGGCGCCGCGGTGGTCGAGCAGCTCCTGGCGCTCGTACGCGGCGTGATCGTACCCGGGTACCTGGGCCCGGGCCTTTACGGCGTTCTGGGCGCGCTCGGCCTTATAACGAAATACGGCGCGTACCTCCAGCTCGGCGTTACGACCGCGGTCGGGCGCGAAGTCCCCTACGCCGTCACGCACGGTTCGGCCGGGCTTACGGAACGTCTCGCCAAGGTCGGATACTCGTTTAACTTATTGACGTCGGCGGGGCCGGCGATCATTTTGGTCGTATACGCCCTCGCGACCTGGGGCCGGTACGGGCCGGTTATTTCCTGGGGCCTTTTGGCTTTCGCCCTTCTTTTGATAACGACGCGCTTCGAGACGTACTTCGGCACGCTCTTCCGAGCCCGGCGCCAGTTCGGCGCGTCCTTCTATTTCACCACGTTCAAGGCCGCGACCCTCTTCGCGCTGGTCGTAGGTTTGTTATTTTTTTACGGTATCTACGGCGTTTTCGTTGGGTCGGTTGTCGGCGGCGTCGTCGTTATGGTGGTGGGTTCGATATGGACGCGGGCCTGGGCGGGCCCCTGGCCGGCCTGGCCGGCGGTGCGAAAGCTTCTCCCGGTAGGCCTGCCGCTCGCGGGCATAGGCGCGCTGGGTTTCCTCCTTCAATCCGTCGACCGATTGATGGTTATTCGCTTCTTTTCCGCGCGCGAAGTGGGCTACTATATGTTGGCCGTCACGATAGTTACGTTTATATATTTTCTGCCCATGAACGTGGGCCAGGCGATGGCGCCCCGGATCTACGGCCTGCCCCGCGACGGCGACCGGCGAGCCTTCGAAGAGTATCTCGTAAAGCCTTCGCTTTTTATAACGTACTTCGTGGCGTCGGTGGGCGGCGTAGCGGTCATCGGTCTCATCCCGTTTATCCGCTACGTTCTATCGGCCTACGGAGCCACGGTGCCCGTCGTCGCGGCCCTGCTCGTCGGCGTGACGTGCCTGGGCGGGGTTCAAGGGGCCGCGCACATTTTGGTAGCGCTCGGCCGGTTCCGCTCGATCGCCTTAGCGCAAGCCGTCTCGCTCGCGGTCGCGGTCGTCGCGATTTCGTTCGCGCGTCGTTTCGGATGGGGTTTGGTGGGGGTGGCCGCGGGGGGGTCGGCGGGCCTCGTGACGTTCGCTTGCCTCGTACAGTTTTCGGCCTGGCGGTTGATGTCTCTTTCCGCTCAAACGTTCCCGCGTGCTTTCGCGTACTTATTATTGCCGCCGGCGGCGGTCGCCGCGGGGCTGGTCGTCGCGTTTTACGGCGGTTCGTTCCTCGTTGGGAACTTGGCTCCCGCGTGGGGGCGCAAGACGGCGGATATCGTAAACTTGTTTCTGCGTTTATTGCTGTTCCTGCCGGTGGTTGGGGCGTTCGGGTTATACGTAGAGCGAGAGACGGGTTTTGTTGCGAGGCTACGTTCGCTGGTTAAGGAGAGGTTATCGCCGGCCGGGAGATAGCGCTGGTTTGGAGCGAGGCCACGTTGGCTTCGGCGAGGCGGGCGCGGCCCCGCGGCCCGGTCGTGTCTTTCGGGTGGCGGGAATACCCGGGCGACGAGGCCGACGTGGCGCTCGGCGAGGAGGGCATCGATTACCGCGTTACGTACGAGAGCTATCGCCTGGCCTCCGATATGGCGCAAAGTTGGTACGTCTCGGATAAAGAGATTTTTCTGCGGTGGGAGGGCGTTCCCGTCGGGGCCGCGGCGCAGACCGACGTTTTCAATTTTTTCCAGCCCTACCTCAGGTTGAGTTTCGTTTTGGACCACGTCCTCGAGGCTTACCGCCCCGCTCGCGTCTTGTTTGCGGACGACGGTTGTCTGTGCGCGTCGTTTTTGGGCGCGGCGTTGCGCGGTCGGGGCGTTCCCTACGAATCGTTGGGGAAGGCGCGCGGCGTGAAGTTCGCTCGGCGCGCGGGGCTGGCCGTGCGGCGCCGCGTCTGGCCGGCGATGTTCCTCGCGGCGCGGCGGAAGGCCCGCCGGGGTAGAGGGGGGCGCCGGCTTAGCCGCCGAATGACGCGCCAGGGCGCGGCCGTATTTTGGGGGCAGTTCGGCCGTTTCGAGCTCGACGTCTACGAAGAGTTTTGCCGGGCGTACGGCGAGGAGGTCCCGTACGTCGCGGCGACGTTGGCCGCGGCCCGGGACGCGGGGCGCGCCGGCATCGTATGCGACGCCCTCGTCGACCGCCTACCGCCCCTCGCGCTTAGCCGGCGTCTTCT
>Ga0209636_10006867_pt1 | contig 11624 bp, 11 predicted proteins | sample DeeMarSWOR152_54_FD_187464 | JGI IMG/M metagenome (GOLD analysis project Ga0209636, IMG submission 187464) | Marine sediment microbial communities from White Oak River estuary, North Carolina - WOR-1-52-54 (SPAdes) (version 2) | ecosystem: Environmental > Aquatic > Marine > Intertidal zone >... | reverse complement strand
AGCATTGCTCCCATTGCCCGTAATGATCATATTCAGGATCCTGAATGAAGAAGAAAAGTTAAAAAAAGATCTGCCAGGCTATAGGGAATATTTAGAAAAAGTAAAATACAGGGTTATTCCTTATATTTGGTAATAAATTTCCCTGGATAGATATTAACATTTCTCATAGCCAATTTCTTAAGTATTGCGCAGATTCCTGCCTGCCGCCAGGTCTGTGATATAATCTGCGAATATCCTCGCCTGCATGCAGAAGCAAATCGGCAGGAAGATGCGAGAAACCTTTAAAAACTATTTAATTGATCCCAAACCATTCTTTCTATGTTGTGACACACTTCCAAACAAATCACCCATGATGCCTTTAGAACCCGAATATTGTGCAATCAGTAAAAACTCATTTTTTAAAAACATTATATTAAATGAAAAACTCAATTATCAGCATCATTATTAGAGCCGGAATTTACCTGTTGATTTTCGTCTTGATCGTTGATTGCACCCGAGAATCTCAGGATAAACTAATTTTTTCAGAATTTGCGAATCCACCTGAATCTGCAAGGATCTACACCTGGTGGCACTGGATGGATAATGCGATCACTAAAGAAGGTATTACCAGAGACCTGGAAGCAATGAAAGAACAGGGGATCACGGGTGCAACGATTCTTAATATAGGATTATTCGGAGAGCGGGATCTGGGAGTTCCACAGGTTATTTTTGGTTCTGAGGAATGGTACAACATGTTCAAATGGGCACTGCAGGAAGCCGATCGTCTTGGGATCATAATCGGTGCTCATAACTGTGACGGTTGGAGCACAAGCGGTGGACCATGGATTGGACCGGGAATGTCGATGAAGCAATATGTATGGAGCAAGACATACATTGAAGGAGGTCAGTTTGTTGATACCTCACTTGCTCAACCACATGGTGTTATGGATTATTATGAAGACGCAGCTGTCATAGCTTACCCGGCTGTGAATCCTCCAAATTCATTCCAGCTTTCCAGACCACAGATCAGGGTCAATGATACCGTTGATGGGGAATTATTATTTGACGGCAACCCATTGAGTTATTTGAATTTAAGGAATAATGTATCGGTTACAATTACATTCAAACAATCCTTTGATGCGGAACAAATAGCGATTCATCTCAGAATGGCCAGCAGCTGGGGCAGTCTGAAGAATATCCGTTGCAGGTTTGAAATACAGGCTTCCGAAGATGGTAAGCATTTTAAGCATGTTTCAGATTTTGAAACAACCAGTGTCAATAAAACCTTAATAATAGATATTCCGCGAACCAAAGCCCCTAATTTCAGGATTGTATTGAAAAAATATTCTGAAATCCCCTACTATACCCGTATCAATTTATCGGAGATTGAATTATTAAAAAAGAATGAACAGCCTTTATATGCTCCTTCCCTGATGTACCATCTGGAAAAAACAGTTTCAACAAGGCCTGAAGAAGTTGGAGATATCTTTGTTTCAAATACATTACCAGATTCGGCTGTTCCTGTAATATCTTCCGGTGTGATTGACCTCAGCAAGAATATTAATGCTTTTGGACACTTAAATTGGGATGCACCTGAAGGGAACTGGATTGTCATCAGGTTCGGATATACAACAACGGGAGCTCAAAATGCTCCTGCCACCAATGCTGGCAGGGGTCTGGAATGTGATAAGATGGATACAGCTGCATTGAATTTGCATTTTAATAATTTTCCCGGAAAACTGATAGAAACTGCAGGGAGTTATACAGGTAGCACTTTTAAGTATTTGTTTATTGACAGCTGGGAATGTAATTTTCAGAACTGGACAAAAAATTTTCCGGATGAATTCGAAAACCGGCGTGGATACAGCCTGATCCCATGGATCCCGGTTCTTTGTGGTGAGTTAGAAAATGATATTGGTGAGACAGAAGCTTTCCTGCACGATTTCAGAAAAACAATAGCTGAACTAATAGAACAAAACTATTATAAGCATTTCAGTGAATTATGCCGTCAGGAAGGGATGGACCTTCATGCAGAAGTTATTTATGGAGGGGTTCATTATCCTCCACTGGATATTCTGAAATCCAACAGCTTTGTTGATGTACCCATGTGGGAATTCTGGACGGGACAGGACAAGAATGGATTTGTTCATTATATACCGGTACAGCATACCAGTTTTGATAAACCAATGTTTGCATCAGTAGTGTATGATAAGCCAATTGTTCCATCTGAAGCTTATACCGGTTATGCCCATTACAGTGAATCGCCATGGGATCTTAAACTTTACGGCGACAGGGCTTATTGCTCAGGTATTAACCGTATGGTTTTACATAGCTATGTTCATCAGCCAATCGAAAGAAAACCAGGTATGACTCTTGGTCCATTTGCGTCCCATTTTAACCGTCACAACAACTGGTGGCCACATGTATCGGATTGGTTTACATACCAGGCAAGGATTCAGTATGTTCTGCAAAAAGGCCGGGTAGTCTCTGATATCCTGTATTTTATTGGAGAGTTGATGCCTGAATATCAAAAAGATAATGATTTATTTAAAGTACCTTACGGATATCATTTCCAATTATGCAACAGAGATATCCTTGTTAATCAAACTGAAGTTATGAATGGTATGATTAAACTTAAAAACGGGCCTGTATATCAGGTTCTGCTGTTACCAGATAACAATCAGATGGAATATTCAACATTGCAAAGAATTGCCAGACTCATTCAAAATGGTGCAACGGTAATTGGGCCAAAACCCTTTGGTATTCTCTCATATAAGGATCGTGACCGTGATAATATGGCACTGAAAAATCTGGCTGATGAAATATGGGGGAATATAGATGGGGAGAAAGTGACTGAGCACACGTATGGTAAGGGAAAAGTAGTATGGGGCAAATCACTTAAAGATGTTTTACATGACAAGGATATTCATCCTGATTTTGAAAGTGTAAGAAAGAATTCGGTCAACCTTCTGTTTATTCATAAAAAAGTTGATGAAAGGGATGTCTATTTTATTGTCAACCAGGAGGACAAAACAATACAAACGGAATGTGCTTTCAGGATAACCGGCAAATCACCTGAGATCTGGAATCCACAATACGGAAAGGTATACAGCCCGGCTATTTATAGGGAAGAGGAGGGAAGGATCAGAATGCCTGTACGGTTTAAACCTAAGGAATCTTTATTTATAATTTTTTTTGAAGAAATTCCTCAAGAACACATTATGACTGTTCAGGTAGATGGAAACCAAATATTCCCTCTTCAACAAATTCCTGATGCCAATTTTTATGTCCCGGAAGCTAACTATGAAGGCAATGGCATCCGAATTCTGTCTGACCTGCCTGGTGAATATATTTTTCATTCAGAATCAGGAAATGAATATGAGATTTCAGTAGCAGGAAATGAAGTGTATGAAATTAAGGATTTCAGCGGAACGATCAATTTTGAAAATGTTGATGGATCAATTGAACCGGTTGAAATATCAGTCTTCACATGCTGGACTGGATTTGAAGATACTGAAATCAAATACTTTTCAGGAATAGCCCGATATAATATTAATTTCAGGTTGCCTGATGGCTTTGTGAATAAGAATGATTCGTTTGTCTTATCGGTAGGAGGCCTAAAAGCTACAGGTGAAGTTATCCTCAATGATAATAAAATTGGCTATGTATGGATGCCAGGCCAACAGATAAATGTAACCGGATTACTCTCAGAAGGCAGTAATAAGCTCGAAATAGCAGTTGCCAATGTATACAGGAACCGGTTGATAGGAGACCTGATCCAGTATGATGAAATAAAAAGTTTATGGACAACTTCTCCGGTTCAGCAATTATTAAATAAGGATATGCCATTGCAGGAGTCGGGGATTGCTGGACCGACCATCATCACCAAAATTAAACCCGTCTACATTACTTTTGCTGAGTAATGAAAACAGGGATTTAGGTCTCAGTTCTCAGTTAAGAGAAGAAGGCTACGGCTGAGGCTAAGACTAAGGAATAATGGTTTCTGGTTACTGGTTGGTTCTGGAGGTTCCCGGTGAATGTGAAAGGATTTTCCTGGCAACTGGCAAACCGACAATCGACAACTGAAATCTGGATCCGACAAATTAAAGCGAAATGTGCTCCTTCCCTGTTAAATACTTTCGTGCCTGCAATTTCACAGGGCATGCGTCGCATTTCACGTGGTAAATTTAGAAGTTAAAACTGAGAACTTAGAACCTTGAACTTAGAACTTTGAACTTTGAACTTTGAACTGAGAACTATAATGCCTTTTCCAAAGGCTTTATATTCCATCCCTGAACTTGCAGTAAAGGCTTTTCTCCATCTAAATTTTCAGCATTAAATTCAACTCTTATCGTTCGTTTCTCCTTAGGAAGCAGCGAAAAATAGTTATCTTCCCAGAAGACGGGCAGAACAAGATCTTTTGAGTTGCTTTTTATAATCTTTGGATTGATAGAAAATGCCAGGGATGAGGATAGGTTTTCCATTGTTACCTCAAGACTGAAAGTGTCTCCATTCTTTTCAAGCGGGGAAGCAGTAACCTCAAGATTTGCTTCGGGGAGTTTGTTCAGATCGGTAAAATCTGCATTCTCATCACCTTTTGCCGACAGCCAGTAAAAATTAGATGAGATCAATTCTCCAGAGGCATCTTTTAATTCAAGCTTCAGAAAATAAACATCAGCTGTATCGGCTGGCCACCCGATATCCATAACTTTTTTACTTTCATCCGCTAAAACGTCTATGGTTAATTCCTTTGAATATTTTTCTTCCATATTGAAATTGTAAACTTTAGCGGTTGCTTTCAGATCATTAAAGTTCTGGTAATAGCCATTCATGACATAAATGGTACTATCGTCGTAGGAATACTGGATATGTAACTGCTCACATGCTCGTTTTGCACCATAAAGTGCACCATTAGGTGTGAAATAATAATCGTAGAGCTGCCAGTACAGGGAAGGCCAGGCAGAGTTATACATCCAGTAAATAATCCCGCTTGACCGGTATTTATTCCTGGCATATGCTTCAAACATTGCTCTTACTGCTTCCAGTTGAAGCACCTGGGATTTCATACAATATTCTTCCACACCTGTCGGTTCGCCATAACGGGAAAATAATGCCTCTCTTGCATCAGGGAAAAATCTTCTGTGGAGACGTATTTCCCAGGATTTGCTGATGGGCCACAGATCCTCTGCGGGCATCATCTTTCGCAGGCTTTCCATAGGGGATATTTGTTCTCCGGCCGGGGCTGCTTCAGTATTGAATTCAAGTTTTCCATACCAGTAAACAGGAGGCCGGTAGGAATAGACAATAGGGAAGGGGCCCATCCAAAGTCCTGTGTATCCTGCAATTTCACTGGAGTCCTGGGTAGCAGATGACTGGTAGGGCCTTGTTCCGTCATATCTGTCAAGAATGCCTATATATCTTTCTTCGATATGAGATGGTGGTGGCATATCACTGGCATAAAGCCAGTCAAAAACTGATGGATGATTTCTAAGGTGTACAACCTGGTCTTTCCAGCTTGCTTCAGCAATATCTGCGATATGAGGGGTCCAGTTTCGCCATCTTTCCCAGGAGCTGCAACAGCACCACCCAACAATGAGCATAATCCCTTCTTCATCACAAAGATCGAACAAATAATCCGAACCACGGGGAGCTTCCATGCGCAAAGCGTTCAGATTCATATGTTTGGCATACTGAATATCTATATTGGTTCTTTGATTATCGGGACGTAGCATCATATCCTGGACATATCCTCCACCCCTGATAACAATATTTTTGCCGTTAATCTGAAAGATCCTTGTGCGTTTGCCATCGAAAATATTTATGTATGAAGTGATCTCGCGGATACCAAAACGCACTTTCTTTACGTCTGATATTTTATTTCCTGTTTCGAATGTTAATCTGAGATCATAAAGATTTGGCGTACCCACTGTATAAGGCCACCAGAGTCGTGGATTAGAAAACTGAAGTTGTGGATATTGATCAGGAGAAAAAGAGACTAACCTGCTTTCCCCTGGTTCCAGCGTCACTTCCTGTACAAATTCAATATCTTCAATCACTCCTTTCAGCAGTCCTGTTACCTGGACAGTCTCTGAATTCATCAATTCTGCTGAGATCATTAAATCGGCCCTATTTGTGGAAGGCAGATACAGGTCTGTTATGACATGGGGATTTTTAATGGCGACCGGCCCCGTAGTTTGAATAAAAACATCATACCATATCCCCATGCCCCTGTCGGGAGGAGTTGGATTCCAGTCGACCCACGTAATGGTAAGGTCCATTCCCTTAGGAGGGAATATTTCTAAAGCAAGGCAATTAAAATCACCGGGTTTTGCATGATCCGTAATATCCAGATCAAATAACCGGTAAGCACCCTCAATGATTGTGGTATCGGCGATTAGATTTCCGTTAAGCCATACATTTGCTTTATAGTTAATACTATGAAAGTTCAGCCAGATATTTTCCCCTTCATATTTAGCCGGCAGTTTGAATTCTGTACGATACCACCATGGGACCCTGAAGGGACTATCTTCCGGCATTTCCCGCCTTCTTCCTGTAAAATAGCCGGGAATTGATTCAATATTTGTTCCATAGTAAGGATCGGGATAAATACCATTTTCTACCAGTACTGCCAGCACTGTTGCAGGAACAGAAGTGGAGTACCAACCGTCGGGTTCATATCCCGTGGATGAAATAGTTTCGCCATCTTCTACAATTTCTATTGAAGACTGAATGGCCCAGTTATCTTTCAGAAAAAATTTTTCGTTAGTGTCTGCCTGATTTGTGCAGGATAAAATGAAAATTATTCCAGGGAATAAGAAGATGTAAATAATTAATTTTTTCATAATGTTTTTAATATATAAAAGGAAATAATTTAATGTTTTCTTCATGTAAAGTTATTCTTTTGGTGAGAAATGAATTTCTCCTGCCAACTATTCAGAAGCAGAAAGAATTGTATTTTTCGCTTCACTTTGATTTCTGGCTCCTTTACCCCGTTTTTCCATCGGATGCCATCCCATGATAGATAAAAGAATGAAAAATCCAAGAAGATATGCCAAAATAATATGCCAGCCGAATCTGACATAATGCACAACCGATTTTGCCTCACGGAATTTGTTCGAGAGCGCTACCCCGGCAGAAGATCCGAACCATATCATGGATCCTCCGAATCCAACAGCATAAGCCAGCAAACCCCAATCATATCCACCCTGCTCCAGACAGAGTTTTGTAAGAGGGATATTGTCGAATACTGAAGAGACAAATCCAAGGGCTAAAGTTGTGTTCCAGGAGGCGGATGGTAATTCATTAACAGGCATAAGTGAAGCGCTGGTTACCAGGCAGATAAGAAATATTGCGCCGGGAAGGGCATGAGTGATTTCATTCCAGGGAGTCTTTCTGAAAAATGCACCGATAAAAATCCCTGTCCATACACCAAGAGCAGGCATTCTAAAAAAATAATTGGCCAGTATAGTAAATAATAATATACTCAGGACAATAATCAGGGTTCCATAGTCAATCTGTATACCTTTTGTAGCTTCTTTCTGTATAGGCTGATATTTCTGCTGTTGAAGAGATCCTATTATACCAAATAAAGCAAATGCTGCAAAGGAAGCGATAAAGGCATGTAATACATCTGCAGGGTGCACCCCGTCAATCCACATCAGGGTGGTTGTAGTATCACCAAGTACACTACCTGCACCACCGGCATTACTGGCAGCAATGATGGCAGCAATGTAACCTATATGCAGACGTCTTTTGTATACGACTAATGCTATACTACCGCCAATCATGGCAGATGCAATATTATCCAGGAAAGAGGACAAAATCATAATGATTAATAAAAGCAACAGACCTCCTTTCCAGTCATTTGGAAGATACTGGGGTAATTTATCGGGAACACCGGAAAGTTCAAAGTGTCTTGATAACACAGCGAAACCCAGTAACAATCCAGCGAGGTTCAGCAATGTTCTCCATTCACCTTCTTCCTCCTGAAAACCAACAATATGATGAATAACAGAAAAATCAGGAACAGTCAGATATTTAAATACCAATATGATAAACAAACCTGTCAGGGCCACATACATGGTATGCCGGTGCAAAATAGCAACACCCAAAAGTGTCAGTGCAAACAGGAAAAATTCCACACGAATTCCAAATAAATGTGGTGTTGAACCTGAGATTGATGATAGGACATGCAACATGGCTTTCGGATCCGGATTAGTTATAAAAGTTATCTAACGTAAGCTATGTTATTTTTTTCTTCCTTTTTTAATGAAGTAGATTATAATACCAGTTAAAACAAGAGTACCAATTATATACAATTCTATATTTTCTATGTGTGCTAATTGGGTTTTGATAATTTCGCCAAACAGATAACCCAATGAGCCGTAGATAAGGCACCACATGAAGGTGCTGAGGAAGCTGAAGGTTAAGAAAGATAACGTTTTGATGTCACTGGTGCCAATAATGATGGGGGTAATAGTTCTGAAACCATATAGAAACCTGTAAACCAAAATTACCAAGGTTGGGTATTTTTGTAGCCAATTAGTTATTTTCTCAATCCTGGTTTTAATTTTCTGATTTTTCATTAACCAGTTCTTCCCTTTCCGCCTTCCCAGAAAGAAATAAAACCAATCTCCTGATAACGTCCCAAAGAAACCGATTCCCAGTACTATCCATATACTCAGATAACCTCTGTGAGCGGCAATGATTGATGAAAGCATAATCATTTCTCCTTCAAGCAGCACACCAAGCAATATTCCGATATATATCAGAATAATATGCATTATACTTGTCTTTTAAATAGGCGAATGATCAGGCCTACTGAACTGTAATAACTGAAGTAATTCATTGATTAGTTGATAAAGATAACTAACTTATTTCTAAAGAGGACAAGGGATATGATATGAACAAACATCCACAAAAACCAGATACCGGCAATGACAATTCCTGGGTTATTATGTACCTATCCATTTTTTCTGTGATTATTTATCAGTTTAATAATTGCATCGGCAGTTTTTCTTATTTCCGGGGTCAGTTCCTCTCCAAATGAAGTGTTACAAGGTTGTATTCCCAGTATCCATACAGGCATACTGAAAAGTTCGGAGATCATCTTAAGCGAGATATTGTGTGTATGGAAAGTCAGGTCGATCAATTCTTCGGCCGGCAAAAGGTCCCAATATCCGGAAGCTTTCCCAAAATCGACACAATCGGTAAGTATCAGCAGGCTGGCACCCGATTTATTTATTTTACCGATATAATTTTCGATGCTTACCTCAACTATCAGCATGGAAACGTAATTTGAAGGCCTGATGTGGTTACAGATATAAACTCCGACACCGTCATCTGATTTCAATACATTTCCGATACCAACAAAAAGGATTTTTCCCGGGGGATTTTTTAATAATTTGCTCAGGCGGGATGACACTTACCAGGATGTTTTAATCAGTACCTTTCTGAGACAATTAGGACAAATAATATTGAACATATCCTTACGTTTCAGATCATCTTTAACTTCAACGCGGGTGTCTTCTTCAGAGGCAAGCCTCAATGTTTCATTGAGGATATTCAGGTTCAATACAGATGAAAAGGCTTTCGGGCCAAGTTTCTGATGTATGAATTGTATGTGTTCCTTTGTTGTGATGATTGCACCACAGCTTTCACAAACAAGCAAATCTTTTTCCTGCTTTTCAACCAGTTCTTCACGGCTGAAAACAGCCATATCATAAATTTTATCTGAAAGTTTTATTCCTTTCCCTGTAATACAGTGTTCCTGGCATTGTCCGCAGAAAATACATAATCCATAATTGCGTTCAATAAACCGCTTTTTTTCTTTTTTATCATCCACGAAAGTAATCACTCCCGATGGACAGACATTGGCACAGGTCTCACATCCCACGCAATGCTGATCATCCAAAACCGGTTTTCCGCGGTAATTCTCGGGCGGAGTATGTGGTTTTCCCGGGAACTTCGTTGTATATGCCGGTGTCACCAACGACCTGACTGCTTCTTTCAGTTCTCTTAGTTTGGGATATTTCATAATCACTGCAGGTTTATACATATTGACTGTTAAGTGGGGATTGTATCACAATTTCAATAAAGGCTTCACGCAAAGTCCGCAAAGTGTTGATTAACAGTTATCTGCATTTTGCGTCCCGATAGTTAACGGGATTGATACCATTTTTTGCGTTCTCTTATTGAACCTAAAAACTAAAACAAACTAATAATTCACTTCACCCCTCTCCTAAATTCCTGCCTGCCGGCAGGCAGGCTCTCCCCTAAAAGGGAGGGGACTTACCCCCTTCCCGCTTCAGGGGAAGGGGGCAGGGGGATGGGGTGAAGTTTCGAACCATACTTAATAATAGTTATAACACGGGCCCTATTTTTTATTGATTCTTATTTGCCTGCTCTTTATAATCGTCTTTAATACTTCTTTTATCTAGATCGACGCCAAAGATATATGCACCCCGAATGAGGGCATGGGCGGCAACCGTTGCACCAAAAAACAATAAAGGAATAGCTATGAGAGCTTTTACACCTATTTCCGAAAATCCAAAGAAAAACAACAGACTGAGCAAAATACTGCATGTTCCCAGTGTCACACATTTGGTGGCGGATTGTAAACGATTATATACATCCGGTAAACGGATCAATCCGAGACATCCGAACAAATTAAACAGGAAACCTGTGCAAAGTAATATGATACCGATGATGTTACTCATTTAATTTCTTTTTACTGAGATATTTTGCAAGCGTTAATGTGCCGATGAAACTTAGAATAATCCAGGCAATTCCGATGTCGATAATGAACATCCGGTCTGTGATAATGGCAATAATCACGCAGATGCCGACCACAAGGATCCCAAATATATCAATGGCTACCATTCTGTCGGGTATGGTTGGCCCTGCTATAACCCTGTACAGGCAGAAGAAGCATAAAGCAACCTGAGCATAAAGAAGTATATTTAGAATAATGTTCATTCGAATATTTTTTTAAGGTATTTCTCAAATCTGCCGGATACTTTCCTGCTGTAAATTTCAGGATCTGTGCTGCTGATGTATATCCAGTGAATATAGATGTAATCGTCAATAATATCCACGGCTATTGTGCCGGGTGTCATCGTGATTGACATTGCCAGGAAAGTCCTGGCTACCTGGGTATCCAGATTCAATTTAACCTTAACGATTCCCGGTTTGATTGGCATTGACGGGTGGATTACGCGATAGGCAACATCAAAGTTCGCTTTCAGACATTCCAAGATAAAGATGAACAGGTAAATGATCAGCCAGAAGTACCTGACGGGCTGGAAAAACTTTCTTACATTCTTCACGAAATACCTGCCGAAGAAAAGCGTTGCAATAAGAGCTGCTACTCCGCCAACGATCAGATTAGCCGGTGTCAGTTCAAAAGTTAACAACAACCAGAAAAGAAACAATATAATAAAAAGTGTTATATATCTCATATTATTGATCTACTATGATTGAAACATAACCGTTTGTATTGATCAGTGCGTCCACTGCAGAATTTAATATAGTTTCCCGTATACCGGGGAATATCAGCAGGCTCAGTCCAAGACACAGTATGGCAAGGGCAATCATAGAAAAACACATAAAGAATGGCACTTCGCTGATCTTTTTGCTACCGGGAT
>Ga0209636_10006866_pt1 | contig 11624 bp, 8 predicted proteins | sample DeeMarSWOR152_54_FD_187464 | JGI IMG/M metagenome (GOLD analysis project Ga0209636, IMG submission 187464) | Marine sediment microbial communities from White Oak River estuary, North Carolina - WOR-1-52-54 (SPAdes) (version 2) | ecosystem: Environmental > Aquatic > Marine > Intertidal zone >... | reverse complement strand
GACACGGAGGGGGTCAAACTTGTTGTTCGTCCGGCATACCCGCGCAAGAGAATAAAACTGGACGCTCCCGTTGCCCATTTTGGAGACGCAGAATCTCTAACGATATTTGATGACGTGTTTGTTCCTTGGGAAAGAGTGTTAATGTGCGGCGAATGGGAATACGGAAGGGCTCTGGCTTTACTATTTGCGCTTTTCCACAGACACAGTTATACAGGTTGTAAACCTGCAGTGACCGACGTATTGGGTGGCACCGCTGCTTTAATCGCAGAATGTAATAACATTGAAAAGACAACTCATGTTCGAGACAAACTATCTAAATACATCGGCTTGTCAGAACTTGTATATGCTGCCGGAATAGCTAGCGCGCAGTATGCTAAGGAATCTCCCTCTGGAACATACGTTCCTGATCCCGTATATGCAAATGCGGGAAGAAGATTAGCCGGAGAGAACATATACCATGAATACGAACTTCTCGCAGACCTTGCTGGCGGCCTAGCATGCACTTTGCCGCTTGAGGCAGACTTCTACAACGAAGAAACAGGAGCTTTACTAAATAAATATATAATGCGTAATCCAAAACTTTCATCGGAATATGTGCATAGAGCATTCAGGCTGGTTGAAAACATTCTAGCCTCCGATCTTACCGGGGTGTTTCAGGTAGCGGGTGTCCATGGGGGCGGTTCACCGGTCATGGAAACGATTATGATGGTGGGAACCTATAACATAGAGAAGATAAAAGACATAGCTAGATACCTCGCTGGCATCAAAAAAGAATTACCAAGAACAAAACGTGAGGATTTGGTTAGATTCTTCTGAATCGCCATAAGCAACTTTCATGCCATGGATCGGTATGGCGTCGATGGTTGCTAAAATGCGCGCGCATAGCAGATGCTGGGGTAACGCTGACCTACACCAATCCAGATGGATCAAATTTCACTAGTGCGCGCTAATTGAATATTTACTTTGATACATTCTATCAACTCTAGCTTATATCACATTAGATGAGCTATACATGATTCTAATGTCTGCTCAATTATTTGATGGACAAGTAATTCAAATAGCCTTAATTTGATCCAGATAGAGAAATGTTTCTCAAATTTAATATAGGTGTTGACACCCTAATAGTATGTGCACCATACATGGCTCACAATATGGATTGAGTGTTCATATTTGTGCCGAGGAGGGGCACGTTAAATATACCCAAATTGAAGGAGGGAAAGGAAAGAGAATGAAAAATTTAAAGCCTATAACACTGATCGGTATCTCGTTGCTTGCACTCAGCTCCGTTGTTTGCATTAACACGTTGGTTACACCGGTTTCCGCGGCTACAATTCATACCGCCGATTACGTTTGGCTGGGAGGATACCTCAACGTGACCTTAACTATGGTAAATATTTCAGATCCTGAAAATCCGAGCATCTTTGCGAGAACCACTTCGAATGGGTCTCTAGACTACTGGGAAGACCACGAAAATTGGACGCTCACGGATGATACTCCATATAACGTAATCTGTCCGAAAAACGATTATTTACCGACGTCCGCTCCCTTATACTCTAAAGATCTAAGTGAAGATCTCGGGCTTGATCTATGGTATGAGATTCGGTTGCAGTGGAGACCTGCTGAAGGTAACGGATACGGAAAATACTACTCGACAGCTGGTACTGGTGATGTGGACTATCACATGTTCTGTACTGGCACCAAAGCAACCGGCGAAACCAAAAAGTACGGCGTAAAATCCGATAGCAGTGTAGTCGAAGTAGATACTGCTGGAAATTGGATTGGATCAGACGGTACGAGTGATGACCCGGCACGGAGTATGTGGGCTCGCCAAATGCTCTTCATCAACGCAACCTTCTATCTCGGTGGCAAACCTCCGAATCATTTGCTTGCAGTACCTGTTGTGCAGGTCCCAATGGACAGCTGGCTAACAACAGGAAGCGCCTATTGCAACGTAACTTACCCTGGTCATCCTCTCGACGGAGTAGAGGTTAGCGGTGAGGGTTTGGAGTGGGACAGCAACTACGATAGTGCGGTCTTCATGTCTTGCGGAGCAGAGATAAACCAGTACGCTGAGTATGAGGATCCCATGACCCATGACATAACACCGATGAACGTTTCCTACATATTTGGTCATAAGCATCTGGTAGGGAGGAGTGATCTCCTGTTGCCGGGCGACGCAACCATGGACGGCTATGCTAATGTGTTGGACCTGGGTAGGATGTCAGACTATTGGCTTTGGGATTCGACATCGAAGGAGTATGGAACCATGATAGGTAACTTGGAGAAAGCAGGAAACTGGGGCGAAGTATACAAGATCATGAAGGAAGTGAACAGCTTAGACTTCAACGGCGACGAGTTCGTCAATGTAGTAGACCTCGGAATACTCTCAGACCATTGGCTGGAATCGGGTTGGTCACCCCCAACACCCATGTAGGGGGACCCTTCTCCGGTTACATATTTGGTAACAAAAGCGCGCGCAAAAGGATAGAACTCCATACACCAATAAATGTGGATCTTTCCACATCGACAAATCGTTGGCAACGTATCCAGGTGAAAACAGAGAAAACGTGGCTGTGACCATTAAACGTATCACGGGTGGTTCGTCGTAAGGTTAAAGGCGCAATGCCTTTTTCCTTTTTTATCTAAATCCGGCTAATTTTCTGTTCAACGTTTTTCAGCAATATTTAAGTTTATCTTGCCTCGTTATTCTTTGGCTTAAGCGTGGTAAGCAACTTTTGATGGTGATGTCGTTGGATTTGTTAAGCATCTATCTGCGCGCGCGTACATTGCTGAATGGGGAATTCAAACAATAGAAAACAGTCCCAGCCGTACCTATCATTATGGATTAGCAAGCAATGAGTCAATGAAAGTGAAGATGATACAAGAATTTCTAGACTACATACATGATTGTGACATATACTAGGACTGCTTTGGTTTACACGATTTTCCCAATGAGAATAGTGATCGGAGAATAGTTTACGATAACAACACTTTGAAACCAAGTGGAGAAGCTATTAAAGACGTATTAACAGACCAGTGCATGCATAAGGGACTCGGGGGCTAAGCTCATCGTTCACGTACTATCAGGCGAGGCAGGGCTTTCTTTCATAAAGCAGTGGGGAAAAAAGCAATTTCCAGTCATTCCTGTTGGTGTCAACATCCTGTCTCAGGGAAGTGAGATGTGGAATGACACGGATTGAAAATGTGAATACGAAGCGATTATGCCAACGTCGGTGAGAGTCCCTATGCCCTAGAAAACCATACCGTTTTGGGACAGATACATTGAAAGGTGGGGACACCACCCATTGTTTACCGGCTTGGGCTCGTACATGTCAATTTATACTTTAGCCGAGGCCATTGAGGGGGCTGGGACAATTGACAGCGACGCCGTTGTAGCAGAACTTGAAAAAACAGATCAATTCAGCATCATGGGTAGATTCAAATACACACAGTACCATTACATTTGCATCCCTGCGGCTTACACAATTGATGTTGAAGGTAACTACCACTGAATAACCACGGAGTATACGCAACCCATGATGATGCAATGGCGGGAACTAGGGGAGCCGGTGGTTGTACATCCTTTCGATAAGCCGTATAGCCAAGATTTAGAACTTCCTCCTCGGATGCAAACACCTTAATTCTCCCCCCAAAATATTTCCACCACCGAGATTCAGAAGAATTTTACCGAGAAGTAAAAAGCTTTTTAAAGACCTGGCCAGAGTTATCTAAGCTGAGGATTCAAAATGGGAAAAAGCTCAATGGGTATATCAAAGACGTTAGTGGTAATAGTAATTGCAGCGATAGTTATTGTTGCTGGTGTTGTAGGAGGCTATTGGTGGTTTAGCTCTCGTGAGGAGGCTCCTATATCGGGTGTCAGCCTTTCTGTCTCGCCTGCCCCAACAGACGTGGAAGACTCGGGTGGATACGCGAAACCTGGCGAATCCGTTACTGTCTCGGGCTCAACCTCCCCGGCTGTGGCTGATGCTGAGGTAACGTTAACCTACACCACACCGGATTCAAACGTCACTAGGGTGCTAATGGGGATACGTATCCGGTCAAACTTTACCAGGACGACCACCACTGACGAGGATGGCAAGTTCACGGACACGTACTCTGTAGCCTCTACAGATCTCACGGGGGAATGGAGCGTTACAGCCGAGATTAGGGGAGAAACCAGCGACCCTGAGGCATTCTACATTTTCACAGGCACACCGATAAAGATTGGAATAATTCGTAATTTGTTCATACAGGGTGAAGGCATGGAGGAGGCTTCGATAATGGCGGCGGAGGACATTAATGATGCTGGCGGCGTCTTAGGACGGAAACTTATCGTGGCATTTGGAGATGAAGGAACAGAAGCGACTACAGGAGTAGCAGAGATAACGAGATTGATCACGGTTGAGGATGTGGATTTCATAACAGGCGGCTTCAGAACCGAGATCGTAATACCGATGAAAGAAGTTGCCATGGACTACAAAAAAATCTTAATCATCACAGGTGCAGCAACCACTGAACTATTCAATTCTCTGGGCTCATACACCATGCCCGATTATAAAGATAACGTCCAAGGCAACTATGACCGGTATAAGTATATGTTTAGAGTGATGCCTCCAAACTCAACTCTGCTTTTCTCGGGGACGCTGATACCTTATTTGCGAAATCATTTGGTACCAATGCTAGGCGGTTCAGAGGAGTCGCCGGTGAGGGTTGCGGCGGTTATAGAGAACCTTGCTTGGTGCGACCTACTTAATGAAGTTTACGAGAAGTTCTTTGCAGTCGGCTTTGGAACGAATATGGAGAAAGTAAGAGAGAAAGCATGGAGACCCGGCCACACGGAAACGGATTTCTCGAGTATTCTGACTGCGGTCAAGGACTCTGGAGCCGAACTCATCGTTCACGTATTTTCGGGTGAGGCAGGTCTTGCCTACGTGAAGCAGTGGGGAGAAATGGAAATTCCAGCTGTTACCATAGGCATTAATGTACTTTCTCAGAATAGCGAGATGTGGGATGACACGGATGGAAAATGTGAATACGAAGCCTTCATTTCGTCACCTCCAAGAGTCAACCTAACCGCCGGACTAATACCTTGGTGGGACAGATACGTTGGAAGGTGGGGACACGACCCAGTATACACATCTTTAGGAGCATATGACGCAATATTTGCGCTGAAAGATGGCATTGAAGGAGCAGGATCACTTGACAGTGACGATGTTGTAACTGCACTTGAAGGAAGCCTACGAGATACTCTTATGGGTCGGGGAGGGTTCACGCGGTACCACGACGTTCTTATCATTGATTCGTATCCCATGACTGAACACAAAGAATGGGTGACGCCTTTAATTGTTCAATGGCGTGACGGTCAAAGGGAGGTCTTGTACCCCTTCGAACGAACATACACCACCGAACTCGAAATTCCTCCTTGGATTGAGTAATCCCCACTCAACTCTCCCTCTTTTTCCAGTGCCGTTGAATGCTCGAGGCATCGTTTGCGCCCTTTGATTTCAACTCCTACCGTATACGTTGTCTCAAAAACATGTTGAAGCTGCCAGATGTGGAAAAGTAACTGAGTCGTCCCTATGACGTCGCGATAGATGACGTTCTACTGATACCATCGATTTAACCATCGAAACGCTTATAGCCCCGACAACTCGTTATTTTTCATCCTCTGGTGAAAAACTTTGCTTGAAGACCTTTTAATAAACGGTGCAACCACAGGTGCAGTGTATGCCTTGCTAGCTCTTGGATTCACTTTAATATATGGGGTGGCGAAGATACTAAATCTATCCCACGGTGCGTTTTATATGCTTGGAGCTTACATTTTTTATGCTTCTCTTAATTTTCTTCAATTAGAAACGTTTCCAGCTTTAATTCTCGCTGTAATTTTCGTAGCTTTCATCGGTGCCATCGTTTACGGGTTACTTATACGCCCCATAATCGAGTCTGAACTCAACGTGATGGTGGTTACACTTGGCGCAGCAATGGTTTTCCAATATATGGTGATCCTACTGTTCGGTAGCACGCATAAAACTATTCCCTACTTGATACCACAGTTACCCTTGGTAGAAATTCTTGGTGTGTCGGTGAGAACTCAAAAAATTGTAGCCCTTGCAGTGTCATTAAGCCTTATTGTCGTGTTATGGATATTTATCTCAAAATCAAAAATCGGAGGGGCAATGAGAGCCATGGCTCAAGATCGTGAGACGGCAACGCTGATGGGGATCAACACTGAAAGACTATTTGTGTTGACGCTGGTCATTTCCGCATCGCTAGCCGCGATAGCTGGTGTTTTGGTTACCCCCCTCTCGGTTGCAAGTCCAGACATGTGGATGTTTCCGTTAATCATATCTTTCTCTGTAGTTATACTCGGTGGTCTAGGCAGCATTAAAGGCAGCCTTGTTGGAGCCTTCATTCTTGCATATGCTGAAGAATCTGTTGTTTTCTTAGCTCAAGGAGAGGAACACCTTAGAGGCGCGTTTTCCCTATTGATTATGGTGTTGGTTCTTCTACTCAGACCAAGCGGATTATTTGGAAAGCGTGTAGAAATGGAGTGATAATTAAAATGGTGAGCTCATACCTAAGAAGGTTCTACATTAGCTTTGCCACAAGTATCTTAGATGTTCCACCTAGACTATTGGCTTTTCTACTCTTCTTACTTTTGTTATGCGTGCCTTTGATGAAACTAAGCGGGTATCTTCTTACTGTGCTGGTCCTTGCAAACATAAATGCGCTCTTTGCAACCAGTTGGGATCTTCTTGTGGGTCGATCCGGACAAATAAGTCTTGGTCATGCTCTTTTCTTTGGAATAGGTGCCTATTCTACAGCTTTATTTTCGCATTATTTTGGGTTGCCAATATGGGCAACTTTGCTTCTAAGCGTGCCTTTTGGTGTTTTAGCCGCTCTGCTCGTAGGCTTTCCTTGTCTGAGGGTGAAGGGCCCTTACTTAGCTTTGGTAACTTTAGCTTTTCCTCTCATTTTTGTCAGGCTGTTTTTTGTAGATATTCCCGGGGTGATAAATATCAAAGCTATAATGGGGGCCGAGTTTGGCATTAGTGGCCTCCCCAGCTTCCTACCCGTTCCGCCATATTCACCATATCAGCGAGGAATAGCAGAATATTACGTATCTCTGCTCTTATTAGGTGTCTGCGCGGTTGCACTATACAAAATCGCTAGGTCGAAAACAGGGATTATTTTTGTTTCCATTCTTGACGACGAGTTGGCGTCCAAAGCGTCTGGAATCAACACTACTAGGTACAAGTTAACGGCTTTTACTATAAGTGCTTTTTTCGCGAGCTTGGTAGGTGGCTTCTATGCCCATTTCATGAGAGGCGCAAGTACGTCAACGTTACTGTTTGGATCGCCCACTGCCCCTGGATCTTTCATGGTAGTCATAATGACGATTTTCGGAGGAATAGGAACAATCTATGGTCCGATAGTAGGGGCATATATCCTGACGCTTCTACCGGCATTTTTGCGCGAGATTATAGTGCTGGTAGGGGAGTTAGCGAATTTAAGATTGCCTATTGAGGAATGGACGGCTATTATCTACATTATTATTGCAGTTATCTTTATTGTTGCATGGTCAAGGGGCATAGCGACGTCTATAGTTGAAAAGCTCAACGAACTTGCGGAGATAGAGGAGCTAAGGAAGGATAAAAAGAAGGGGAAGAAGCGGAGGTAGTCTTTTCCAGGTGGTCAACCATGCGACTTCTTGAAGTTGAAAACTTAACTAAACGTTTCGGAGGTCTAACGGCAGTTAACAACGTGAGTTTCCACGTTGATGAAGGTGATATTATTGGCTTAATCGGCCCGAACGGTGCCGGAAAAACCACATTGTTTAACTTGATAACCGGTTTCCTTGAGCCAGATTCAGGAACCGTGAAATTAAAAGGTGAAGACATCACAAGACTTGAACCTCACGAAATCGTTAACAGAGGACTTGCAAGGACATTTCAGGTTGTCAGACCATTTCGCCATTTACCCGCCATTGCAAACGTTATAGTGTCATGTGTATCTCCTAGAGGAGCTAGGAAACTAGAATGGCTCAAATCCCCTGAACGAAAAGCCTTGGATATGTTAGAGCTTGTAGGTCTCTCTGAGATGATGTTTGAACCAGCTGAGAACTTAGCCCACGGAGATCTGAAGCGACTAGAGATGGCTAGAGCGCTTGCCACCGAACCGGATTTGCTGCTTTTAGATGAACCGTTCAGTGGGTTGAATCCAATTGAAACGGATTTCTTAATTAAATCAATTCAGAGATTGCATTTAGACGGCTACACCTTAGTTATAGTTGAGCATAAGCTACACGCGCTCATGAAGTTGATTAAGAAAGTGATAGTGCTTCACTACGGCGAGAAGATCGCTGAAGGAAGCCCCAAGGAGATATCTCGAAACAAAAAGGTAATAGAAGTCTACATGGGCGGAGGGACCTGACTTGCTTGAGGTGAAAGATTTAACGGTTTACTATGACGGTGCCTTGGCCTTAAGCGGTGTCAGCCTGAGGGTGGAAGATGGAGAGTTTGTTTCCGTTGTTGGACCAAACGGCGCAGGCAAGACAACGATACTTCGCGCAATATCCGGCCTAGAGGAACCTGATAGCGGCACCATAACATTTGATGGAGAAAGAATAGACAAACTACCTGCATACAAGATCGCGAAAAAAGGAATCATTCACTGCCCCGAAAGACGGAGACCATTTCCGGAAATGAGTGTTCTCGAGAACTTGAAGATGGGCGCATATCTCCGCAAAGACAAGAGAGATATCGCGAAATACTTTGAAACATGTTTTGAGTTGTTTCCAGTGCTTAAAGAGAGAAGAGATCAAGAGGCTAGAACTTTGAGTGGTGGCGAACAACAGATGCTTGCTATTGCAAGAGCGTTGATGGGTAAACCTAAGCTTTTACTCATCGATGAACCGTCGATGGGATTGGCGCCCATACTGAAAGATAAAATGTTTGATGCTATCAAGAAGATTCAACTTTCTGGGGTCACTATTCTACTTGTCGAACAAGATGTGAGCGTAGCCATGGGCATATCGGATAGACTTTACGTCCTTGCGCATGGAAGGATAGCCACCGAAGGAACTAGAGAACAGTTGATGAAGGATAGGGACGTTAGGGAAATATATCTAGGGATATGAGATTCTGGAACTGCCTATCTCACAGACTTGAACATTAACTTTTTATATTTGTTCTTCATGTCAGTCCTTGTGACCTAAAATGGTGAAATCGAAGTCTGATATGGCAAGAGCCGAATACGAAAAAAGACCATGGCTCAAATGGTATCCTGAGGGTTGCCCCACTGACGTTGAAATTCCGGTGCAATCAATAGTAGAACGTTATGACGAGGCAGTTAAAAAATGGGGAAACAAGACCGCGGTAATTTTCTACGGCAGGAAATTCAAGTATAAAGAGTTGAGGGAGTCGTCTCTTAGGTTTGCAACGGCTCTTCATGATTTAGGTATCAAGAAGGGAGATATTGTCGCAATACTCGTTCCAAACTGTCCCCAGTTTATGATCGCTTATTTTGGAATTCTTAGGCTAGGGGCAGTTGTGACAAGTTTGAGTCCCCTTTACACTCCTAGGGAAATTGTGCACCAGCTTAAAGACAGCGGAGCCAAGACTGTCGTCTGTCTGGATCTGCTTTACGAAAAAGTGGAAAAGGCTTGGGAAAAAGTGGATCTGAAACATGTCATTGTAACGAGTGTAGCAGAGTGTTTGCCCGGTGCAGGACGCTTTTTTGGGAGACTTCGTGGAAAAACGCTTGGCGTAGAGGTTCCTAAGAGACCCGGAATCGTTCAATTCCAAGAGCTAATCAAGAAATATCCACCGAATCCGCCGAAGGTGGAGATAAACCCAAAAGAGGACCTGGCCGCGCTTCCTTATACTGGAGGAACAACAGGAGTGCCTAAAGGGGCAATGCTGACTCACTATAACATAATTTCTCTTGTGGAGGAGATACGGCCTTACTGGCCTACGGTGGAGGATGGCAAGGAAGTTGGTTTGATTGTTCTGCCGCTCTACCACATATACGGCCAATCGATAATCATGCTTAATGGAGTGTTGCGGGGCCAAACAGGGGTACTGTTCCCGAAGCCTGACTTAGACGAGATGTTGAGTGCGGTAGAGAAGTATGGGGTGACATTGTGGTATGGTGTTCCAACTCTTTATACGTATCTTGTGGATCATCCTAGAACCAAGAGGGTTAATTGGAAAAAACTGAAATTCTGTGTCTGCGGTGCTGACACTCTGCATGAGGCAACACGCAAAGATTGGAGAAAATGGACAGGCGTCGACATATATGAAGGTTATGGCCTGACCGAAACGAGTGGTGTGACGCATACTAACCCTCTGGACCGAAATAAGGTAGGTTCGTTTGGCGTCCCGTTGCCCAACACCTATGTTGCCGTAGTTGATCTTGATACAGATAGGTTTCTCCCTCCCGGGGAGCCTGGTGAATTGGTGGCCAGTGGACCACAGATTATGAAGGGTTATTGGAAGAAGCCGGAACAGAACAAACAGTCTTTCTTTAAGGCTGACGGCAGAGTGTGGTTTAGAACGGGTGACATAGCGAGAATGGATGAAGAAGGCTATTTCTGGTTTGTTGAAAGAACGAAGGACTTCATTAAATATAAGGGTTTATCTGTTTATCCTAAGGAGATCGAAGATGTACTGTATGATCATGTGAAGGTGAAAGAGGCGGCTGTCATCGGTGTTCCGACTGCCGGAGTTGGAGAACGCGTTAAGGCTATTGTTGTTCCAGAGATTGATTACAGGGGAAAAATAACGAAAGAGGAGATTCTCGCTTGGTGTGAAGAAAGATTGGCACATTATAAGGTTCCGAAGCTAGTGGAGTTTAGGGGAGAGATTCCTAAGACTGATGTGGGGAAAGCAGATCATAAGAAGTTGAGGGAAGAGCTTTTCAGATTAGAGGAAGATTGAGTAGGTCTCTATTTTTTCTAGTCGGATGAGTGTTCACTTGGCGCTGGGAAGCTAGAAACAGGGCTTACGTTATGCGCTACGCGCGTCCACGTAATTTGGAGTCAACACTAGATTTTGTTAGAATGACACAAAAAGGGAGGAGATTAGGGTTTTGATATACTTTAAGGGCAGTGTTGGGCTTCTTTTAGCCACTGATCTGAGAGTATTCCGAGGTCCACTACGTTTACGAAGCCGTCGAAGTTAAAGTCCACGCGCGGGTCGAAGAGCGCGTCTCCGACTTGGGTTAGCCACGCATCTGACATAAGGCCTAGGTCCACAACGTTGGCGAATCCGTCGCCATTAGCGTCGCCGAGTAACACTTCTGTGCATGGTATCGGGGAGACGGTGACCATGAACTCTACTTCTACAGCAACAGCGTACATGGGGTCATATGGTCCCGGTTCAAAGAACGGGTTGTCGTTCTGGCCTTGGAAGTTCCACCACGGATCGACGTAATAGTCGGGAATGAACCATAGTCCGCCCGGACTTGGCGAAGGCTCGCCGATATAGTATGTGTCTTGGGAGACGAAGGTGGCGTTGTTGTGGACAGTGGAACCGTGGGGATACGTATGGGGTGGGAGAATCCGTCCAAGGCCTGTAACTTCCGCGTTGTCTATGAAGGGGTCGCTGAAGGCAATCGCTCCA